>Ga0315902_10008718_pt1 | contig 13700 bp, 13 predicted proteins | sample LakEriMetagenome_9_FD_203523 | JGI IMG/M metagenome (GOLD analysis project Ga0315902, IMG submission 203523) | Freshwater fungal communities from buoy surface, Lake Erie, Ohio, United States - Buoy 12 MA117 | ecosystem: Environmental > Aquatic > Freshwater > Lake > Lake biofilm | place: USA... | reverse complement strand
GCTGGGCCTTCATGATGGCCGTCTCCTGCACCAAGGCCCTGCTCGTCGTGTTGTTCTTCATGCACGTCATCTGGGAGGCCAACTGGAAGTACGTGCTCACGATCCCGGCGGCGATGATGGCGCTGTTTCTGGTGATCATGCTCATTCCGGACGTCGGCATGCGAAACCGGATGGTGTCGCAGGAGCGGGCGCTGCACATGGCCCGGCCGTCGGACGTGCGGCTCATGGAGGAGGCGGGCGCCGCCCGCGAACCGGCGGCTCACGGGGCCGCTCATTGAGCGCGAGACATGCGTCACCGGCCGGGGTTGGTCCAGTCACAGTCCAAGAAGCCCCGGGCGGGAGCCCGGGGACACCGGGCATGAAGACCATCCCGCCGTCCATGCCGCACGGCTTCACCGTTTCCAACACCTGTTGCCCGGGCAGTGGTGGACGCTCGACTGTCGTGGTGAACTCCGTTTGGCTGTGCCTCCTCGCGTTGTTCGTCGGCTGCGGGCGGCCGGAAGGGAAGAGCAGCCGGCCTGCTCCGCCGCCGGTGGTCGCGGGCCGCGTGGAGATCGACGAGGACGCGCCCGCGAACATCGCCGGCACGCCGTTCACGCTCACCGATCAGACGGGCAAGGAGTTCTCCTCGGCGGATCTCGCCGGCAAGGTGTGGCTTGGCAGCATCTTCTTCGCCAACTGCCCAGGGCCCTGCTTCCGCGAGAACCAGGCGATCGCCGAGATCGTGAAGGAGATCGCGGATCCCGACTTCGTCGCCGTGAGCCTGACCTGTGACCCGGTCAACGACACGCCCGACGTGCTGCGGCGGTATGCCGACCGGTTCGCGGCCGACGCGGCCCGCTGGAAGTTTCTCACCGGCGAGATGCAGACGATCAGCGACGTGGGCCTGAAGACGTTCCGCCTGCCGGTCGAGGTGGGCGTGCACTCCGAGCGCGGCGTGGTCTTCGACCGCCAAGGACGCCTGCGGGGCGGCTACCACCTCCTCCAGGCCGACAAAGTCCAGCAACTCAAGAAGTTGATCCGCGAGGTGCTCGCCGAGCCGGCTGCCGTTCCCGGAAGCACGACGCCATGATGTCCGCCTGCCTCGCCGTCGCCCTGCCGCAGGCGGCTCACCCGTTGGCCACGGCCAACGCCGTGCTCAATGCCCTGGCCACGCTCCTGCTCATCGCCGGCTGGCTGGCGATTCGCCGCGGCAAGGTGAAGGCCCACCGGGCGGCGATGACGGCCGCGTTCGTCACGTCCTGTGTGTTTCTCGTCTCCTACCTCACCCGCTACGCGATCGAGGGCACCCACCGGTTCGCCGGCCCCGAGTCGGTGCGGCCCATGTATCTGGCGATCCTCGGGACGCACGTGCCCCTGGCCGCGGCCGTGCCCGTCCTCGCCCTGCGGATGTTCTTCCTCGCCTGGAAGGGCCGCTTCGACGCCCACCGCCGCCTGGGGCGGATCACGCTCCCGATCTGGCTCTACGTGTCGGTCACGGGGGTGGTGATCTACCTCATGTTGTACGTCCTCTTTCCCGGGCCGCTGTAGCGGCGGTCTCCGACCGTCGAACTGCCTGCTGATTGCGGCCGCGAGAGCTTTCGAACCCGGTGTCCCCGGGCTTCCGCCCGGGGCTTCTTGGTCGGAGTGGGAAGCCGCCGCCATGCCGGACCGCTGCCCACCTGTGGCTATAATGCAGCTGTGAACGTTCGCGTGGTCATCCCCGTCGTCGTCCTGCTGGCCCTCGTGGCGGCCGATGCCTTCGGCTGCCCGAACTGCAAGGATGCGGTCGACACGTCCGATCCCGACGGCCTCAATCTCGCGCGGGGCTACTTCTACAGCATCCTCCTCATGCTGGCGATGCCGTTCACGCTGGTGGGATCCTTCGGCTGCTACGTGTGGCGGGAGATGCGCCGACAGCAACGCGAGCAATCCGGAGGGCGGTGACGGGCCGCGACGCCATGGCGAGCCGCCAACGTCCCCGCAACTATCTCGCCCCCGGCGAGCGGCGGCGTGTTTTCTGGATGCTCATGCCGCCGGCGTTGGTGGCCTTCCTCGTGCTCGGCTGGATCGAGCAGCAATGGTTTCCGCGCCGCGGGCCGCCCGCCGAGAAACAGATCGACACGCGGCTGGCGACCGTGCGCGGTGCGCCGCCCGCCGGCGACGGGGTGCTGATCGAGCCGGAGCCGGAGCCGTTCGTCGCCCTCGCGGAGGGCCTGTCTGCGTCGCCCGACGCGTTGTCCAAGGTTCGCGATGATGCTTTCTTTCGTCACGCCGAGGAGCCGGCCTGGATCCAGACCTGGCTCACGCTCCGCTCGGCCGCGCCGGAGGCGATTCGTGCGGCCGCCACGCCCGTGAGCTTCACCGAGCTTTTCGGCCAGCCGCTCTCCTTCCGCGGACGTGCCGTGCGGTTCAAGGGCACGCTGCGGCGGCTCGAGCGCCTGCGGGCCCCGGCCAACGACTACGACATCGTCGAGTATTGGCAGGGCTGGCTGGAGCCGGCCGGTGGGCCGACCGCGCCGATCGTCGTGCAGTTTCTGCGGCTCCCGCCCGGGATGCCCGAGGGGCTGAAGATCAACGAGCCCGTAGAGATCGTCGGCTACTTCTTCAAGCGTTACGCCTACAAGGCCACCGACACGATTCGCCGGGCCCCGCTCGTGATGGCGATCGAGCCGGCGTGGAAGCCGCGGACGCCGGTCGAACCGGGGGGCACGCTGCTGGGAACCGTCGCCGTGGTGACGATGGCGTCGCTCGTGGCGGCGACGGCGCTGGCCATGTTCTTCGGCAATCGCGGCCGCCGCCGCCCGCCGCCCGAGCCGGCGCAGGACCTCGACGACGCCCTCGCCGGCGTCGACATCGTCACCACCGCTGAGTCGCTGCGGCGACTGGCCGCGGAACACCCCCCAGATCATCCCGGAACGATGGAAACCGAACCATGACCCGCTCCGCACTCGCGATGCCTCACCGGCAACGGAAAAATCCCTCCACGGCCTTTTTTCACCTGAACGACCTCAGGCGACCCCGCGGGTTTGCGGGGTCGATGGCCAACGCATCCTGTTCGGGCAGGCTCGTTCCACAGTGGGCTCTCCTCCTGTCGCTGGCCCTCGTGGCAGCCAGCGGTCGGGCGTGGTCGGCCGAGCCCGAAGGATTCGCCAAGTTTCTCATCGAGCGGGAGATCGACCGGCCGCGCCGCGCCGTGCTCGAGGAGCCGGGGCCATGGGACGATGCCCGCCAGAAGGCCGTGATCCGCGTGCTCGCGCGGCTGGACGCGCCGGCCGCGCTGGATGTGCCGTGGCGGCTGCGGGCCACGGGCCCGGCCGCGCCGCCCGTCGTCGAGGACCGGCTGGTGCGGATCGCCGGTCGGGCCGTGTTCGTGGGCTCGGTGTCGCTCACCGAGGAGCAGGCGGTGCTAGCCGCGCGGCCGCGGCTCGACCTCGTGCGGATCGTCGCCGCTGGGGGCTTGATCGTCGACGTGGTCGTGCCGGAGGCGCCTGCCGCGTGGGCGAGATGGCAGCCCATCGACGAGCCGGCATTCGTCGTCGGCCTGCCACTGTCCACCGTCGCCGCGCTCCGGCCGGCGGGGCCCGCCGACGCCGCGTCTTGGCCCGCGGCCACCCCCACGCTGCTCTTGGCGGCGCCGGCCGTCGGCTGGAATCCACCCACTCCGCTCGGCGGCCTGGGCATGAACTATGCGCTGTTCGCGTCGGTCGTGGACGGCAAGAAACTGGAGCGCGGCGACACCGCGGCCTTCTATGCCATGCTCGCGGCCGTCGGCCGCGCGGCGCCGGGGGCGATCGAGGCGGCCGCCGGCAAGCCGGCGGATATCGTGGCGATCATCGACCCGACGCGGAAGTGGTTCGCCGCCCATCGCGGCGACCCCGTGACCGTCACGGGCATCGCCCGGCGGGTCACGAAGATCAGCATCGACGAGGCCTGGCGGCGGGAGGAGGTCGGCGCGGACCATTACTGGGAGCTCTACGTGTTCGTCGACACGCCGTTGCTCCAGGTCAACGAGCGGAAGCAGACCGACTATCCCTTCGTGTGCTGCGTGCGCACCCTGCCGGAAGGCTTTCCTACCGGCGACGCCGTCGGCGAGAAGGTGTCCGTCTCGGGATTCGCGCTCAAGCGGTATGGCTACCCGCTGCCCGATCTCGACGTCACGTCGTCGCAGGGCGACAAGGAGATCCGCGGGCAGCGGATGGAGACGGCTCTGCTGATCGGCCGGACAGTGGGCTGGAAGCCGCAGCCGTCGGCGGCCGTGGCGGCGAGCACGTTGTCGTGGATCTTCTCCACGCTCGCGGCCCTGATCGGGCTGGCCCTGGTGTACGGCCTATGGTCGATGAACCGCGGCGGCCGCCGCCGTGACCTGCCCGACCGCGTCGACCTGCCCGGCGGCCGCGACTGACGGCCGCCCCTTCGCGCCGGCCCCGGCGTGCCTTCTCATGGCGGGCCTCGCGTTTCCGCCGTTCTTTTCCCCCCGAGGAGTCCCACCATGCGACGAGCGAAAATCTCCATCATCGGCGCCGGCAACGTCGGCGCCACCACGGCCCACTGGTGCGCCGCCGCCGAACTCGGCGACATCGTCCTCCTCGATATCCCCGCCACCGAGGGCATGCCGGCAGGCAAGGCGCTCGACCTCTTCGAGTCGGCCCCGATCATGGGCTTCGACGCCAAGCTCACCGGCACCACCGACTGGGCCGACACCGCGGGCAGCGACGTCGTGGTCGTGACCGCCGGCATCGCCCGGAAGCCCGGCATGAGCCGCGACGACCTGCTCTCCACCAACGCCAAGATCGTCGGCGACGTGGCCGCGAAGATCCGCGACACGAGCCCGGCCGCCGTGGTGATCGTGGTCTCCAACCCGCTCGACGCCATGGTGCAGCGCACCTTCCAGGTCACCGGCTTCCCCGCGGCCCGCGTCATCGGCCAGGCCGGCATCCTCGACACGGCCCGCTACCGCGCCTTCCTCGCCATGGAGCTGAACGTCAGCGTCGAGGACATCTCCGCGATGCTGCTCGGCGGCCACGGCGACACGATGGTGCCGATCCCCTCCTGCACGAGCGTGGGCGGCATCCCCGTCACCCAGCTGGTGGCGGCCGACCGGCTCGCCGCGATCGTCGACCGGGCCCGCAACGGCGGCGCCGAGATCGTCGGCTTGCTCAAGACCGGCAGCGCCTACTACGCCCCCGCCGCCGCCACGGCGCAGATGGTGGAGGCGGTCGTGCGCGACAAGAAGCGGCTCGTGCCCTGCGCCGCCTACTGCGACAAGGAGTATGGCGTGGGGGGCTACTTCGTCGGCGTGCCGGTCGTGCTCGGCAGCGGCGGTGTGGAGCGGATCGTGGAGCTGGATCTCCTGCCCGCCGAACGCGCGGCCCTCGACAAGAGCATCGCGGCGGTCAAGGACCTGGTCGGCGCGATGAACCGGCTGACGGGAACGGCCTGATCTGGCGCTGGGCGAACGGCGAGAAGCCCAACCCGGCACGGGGCTGCCCACGCCCCGTCGCCGGACGTTCGCTGCGGGCATCCTGCCCTCTGCTCACTCGGAGGCGTCTGCGCTCCGGCATCCATGCCTGCGCTGGCCGCCTACGCCGGCTCCCGGGGCATGGGCAGCCCCATGCCTGCTCACACGGTCGTAGGTCACCGTCGCTCGGCAGGGATGGCGGGGTGGCGTTCATGCCCGGAGTCCCCGGGTTTCCACCCGGGGCTTCTTGGGCCACGCACTGCTTGCCTGGCTTGCCCCGCCTGCCGGCGCGGGTGACATGCGGCGGTGCGGCCGGCGGGTTGGCGTTGTCCGGGGTGCGGGGGACGGGTACAAACCCGCGGCCGAGAGCCGGATTTTCCCCGGTTTCAGTTTCCGTCCGCCCCGAGGTGTCGCATGCCTGGCCGCAAGTCGAAGCGTCTTCCCGACCGCACCCGGCAGGCGACTCCCGCGGTTCCGGCCGCCGTGCCGGCCGGCCGGATCGCCGCCGCCCGGCTGTTCATGCCGCAGGGCTACGAGCCGGGCTACGACTATCCGCTGATCGTCTGGCTGGCCGATGACGACGGCTTCGACCTCGGTCGCGTGATGACGCGGACGAGCCTGCGGAACTTCGTCGCCGTGCAGCCGGGCCGGCCGGAGGCCGGTGAGGATCTGGAAGACGCCGTGTGGCGGGCGATCGACTCGATCCGCGACCGCGCCAGCATCCATCACCGCCGGATCTTTCTCGTCGGCCGGCGATCCGCCGGCACCGAGGCCTTCCGCATCGCCTGCCGCCACCCCGACGCTTTCGGGGGTGTGGTGTCGATCGGCGGCGGCTTCCCGCTCGCCGAGTCGGCGTTCGCCCGGCTCCGCGAAGTCCGCCGGCTGCCGATGCTCATGTGCTGTCGCGCCGACGCGGCCCGCACCGCCGGGGAGCAGACCGATCGCACGCTGCGGCTGTTTCACGCCGCGGGCGCGATGCTCGCGATGCGGATCTATCCGGGTCGCCGGGACCTGTCCCGTGCCGTCCTTGCCGACGTGAACCGCTGGCTCATGGACGAGATCTGCGGTCCGAAACCCTCGCTCCACTCCGAATGCGCCCGCTGACGGCGCGTCACCCCGACGGGAAAGGATTCCCATGGCCCCCTCCGACCGTTCCCCGAAACCCGCGGCGCCCCGGATCATTCCCATGCGGAAGCCCGTGCGGCCCGAGCAAGACGGGCACACGCTCCGCGGCACGCTGGGCCGCGTGGCGGCGGAAGTGGCCCGCTCGGTCCGCGGCCTGCCCACGGTGCGCATCAGTCTCGACGTTCCCGACGCCCATGCGGCCGACGCCGCGCCAGAGGCCGTCGCCGCGCCGCTCCGCCGCTTGCTGGAAGCGGCCTGCGCCGCCATCGTCGCGCCCGCGGCCCGGGGTGAGTGCCCGCCGGTGCGCGAGGTCGTCGTCACCACGGTCGACACCGGCACCGCCCTGGAGATCGAGGTCGCCGACTCGGCCGCCGACGTCTCCCGGCAGGAGGCCGCGGTCGCTGAACTGCAGTCGCTCGTCGCCCACGCGGGCTGGACGCTGTCGGCCGCCCCGTGCCCCGATGGCGGTCTGGCGGTGACCATGCGGATTCCGCGACGTCGCGGCCGCAGCATGGCCGCCTGACCGTGACCACCACGAGGCCAGTATGGACGCTCCGCGTGCCCACGCATCCTTCCCGCGGATCAACGCCGCCCAGGTGATCGCCTGCGGCATCGTCGCCGCGTCGATCGGCTGGTCGGTGTGGCTGCTCCGCGACCGGCCGCTCAACGACGAGGTCGAGCTCCTGCCCGGCACCGTGTTGCCGTCGTCGGAGATGGCGATCGTGGAGGCCGCCTTCGACCGGGCGCAGCTCACCGACCACCGCACGGAGGACGGCCGCGTGTGGGTGCCCCGGCCGCGGCAGAGCGCCTACATGCGGGCGTTGGTCGATGCCGAGGCGTTGCCCCGCGAGTTCGGCAGCAGCCTGCGGCGGGTGCTGGAAAAGAACAGCCCGTGGCAGAGCCGGGCGGTGCAGGAGGAGCTGCTCCGCGTCGCCGTGCAGGAGGAACTGGCCCACGTCATCTGCTCGATGCCGGGCATCGAGCGGGCCAGCGTGCTCTACGACGTCGAGGAACGGGGCGGCCTCGACGGCGGCTTGGCGTCGGGGCCCGTGCGCACGGCGAGCGTCAACATTCGCACCCAGCCCGACACCGAGCTCGAGCCCGCCCGCGTGCAGGCGATCCGCGTGCTCGTGGCCGCCTCGATCGCCGGCCTGTCCGCCGACCGGGTGGCCGTGACCGACCTGCGCAGCGGCGTCCACTACGCCGGTCCGCTGGAGGCCGCCGGCCCGCAGTCGCCCGCCTCCGAGGCCGCCGTCGATCCGGAACTCGCCCGACGGATCGCCCACGAGCGGCATCTCGCCGACAAGGTCCGCAACGCCCTGACGTTCGTGAAGGGGGCGGTCGTCAACGTCACCGTGTCGTTGCCGCCGCCGGTCGTGCCGCCACCCGCGGCCGTCGAGCCACCGCGGCTGCGGGACCCGGGCCTCGGCTGGCGGCAGCAACGGGCTGCCGATGCCAACGCCCCGGCCGAGGTCGGTCAGCGGTCCGAGCCGCGCACGCAGCCCGCCGCCTTGCCGGCCACACCGCCGGCCGCGGCCGGCCCCGACTCGATCCTCGTCTCCGTGGCGATTCCCGACACGGCGCTGCAGGCGGCGGTGCGAGCCGCCCAGGACCGCGAACCCGGTCTCTCGGTCGCCACCTGCGAGCAGCGGGAGGAGGCGCGGATCCGCGAGCACGTGCTGCAGCTGCTGCCCCCGACACCGGTGCCCGAGGGGCGGCGGGTCGTGGTGACCATCTTTCCCGCGTCGGGGCCGCGGACCGCCCGCCGCGAACCGACCCGCACGGTCGCCCCTGCGGCACCGGCGGCCGCGACCACCGGCCGGCGCACCCCCGGCCAACTGCTCGACGCCGCCTGGATCGCCATCGCCGGCGGCCGGCCCGGCGACGTGCCCCGTGAGGTGTGGCTCGTCGCCATCGGCGTGGCGTCGACGCTGCTCGCCTGGCTCGTGCTGCGGGCCGGCGCCCGTCCCCCGCGGCTCGACGACCGGCCCCGGCGGCGGCACCAGCGGATCGATTGGTCGCGGGTCGATGAGCCGGCCGACGCCGCCGACGCTTCCCCACGGCCCGCGACTCCGCGCAGGGTTGCCGCATGATCACTTCGCTTCGGGTGGCCGTGGCCGTGATCGTGTTCGCGGGCCCCAGCCTGCGGGCCGAGCCGCCGGTGGCCCCGAGCCCGGAGCCGGTCGCGCCCGCCACCCATACGGTCGAGGTCGCTCCGCCCGGTGCGGGCAGGCTCGGTCCCGTGCCGCTGCCGACCGGCGAAGCGGATCGCCGCACGCCACCCGCCGCCCGTCAGGCGACCGACTTCAGACTGCTGGCCGCGATCGCGGCCGCGTTCGCCGTGCTGGCGGGATTCCGCTTCTTCACGCCGGGCCGCCGTCGCGCCGCGCTGCCGCCGGATGTCTTCGAAGTGCTCGGCGAGGCGCCGCTGGCCGGATCGCACACGGCGCGGATCGTCCGCTTCGGCCCCAAGACCTTGCTCGTGGCCGTGTCGTCGAGCGGCTGCCAGACACTCGGTGAAATCGCCGACCCGCAGGCGACCGACCGCATCGCGGCCGCCTGCCGCGGGCCGCAGGTCCCGCCGCGCGCCGCCGGCCGCCCGCCGCGCGGCCCGCGTTCCGGCGCCGCCGCGGTGCTGCTCGTGGCGGCCCTGGCGGCCGCGCCGGTGCTCGCCGCCGACGCCGCCGCCAATGCTCCCGCCGAACTGGCCGTCACGCCCATCACCCCCGCGCCCGTTCCCACTCCGCCAGCCCGCGCGGCGGCGGAACCAGCCGCCGACGCGGGGCTCGGCAAACTGCTCCCCGCCCTGTCGCCGGGCACGGTGCTGCCCTCGGCCCTCCTCTTCGGCGTCATGAGCCTCGCGCCCGCGGTGCTCCTGATGACGACCTGCTTCGTGCGGATGTCGGTGGTGCTGGGGTTGCTGCGGCAGGGGCTCGGTGCGCCGCAAATTCCCTCCAATCAGGTCGTCGCCTCGCTGGCCATCTTCCTGTCGGCGATGGTCATGTGGCCCGTGTGGAAGCAGGCCTGGCGGGACGGCGTGGAGCCCTATCAGCGGGGCGCGATCACCGTTGCCGAGGCCGCCGAACGCGGCTCGCTTCCGATCCGTCGCTGGATGGCCGCGCAGATCGAGCAGGCCGGCAACCGTGACACGATGCTGCTCTTTCTGGCCCGCCATCCCGAGGGGCCGCGGAACGTGGCGACCTACGACGACGTGCCGGTGGAGACGCTGCTGCCGGCCTTCCTGGTGAGCGAGCTGGAGACCGCCTTCGCCATCGGCTTCCGCATCCTGCTGCCGTTCCTCGTGCTCGACCTCCTCGTGGCCACGCTCGTCGTCTCGACGGGCCTGGTGATGCTGCCGCCCACGCTCGTCTCGCTACCGCTCAAGCTGCTGGTGTTCGTGGCCGCCGACGGCTGGACGCTCGTCATCCAGTCGCTCCTCGACGGCGTGCGGGCCACCACCGCCTCCTGACCGCGGGTGATGCCGATGGACACCGATCTCGTCGAACTCACGCGGACGGCGCTCCTTTCCGGGGTGGTCGTGATCGCGCCGGTGCTCGTCGTCGGCTTCGTGGTGGGCACGCTCGCGGGCCTCGTGCAGGCGGCGACGGGCGTGCATGAGCAGATCGTCGGGCTCGTGCCGCGGCTCGCGGCGATGGTGGCGATGCTCGTGGTGTCGTTGCCATGGATGGTGGAACGGTTCGTGGAGTTGTTCCGATCGGCGGCGGGCGGCTCGTGACGCCGTGGTCGAGGCTCGCCGACGCTGATCTGCCCAACCCGGCTCGCCTGCCCTGATCACGCCGATTTGCCCAACCCGGCTTGCGGGCGACATGAGTTGCGTCGCTGGCGGCTGCACGCCACGCTCCGCATCCTCACGCCGACCCGCTCGCCTGCCGTAATCGTGGAGCCGTCGAGGGGTGGTCCCACACTCCAAGAAGCCCCGGGCGGGAGCCCGGGGACTCCGGGTGAAAACGCCGCCCCGCGTACCACGCCGCAACGCGATGCCCGACCACCCGCCTGAACGAAGAGCGTGTGCCTCGTGAACACTTTGGAAGTGATGCTTGCCGAGCCGGTGCTCGCGGCCGCGGTGCTCGCGCGGGTGGGTGGGGCCGCGCTGGTCGCCACGGCGGCGGTGTTTCCCGCGGCCACGCTCCGCGTGCGGGCCGCGCTGGCGATGCTTCTCGCCGCGGTCGCCCTGCCGCTGGCCGCGGCGCACCGCGGTGCCGCGCCGCTGTCACCCTGGCCGCTGCTCGTGGCCGGCGAGGCCGTGGTCGGCCTGGGCTTCGGTCTGGCCGTGGCGATCGTCCTCGCGGCCGCGGCCTGGGCGGGGGGCATCCTCGGCAGCGTGGCCGGTCTCTCCTGGGCCGACGACTTCGATCCGGAAGGCGACGCCCAGGCCGCAGGCATGGCGCGGCTTTGCCGGTGGCTGGCGCTGGGCGGCTTCCTCGCAGCCGGTGGCCATCTGGCCGTCGTTGCCGGCATTCTGGACGGTGTCCGCACGCTGCCGATCGGTGCCGCCACCCCTGCCGACGACACCTTCACCGCTGGGATCGCCGCCACCGTGACGGCGCTGCCCGGTGCCGCGGTCGCGCTGGCCGTGTCCTTGGCCCTGCCGGCGATCACGGCCGTGCTCGTGTTCCATCTGGCGAGCACCGTCTGCCTGCGGACGATCCGCTTCGTGCCGGGGCAGGGGATGTTGCAGACCCTCGCGGCCCTGGTGCTGCTCGGCGCCGTCGCCCTCGGCGCGGAGACCTGGGGCGGTGGTTTCGGTGTCGTCGCCCGGGCCCAGGTGGAAGGGATCGGCGCGGACCGCGGGATTCAGGTTTCGGCCCCGGGGGTGGTGACCGATGGCTGACGTCGCCGACCGCACGCTGCCCGCCACGCCACGCCGGCGCGAGGCCGCCCGCCGCGCCGGGATGATGCCCGCCGCCGCGTTGCCCGCCTGGGCCGCCGGCGCGGCGACCACGCTCCTCCTGCTGCCCGCCTGGGGACGGGCCACGCTTCCGGCTGCCGCCGACATGGTCCGCGACGCGATCCGCGCCGGCATGTCGCCGCGGGCCGCGGCCTGCGAATGGGCCGCCGTAACGCCGGCCGCGATCCTCCTGCCGACGATCGGTCTCGTGATGGCCAGCGCCGGCGCATCCCTGGCCGTGCGGTTCATCCTCGACGGTTTCTCGTGGGAGCCGGGCCGCGTCGCACCCGACCTGCAGCGGGTCGATCCGCTCGCCGGGCTGCGAAGAATATTCTCGGCCGCCACGCTCGGGGCGGTCGTGGGCAGCGGCCTCGGGCTCGGCGCCCTGGTCGCGGCCGCGACCCTCGCGTCGGGACCGCTCGTCGCCATCCTCGCCGCGGCCGATGCACCGGCCGCCGGACCGCAGGCCTGGGCCGCCGCGAGTCACGTGCTGCTGGCCCTCGTGGCGACGGCTGCCGCCGTGGCCGCGGCGCAGTGGGGCCTCGCCCGGCTGCGGTTCGAACGTCGCATCCGCATGACGCCGCAGGAGTTCGCCGACGAGGCCAAGAGCATGCAGGCCGACCCGAAGGTCAGGCTCCTGCAGCAGCGCCGCCGCCAGGCCGCATGACCGCCGGCGCGATGCATGCGGCGGCTCAGTGACGGAGAGCCAACTCGCGGCATGCCCCTTGTAGCGGCGGTCTCCGACCGCCGTGTCCCCCGGCTTCCGCCCGGGGCTTTTTGGGGGCTAGCGCGACAAGAAGCCCCGGGCGGAAGCCCGGGGCCTCCGGGCACGAAAACCACCCCGCCGTCCATGCCGATTCCGTGAGAGCCAGTGACCGCCGGTCTTCACGCCGTCGCGTGCGGGACCTCGTAGCCGTAGCGGTCGATGAAGAATCGGCAGCGGCGGCCGATCTCCTCCATCATCCGCGGGTCGTGGCGGAACGTGTTCTTCCGATACTGCTTCATGGACCGCGCCTGGGCCTCGAGCGCCGGTCGCACGCGGTCGAAGCCGCCGAGGTCGAGCCGCGTGTAGGCCTCGGCCAGTCGGCCCACCGGGTCGGCGACGAGGTCCTCGTAGCGCAGTTCGTGGAGCCGATCCGGCGCCAGCCGCGGGCGGTCGCGGTCGAAGGCGGCGTACATCTCCTCGAAGGCGGCGAACGCATAGCGCTCGAGTGCCGCGCCGTCGTCCACCTGCAGCGCCTGCACCTCGTGCAGCGACCGCCAGAGCCGCAGCGTCGAGGGGAAGACGACGAACGGGTCGCGGACGACGTGCAAGAACCTGGCCTCCGGGAACATCTCCGCCAACACGCCGACCCGCGCCGTGTGTGGCGGGCTCTTGAGCACCGGCCGGCGCGGGTCGCGGACGGCGAGCATGCCCAGGAACCGCCGCAGCGACCGCCGCCAGCGGTCGCGGTCCGCCGGCGGCAGCTTCTCCAGGTCGAGCGCTTCCGGCACGTCGCGGCTCGTGACTGGAAACGCCATGCGGCGGTAGGGGGACGGCGCGCCGAGGTTCATGAGGGCGAACTCATCCTCCTGCGGGCGGTCAAAGCCGGCGGCGACGTCGTCCATCGGCCGCTTCGCCGGCATCATCCACGCGAGCGCCGACGTGAGCGCGTCCTCGGTGAGGAGGAAGTGGCCGGGCGCAAGGCACTGGTAGGTGTTCGGGCAGCAGAACCGGTCGTCGAGCATCGCCAGCTCGTGGAGGAGCGTGGTCCCGCTGCGCCAGTGGCCGATGATGAACAGCGGTGGTGGCGTGGTCGGGACGTCCCGCAGCCGGCGGCGGAAGCGGGCCTCGCTGAAGGGTTCGCAGAGCGAGTTGAAGGCCGCAGCCGTCGAGATCGTGGCCATCAGGCCCCACTTGGACAGCGACGCGCGGCCGCCGTGCTCGGCCACCAGCGGCAGCCACACCCCCAGCGGCATGCCGTGCCAGAACCGCGGGCTCCACCACGGGTAGGCGTGGAACTTCCGTTCCTGTTGGGCTGGGGGCGGAGAGGGCTGCGACACGCGGTCCGTTCCGAGATGGATGGTGCGGCCGGGCCGCGATCGGCATCCTACCGGCTCGTGGACAAAGCCATCCATGGCAATCCCGTTCGGCACGAGGGTTGCCGGAGGTGCTCGCCACGTCTTGGGAGGGTCGGGGCTGCCCGTGCCCCGTCGCCGGACGCTCACTGCGCCCATCCTGGGCTG
>Ga0315902_10008717_pt1 | contig 13701 bp, 13 predicted proteins | sample LakEriMetagenome_9_FD_203523 | JGI IMG/M metagenome (GOLD analysis project Ga0315902, IMG submission 203523) | Freshwater fungal communities from buoy surface, Lake Erie, Ohio, United States - Buoy 12 MA117 | ecosystem: Environmental > Aquatic > Freshwater > Lake > Lake biofilm | place: USA... | reverse complement strand
TGAGTCAATCGAGAACTTCATCCAGTCCAACCTAGGCTATCAGCAACAATTTGTGAGTGTTTTTGGCCAGGATTACGCGACGATAGAATCGGTTGCAAAAGCCATCGCATGTTTCGAGCGAACGGTTCAGGGTGGATCGTCTCGCTTCGAATCCTTCATGTCGGGTTCACGTGAGGCTTTGAAAGACAACGAACTCATTGGACTAGATTTATTCCGACGCGAAGCGCGGTGCATGAATTGTCATCATGGTCCCATGATGACCGATGACCAATTCCATGAAGTTGGGCTTAGCTACTACGGTCGAGCCTTTGAAGATTTGGGAAGATTCGAGATTACTCGGAGCGACGGAGATGCGGGCAAGTTTCGTACCCCATCCCTTCGCGACTTACCATCGACGGCTCCTTATATGCACAATGGATTGTTCGAGTTGGAGGGCATACTAAATATGTACAATGCAGGTATGCCTAGCCTCAAACGCAAAGCCGACCAGCAAAGCGATGTTCGATTTCCAATCAAATCAGAGCATCTCAAGCCGCTTGGGTTAAATCGCGAAGATCTGTCGGATCTTCAAGCCTTCTTGATGACGCTGGAAGAATCCAAACGACGAATTCGACCGCCGGATCTTCCCTAAATTGATTAGCTCACATCATCCATTTTCGCGCTGCGGCTCGAGTTTCATCGACATCGGCCGGACGCGTAAATCCTGCTGGGCCTGTGGCTGTATCGGTCAAGTAGATGAAGCCGCTTTTGGCACCGAGAAAACCAGGGCCGCGACTGACGTTGGGAATGCCGATCAGCATGTAGGCAGGCACCGATGGATCGACGATTCGGTTTGAAACAGACCTTATCATTGAGGGCATTCGCCCTGGACGTGTCGTCCGTGTTCGTCCCACGAGTTGGCCACAAGTGGACGTGCCGCGCGAGGAATATCTCAACGATGGGACCAACTTGGAAGAACGCTTCCCAAGCCAAGTGATTTTTCCGAAGTACTTAGGAGTACGCGAACTTCGAATCCGAATATGCGACATTCTTTTTGGCTTGGCCCTGATGAGCTATGAAGGTATAACCCTTAGTCCGATTCGCAACGATGGCAATCCCGCGAGTTGCGGTTGTTGCAGAACGATCTGTAACATGCGAGATTCGCATCGAGAATTCAACCCAGTGGATGTCAAACCCAATGGATATCGAAATCAAGCGCCAGATTAGTGTGGCCATTGAAAACCAACCTGGGCGATTAGGGCAGATCGGTCGACTTCTTGCACAACGTGGCATCGATATCAATGCCTTTAGTGTGATCGACAATGTGGAACAAGCGATGGTGCGACTCGTGACCGAGGAGCCTGCGGTAGCACGAACAGCACTGGAGCAGGCTGGGCTCCCAGTCGTCGAGGTTGATGTGTTGATGATCACGATGGAGCCTGGGCCAGGTGGATTGGCGTTGGTCGGTGAGACGCTGGCTTCGGCTGAGATCAATATTGAATACGCCTATTCTTCTGCTGCGAGGGATGGGAACCACGGTCGATTGGTGGTAAAGACGGCTAACCCTCGCCATGCGCAGGCAGTATTGCAACAAACCCATGGAGAGAATGCATGACCCGACCGCCACTGAGTTCCGTCGGGATTTTGCCCATCGGAGCTTTGGGCGCAGCCTTCTATTACCACCTCTCTCAGGGCTGCACTCGGAATCAAGAAAGAATTCAGTTTATCGAACGTCGTGGCTCAATGTTCCAATCTGCCATCGCCGCGCGAGGTATTCTCACAATCGCATCCCAGGGTGTTTCGCATACCATTGAGACGGCCAAAGCATGCAGGCCGGACTTGGTTACGTGTGGTCGCAACGGTTGGATCCCTGATGTTGTTCTTGTCGTGACACAGCCGGATCAATTGCTTCCCGTCATCAGTGACTACGTTCAATTGCTCGAGATATTGTACGAGTCGCATGGCCTCGAACGAGGTCTCGAGCTGTTGCCGGTTTTGGTGATGAGCAGCAATGGGATCTATCATGAACGTGTGCGACGGTTCATGGTCGAGTTGCTTGAAGAATCCATGCTTTACGGCCGTTTGCCTGATTTGTGGAATGACTCGATGGGGATTGTCGTCGGCAAACTGCTTCGCGGCGTGACGGTACAAACCGGGTACCGCGAAGGGGACGGTCCTAATGCGATCTTTCATGCGGGGCTTTCTGCGCGAACCACGATTGCAGGCGGGAGCCCAAGTGTCAGGCGTGCTTGCACCGACATGTTAGTCGAACTGGGAGGTTGGTTCGAAGCGTCGATGACCGATCCACCGGTGCGCGTGGAGTTCGACAAAGCGATGGTCAATCTATGGTGCAATCTTTTGGGGCAACTGAAAGCGATTGACGACAGCGGGCAGTTTCGACTTCTCAAAGTGCGAGAGATTCTCAATGACACAGAGAGCCCAGAACTTCGCGAACTGTCGGGACATCTCTTTTCTATCGGGCGAGCTGTTCGAGCCTATCGCCCAGACGAAGACTTCAACGCGTTGCATCTCAGCACGTTTCGTGTTGCGATCAGTTGTGGCGACCATTACCCATCCAGTTTGAAGTGGCTTGAGACGCAGATTCAATCGCGAACACTCCGACCGCAACTGACCCCCACCGAGAAATGGCTCGTGGATCCGCTCGTGCACTATGCGAAAACAGCAGGACTAGAAGCAGCCGCAGATTACTTTGTATCTCTCCGCCAACGCATTGAAGCCAAGCTTGCGACCGTCATTGCCAAGGGGGGCGTGTAAATCTTGGACTGTAGATTGATTCGATGTTTCTGAAACGGACTACCTATGAACAAGAGCGATCTTGATCGCCTGCGACAGCGCAAGCCTGCAGGGCGAATCGCCGAGATTCCCAAAGAGGTTTTAGCGGTACTGGCGACGGGCCAACTTGAAGCAAAGAACCTCGTGGAATGGTTAGCCGTCGATCGATGGAAATTGTTCGAGAACCTCCGCAGGGAGATGAACATCGAGATTCCATCTGCAACTCTCAAGGAGCTGAAGACGGAGTTGCAAGGTGCTTCTGCATTCAAGGCCAGTATGGCAATCGGACAGCGATTGAGTGCTTCCGTTCAAGTGGCAGATCCAATCTGGCGATCGATGACGGCGCATACGAGTGATATTGTGCGCGAGTGGTCCGCGATCATCGTCGGCTTTTCGTCGTTGACGTTTCCCAAAAAACTGGCGTGGATCAAGCCACTTGCAGATGATGCGAATTCCGGGCTTCGAGAGATCGCGTGGCTTGCCTTGCGTGCTGATGTTCTTCGCGATCCACTCGGTTCCATTCGATCGCTGGTTCCGTGGACAGGGAGCAGGCAGGATCGGTTGCGTCGTTATGCGAGTGAGATCACACGGCCGCGAGGCGTATGGACGACTCATATCGCGGTTTTGAAGAAAGAGCCCGAGCTGGGGTTGTCTATTCTCGAGCCCCTGAAGGAAGATGAATCCAAATATGTACAAGACTCCGTAGCCAACTGGCTCAACGACGCCAGCAAATCGAATCCAGATTGGGTACGCGAAGTAACGGATCGGTGGCAGCGGGAATCAGATTCGATACAAACGCAATACATCGTGCGTCGGTCGCTGCGAACGCTGAACAGGAAGTCTTGACACCATATTGACTCAACCTGGTCGGCAGGCTAGTTTTAGAGAATGTTTTCAGAGATCGACCACCGAATGTTTAACTCCGCGGTATTGCTAACACGGCTACTTCCTCTCGTCACAGTACTCCTTCTTGTGACAGGCGAGTGAAGGGGCGCGGTCGTACCAAAACAAAAAAGACCAATCCAACCCTGAAACTCGCTTCGCGGGCTTCAGGGTTTTTTTGTAGACAATCAGGTTTTTCGTATACAAGCCGGGGAATCCAATGGCCAAATACACACCATTTCCAACCATTCCGCTTGCAGACCGCACGTGGCCGAATCGGACCATTACTACTGCTCCGATTTGGTGTTCTGTCGATTTGCGGGATGGCAATCAAGCGCTCATCAATCCAATGGGTCCTGCGAAAAAAATGGATTTGTATCGCGCGTTGCTCAAGATCGGCTTCAAGGAGATCGAAGTTGGGTTTCCTGCTGCTTCGGATACCGATTTTCAATTCGTGCGAGAACTGATTGAAAAGGATCTGATTCCCGAGGATGTAACAATCCAAGTACTCGTTCAGTCGCGTCGTCATTTGATCGAACGAACGTTCGAAGCGATCCGCGGTGCCAAGAAAGCTATCGTCCATCTCTACAACTCCACGTCGACGCTCCAGCGGCGAGTGGTGTTTCAAGCGACGAAAGAGGAGATTGTACAGCTCGCAATCGAAGGGGCTCGACACATTCATGAGTTAGCAAAACGGGAATCTGGCTCCAGGCAGATTCGGTATCAGTATTCGCCCGAAAGCTTTACGGGAACGGAGATCGATTATGCGGTCGAGATATGCGAGGCCGTTTGCAATGTTTGGCAACCAACGATGTCCAACAAGACGATTATCAATCTTCCATCGACAGTGGAATTGGCGACGCCAAATGTTTATGCAGATCAGATTGAATTGTTTTGTCGCAAGTTCAAGCCACGTGCAAACACCATCATCTCCCTTCATACACACAACGATCGCGGAACTGGAATTGCGGCTTCGGAGTTGGGTTTGATGGCAGGTGCAGATCGAGTGGAGGGGACTCTCTTTGGCAATGGGGAGCGCACGGGAAATCTGGACATCGTAACGATGGCACTCAATATGTTCACGCAAGGGGTGGATCCGCAGTTGGACTTTTCCAATTTGAAGGACATTCGTCGCATTGCAGAGTTCTGCACCGAACTCAAGGTGCATGAACGCATGCCTTATGCTGGCGATTTAGTTTTTACTGCTTTTTCAGGATCGCACCAAGATGCGATCAAGAAAGGATTCGCGGCCCTGAAAGATTCGTCGAGCGATCGATTTGAAGTGCCCTATCTGACGATCGACCCAGCGGACATTGGCAGACAATACGATCCAGTGATTCGAGTAAACTCTCAGTCAGGAAAAGGAGGTGTCTCGTTCTTGGTGGAGAGCGAGTTAGGTTTCCAGTTGCCTCGAAGGTTGCAGATTGCCTTTAGCCAAGTCGTGCAACGAGTCACGGACACAACAGGTCGCGAGATGCCTGCGCACGAAGTGGCGGCTAAGTTTGTGGAAACCTATCTCAAGCCCCCAGCGACGTTAGTTTATCATTCACACACGCCGGTTCCTTGTGACCATGAAGACGAAGAGCGATACAAGTTCTCGGTCACATACCGAGGAGAGACTCTAGAAATTGAAGGCCAAGGGGCAGGTCCTATTGATGCATTTGTGCATGCGATCCGCGACCGATTTAGTTTGGCATGCGATATTCTAGACTATCACGAGCATGCGATGGAGGCTGGCAGCGATTCGACGGCCGCCGCGTACATTCTTGTTCGGACACCGGATGGGCAGGATCTTTTTGGAGTGGGGCAGCACCGGTCGATCACAAAAGCATCGTTGCTGGGGTTGGTAGCCGCTATCAATCGCAGTCTTCAGGCCATGTCCATGCCCTAAGCGGCCGATTCCAGTCCGATGGGTCCGTTTGGTAATGTGAGTGTGTGCATTAGCTTCGCCTCAAAATCAGGCACTGCGACGGCGTTATTGGGTGTGTGCCTCGAGGGAGTTCGCGAATTTTTTTCAAGAATGCTTTCTAAATTGAAGGGTTCCAAGGACTCTCTTGCCTGAATCGTCCCGCCGGTGGATGTTTGGCACGTCGCTTGCTCCACTCGATCCACTGAGGGCGTAGCTTATTATTTAGGCGATCCCTTCTCTACCCAAGAGTCCATCGAGTGTTGGGGCGTCAGCCCCGCACTCTGTGTGGCTTCTCCATTGCAATTGCCACGGAATTTGCGTCGGTTCGCCGACCGCGAAGGTACCCCGCGGCCTGTCCGCAGTGTCCGCCTCATTGCACAGGCCGGGGTATTTTTTCCCCTGATTTAATCCTTTTGTATTTCGCTAAGCATCGAAGCGAGGAATTCGCGAGTCCATGTATAGATGCACGGTTCTTTACTAGCTCGCGGTCCCGCGATGTTGAGGACTTCGATGCGATGATCGATGAGCCATCGAAGCACTTTGGAAGCGGACGATGAATCGTGAGGCAAATCGATGGCCAAGTGAGGCTTCCGAAAGGTTTGGCACGACCGCAAGGTAAGAAAAGTACCCCCTCTCAGGTCATCTTTGAACAATATCAATGTTCCGTCAGAATCGATTACGTTTCGGCGAGTCCGTTCCCCGTACTTGGACGTCGAGGTTTCTACGAGACAGTATTTATCTGGAATGGGCTCGTCCTCAGCCAATCGACCTTTCGGGCACCAACCGCCGTGGGCAATTCCGGCTTCGATCGCAGCATCGAGAGCCGCTCGATCGACTCCAGTTTGGCCGCCGGAAACGATCTTCCTTAATCGGCTGTATCGAGTCAAAGGAATGGCTGATGATTTCTTCACGATGGTCGCTGTTCCGATTGTGCAGGAAAAATCGGCAATGGATGTAGCTAGTACAGGAAGCTAGGTCAGAGTGCCGAAATTCTACTACTTGATGGAAACTGTGCCATAAAGTTCTGCTGACTTGTATCACAATCCCGTTTAGTTCTCGCGTACCTGGCAGAGTGACTGCAATGATTATTCCTGCGAACAAGACCGTCCGCAATTGGCAATATACAGCGGTTGTTGTGGTGTTGCTTTCTATCGGTCTGGGGATGGCGAATACTACTCCGACCAAAGTCGACCCTCGCGATCAGAATTGGCAGGTTGCGATTGATCCGCATAAAGTGCTTGGGGCTCAAAGTTGCGAGAAATGCCACGCAGCCGAGATTCAAACATGGAAGCGAACGCCACATCATGAAACGTTTCTAACATTGCATCGCAAGCCAGAGGCGCAGCAGATTGCTTCCAAGCTAGGTATCGCGAATTTCAAAGCGGATTCGAACTGCATCCAGTGCCATTACACGATGGACCAAGTTGGCGGTCAGCTAGAAGCAATTGCAGGTGTATCCTGTGAGTCTTGTCACGGCCCCGCTCAAGATTGGATTGCCGTCCATAACGATTATGGAGGGGCGAACGTGACAAAAGCTCAGGAGACACCGGAGCATCGAGCTTTGCGATTTTCCAAGAGTATTGAGTTAGGTATGCGAAACCCAGTCAATGTTTATTTACTCGCTCAGAGTTGCTACCGCTGCCATACCGTTCCCGATGAAAGGCTCGTCAACGTCGGAGGGCACCATGCAGGTAGTCTCGACTTCGAGCTGGTGAGTTGGTCTCAAGGTACGGTGCGGCACAACTTTGTTCGAACGGATGGCAAAGTCAATGCGGAAGAAACACAAGGTAGACTTCGGCTAATGTTCGTCGCAGGAATGATTGCGGACCTCGAGTTCAGCATGCGAGCGACTTCGATGGCTACGGAGAAGGCGATGTATGGCATTACGTCCGCACAGCGAACGGCTCGATCCGTGGAGAGACTTCGGTCAGCTCAGTCCAAACTGAATCAACCGATCCTGGACGAGATTTTGAAAATTGCTTCGGGTGTAGCGTTAAAGCTTAACAACAGAGCACAGCTGGAGACTGCAGCGGCTGCAATTCATGAACTAGGCGTTCGGTTTGGAGCCTCGGTGCGAGGCGATGAGTTAGCTGCCATTGAGTCGTTCATTCCACCGAAGAATAAATGGAAGTAAAGATCAGTCTAGCATCGACAGAATCCCCATCGCTTGTTGCTAGCGAGCGCTCTTCGATCTTTGAATCCGATCAGGTATCGTTTTCTCGTTGGCTGAGCGGTAATCCTGCGGATAGCTTAAAGAATCGCTGGAGAGCAGATATGCCCCAGCCATTGCCAGCGGCGCATGGCACATTGCAAGAAAAAGCTTCGCAGGAACACTCGTCATCTTCAGGTCCGTTGGCGGACAGTATCGGCGGTGTCTCATTCTCGCGTTTTGGGCATTGCGCACCACTTGCTACGACGCCAGTGGATTCCAATGCAATCGACGAAAAACAATGGATTGTTGGGCGTGAGCGACTCGTTCGACTCCTGGCCGCGCAGCAAGCTTGGTATGATGCTCAGAAAGAAGCTTGCATGCAAGCTTCAGCGATTCTGGAACTCCTAGAGCATCATCAGACCCAATGGCTTCAAACGACTTCAGCAGAGATGTAAATTCCGCAATCGGAGGGAGTGGGGAGATTCGCACGGTTCTTGTGATCGGGGCAGGTTGGGTCGGTAGGCAGATCGTAGGTCAGTTCGTAGCGCACGGATTAAGCATTACATGGTTGGACCAGTCGAGCGATGCGTTGAGTTCCGGTTTAAAGTGGATCGCGGAGCATCGAGCAGAGATTCACTCTGCCAATCACGATTCGATTCGTCGCGCAATGGGCGATTCCAATGCCAACGAAGTGCGTACATGCAACAGAATTGACGATGCTGGATCTGCCATCGACTTGGTGCTAGAAACCGTCAGCGAGCAGGTATCGGTGAAACGCAAGGTACTGGAGTTGGCGTCTGCGAGATATCCTGCGCCGACAATCATCGCCTCGAATAGTTCTTACTTCACGCCATCGATACTATCCAGGTTTGTGCAAGACCCCGCACGTTTTGCGAATTTTCATTTCCATGTACCCGTCTGGCAGACACGACTCGTGGATATTGCATCTTCATCCAATACATCTGAATCGACCTTGGATCGATTGTCGGAACTTGCGATTCGGGTCGGGCAGCATCCTCTGGTTCAACGGATTGAAAATCCTGGATATGTCTTTAATTGGATGTTACGGGCGGTGTTACAGTCCGCTTTGCAATTGCGAGCCAAAGACGTTGCGAGCCCTGAAGATATAGATCTAGCTTGGAAGAAGGTTACGGGCATGCCACTCGGTCCATTTGGTATGATGGATCAGATAGGTTTGGATCTGGTCTACCAGACGATGTCGGCCGCCAGGTTTGTCGATGGTGACGCTGTTTGGCAGCCGCTTCTCGATCAGCTAAGCCCGTTGATTAGCGACGGCCGGTTGGGAGCCAAGGTTGGTTGCGGTTTCTACACATATGGCGACCCTGCCGAGCATAAGGCGGTTTGATAAAGAGGATGTTGCGGAACAGGGTGATTTCCTTTGGCGGAGGGGCCCTTAGATCTTGGTTTGGCGTCAAATTCCGATCCGCGATGCAGTATTTGTGTCGAGGCTCGTGAAAAATGCGTGCCAAAGGCGACAATTAAGCCTTGTCAGCACGAACTACTCCACGTTACACTCTGGGGCTCCCTTCGTTGGGAAGGATCGAGTCATCAAAGGTTGTCTCGAGCTTAGTTGAACGAAAACCCTTTACAGATCTAGGCTTAGGAGCGAGGCAAGCATGCCGCGTCTGCTCGGTGTTGACATACCAAACGATAAACAGATCGTTTATTCCCTTCAGTACCTCTACGGGGTCGGCAGTGCCGTAGCTCGAGAAGCGTGCGAGAAGACCAAAATCGACCCGACCAAACAGGCTCGTTTGTTGGACGAAGACGAACTGAGCCGACTATCGACACTGTTGGAGCGGGATTATACGGTCGAGGGACCGCTGCGTCGGCAAACCGGACAGTCGATTTCCCGATTGCGTGAAATCAAATGTTACCGCGGGATCCGGCACAAGGTGGGGTTGCCCGTTCGCGGACAACGAACCAGAACAAACTCCCGGACTCGAAAGGGGCCTCGGAAGACGGTTGCTGGTAAGAAAGGCGTTAAGGACTTGCGATAGTCTTTATCGAGTTTCGGTTTTATTGTTGGCCGCCTGAATGGGCGGCCAAACTAGTTTGAAGAATTTCGTTTGAATATTGACTTCTAAGGATTTGTTGTGGCTAAAACGACAGGCAGCAAAGCGTCTAGCGAAAACAAGCGACGCAAGGTTCGTCGGAACGTGACATCTGGTATTGCGCACGTTAAGGCGACTTTTAACAATACAACGGTAACGATCACCGATACAAAAGGTGACACACTATGCTGGGCCAGTGCTGGCACTAGCGGTTTCAAAGGCTCTCGAAAGAGCACCCCGTTCGCTGGCCAACTGGCTGCACAGCAAGCGGCTGAAAAAGCGATGAAGTACGGAATGAAGGAAATCGAAGTCCGTGTGAAGGGTCCAGGATCGGGCCGTGAATCAGCGATCACTGCGCTACAGGCAGCAGGCATTTCAGTGAAGCTGATCGAAGACATTACCCCGATTCCACACAATGGATGTCGCCCTCGCAAGCGACGACGTGTTTAGTGGGTTCGGTTTCTGGAGTTATCGGTTTCATTTGGAGTACCTAAGGAATGCATGTTCGTTGGCGTGGCCTAGAGCTTCCTAGTCAGGTTAGCGTTGAGCGATCTACGCTCAGTCCTACCTACGGAAAATTTACCGCAGAGCCTTTTGAAAGAGGTTTCGGTGCGACGATTGGAAACAGTCTCCGCCGCGTTTTGCTTTCGAGCCTCGAAGGTAGTGCCGTTACACAGATCAAGATTCGCGGTGCACAGCACGAATTCTCGTCCATTCCGGGTGTCCTGGAAGACGTGACAGAAATCGTTCTGAACGTCAAGAGCTTGGTCGTTAAGAATCATAGTGAGAACACTCGCGTTCTGACTGTTAGCGCTGACAAAGCTGGTGTTATCACCGGTGCAGATGTGCAAACAGATTCAGATGTTGAGATCATCAACAGGGACCATGTCCTTGCAACACTGACCGCTGACACACCGTTCATGATGGAAATGGTTGTCGAAAACGGTCGTGGGTACGTGCCTGCTTCTGAGCATAGCTCGGGCGACCACGAGATCGGGATTATCCCAGTCGATGCCGTCTACAGCCCAGTCGTGCGTGTTCGATACTTGGTTGAAGAAACACGTGTTGGACAAAAGACCAACTACGACAGGCTTGTCGTCGAAATTTGGACTGACGGTTCGGTCCATCCAGAAATGGCGCTGGTTGAGGGTGCAAAGATCCTTCGAAAGCACCTGAATCCGTTCGTTCAATCCAGCGAGCTTGGCAAACAAGTGCACGCTGTCGCGCGAGGTGGTCCTGGAAGTGCTGAAGCTCAGCTCGAAGCAAAGCTCAACACGACCATCTCAGATCTTAAACTGTCGGTTCGAGCTAACAACTGCTTGGAAGCAGAGGGTATACGTCTAGTTCGGGATCTAGTGCAACGAACGGAAGATCAGTTGCTCGAAGTTCGCAATTTTGGTGAGACCACTCTCAACGAAGTCCGCGAACGACTCGGAGCGATGGGATTGCATCTTGGGATGCGAGTTCCCTCGATGCGATAGTCCGAACGCGTTCGGATTCCTTACTTCATTCAACATCAATTAAACACTTATCGGATAGTTAGCATGAGACACTTACGAAAGGGGCGAGTTCTAGGACGTGCCCCATCCCATCGCAAGGCGTTGTTCTCCAATCTTGTAGCGGCAATTCTCTTGACAGAGCGGGAAGTTACGGAACTCGATCCGAATGCTCCCAAGGTTCCTGGACGTATCATCACGACCTTGGAAAAGGCTAAGGAAATTCGACCGCTGGTCGAAAAGTGCGTGACGATTGCAAAGCATGGTATCCTTGCAGACTCAAAAGCTGCGGAATTCGCGACTACGGCCGAACGTGGTAGTGAAGAATGGAAAGCCTGGCGCAAGAGCGATAACTGGCAAAAATGGGCCGCTGCTCGCGCTCCAGGAGTCAATGCTCGCCGACGTGTGTTGTCGATCATCAAGGACAAGCAAGCAGTACGTATCCTTTTCGACAGAGTAGCTCCTCGCTTCGCAGACCGAACGGGTGGTTACACTCGAATCATGCGATTGGCCAAGCCTCGTCTTGGTGACAATGGAACACGAGCGATTCTGGAATTCGTCGGCAAGAACGATCGCGAAACTAAGAAGGCTACGAAGCCAGCTTTTGAAACAGCGGCAGAATAAGCTAAGCTCGGAACGATGTTCCAGCAAGAATGCTAAAAATCTTTGAGGCTATGAGTTCAAACTCGTGGCCTCTTTTTATAGTTGGTTCTTCGATGCACACCCAGGATGCCTGACCAATGAGTAGTCCCAACTACAGTCGAGTATTCCTCACGTTTGCTCGCAACAGTCTGATTCGCGACATGACGTTTCGAAGCAACTTTGTTCTGGATTGCATCTCCAGTTTGTCCTGGTTATTGATGAATCTGGGATTCTATCTGATCGTCTTCTATCATGTGAAGTCGATCGGCGTCGACACAGGCTGGGGACGCAATGAGTTCTTCGTGTTCTTAGCCACCACCTGGCTGATCAACTCCATCATTCAAGCGTTTTTGATGCCCAATGCTCAGGAGTTTAGCGAGCTCATACGAACGGGCGGATTGGATTTTGCTCTGCTCAAGCCCATTGATACGCAATTCCTAATCTCGTTTCGAAGGGTGGAATGGTCGTCGCTGAGTAACTTTCTGCTGGGTTTGATCATTTTGTTCTACGCTCTGTTTCAGTTGTCTTCACGGACCGATCCCGTTTGGCAATGGAGCTGGCTAGGACTCGCACTTTATTTTCTGTACATCGCTTGCGGCGTCCTCTTGATGTACAGTCTGATGATATGCTTGGCAGCTACGAGCATTTGGTTGGGACGCAATCAAAGCCTCTATGACTTTTGGTTTTACATCACCAATTTCTCGCGGTATCCGATGGAGATTTACCAGGGGGGATGGGGGCTACCTTTGTGGTTCACCTTCACATTCATTGTGCCTGTTTTAGTTGTCGTGAATGTACCCGCTCGACTGCTGGCGCAGCCGCTGGTGCCACGCCAAAATTGGGAATGGGGCCTCGCCGGTTTTGCTATTCTGGCGACACTCGTTGCCTTGGTTGGAAGTCGATGGGTTTTCAATCGTGCATTGAGAAGTTACTCGAGCGCCAGCAGCTAATCAAACTACACCTATACGACTGATATCATCCATGACAAGAACGTTTGTTGCCAGCATTCAACCTCAGATGCAAATCGACGAGGTGTATCGCATTGTCGATCGACAATTGCGAGCCAATCGGCAGGGCAACCTGTATTTGCTGCTGCAGCTTCAGGATAACACAGGCACCATCTCCGCCATGCGTTGGAATGCAGACGAGAAGATGGCGGAGAAATTCAACAAAGGCAACTACGTCAGGATCAACGCTGCGTCTCAAGTTCACAATGGCGTATTGCAACTCATCGTTAACCAGCTTCAGCTGGTCGATGAATCGCAGATTTCGAAAGAGGATTTTGAATCAGCCAGTCGCGTCGATGTGGATGAGCTTTGGAAACAGGTCGGTGAGATGCTCCAGGAGCTCAACGACGAAGGTCTGCGAGCTATCGCGATGTTGTTCTACGAGGATCCAAACATTGCTGATTTGTTGCGAACGGCCCCCGCAGGAATCAAAGCGCATCATGCTTACCCTGGCGGATTGCTAGAGCATATTGTCTCCTTGATGTCTCTAGCTCGCGGAGTTGCCAATCATTATCTGGATTTGAACGAAGACATGCTGATCGTTGGGGCCTTTCTGCACGATATCGGAAAGCTCGAAGAGTTAGCATTTGATGGTGAATTGAGCTATACCGACAGTGGGCAGTTGTTAGGACATCTTGTGCAAGGTGTTCAGATGATTGATCGCCGCATTTTGGAACTGAAGACACGCGGAATCCATGTGGACTCCGAAACCGTGTTACAGTTGCAGCACATTATCGTTAGTCATCATGGCTACCTCGAACACGGT
>Ga0315902_10008715_pt1:0-12500 | contig 13702 bp, 9 predicted proteins | sample LakEriMetagenome_9_FD_203523 | JGI IMG/M metagenome (GOLD analysis project Ga0315902, IMG submission 203523) | Freshwater fungal communities from buoy surface, Lake Erie, Ohio, United States - Buoy 12 MA117 | ecosystem: Environmental > Aquatic > Freshwater > Lake > Lake biofilm | place... | reverse complement strand
CGCCCATTGCCGAAGATTCTCGACTGCAGCCACCCGTAGGTGTCTGGGCAGTATCTCAGTCCCAGTGAGGCGGGTCGTGCTCTCACACCCGCTACCCATCATTGCCTTGGTAGGCCATTACCCCACCAACAAGCTAATAGGACGTGGGCTCATCCCCAGACGGAATCACACCTTTGGTCCAAAGACGTTATCTGGTATTACCGGCAGTTTCCCGCCGCTATCCCAGGTCTGAGGGTAGATTCCCACGTAATCCTCTCCCTTTCGCCACTTTCCTCGTATTGCTACGATTCTCGTACGACTTGCATGCCTAATCCACGCCGCCAACGTTCATTCTGAGCCAGGATCAAACCCTTCACTTGTTTATGCTTGAACCAACTCCCGAAGGAGCGGGCTATAAGCGAAGTTTCAGGTAGAAACCTAGTTTGATGCTTGTGGTCAACAAGCATCGATTGTTTGCAAAGTGATTTTCATCACCCTGCTCAGCTTGAAACTTGCGTTTCTAAGAGCTCATCCACCGGATTGTCAAAGATCAGTTTGCCGCTGGTTCAAGCTTGCGACTTGTTTCCCAAGCGGGCTAAGCATCTTAGTCTTGGTCACCCCGAGGGGTCAAGGCCAGTGCTCAATTTTTTTCCTTTCCTCGCTGTCGGCTCCATTCAAGGTGCCGGGTCAGTGACGTCAGGAGGCAAAACTTTATCGGCAGTTCCCGCTGTCTGCAAGAGCCCGGCGAAAAAAATTTTCCCGATCTCGGTTTCGATTGCGATTCCAATGATGCGTTCGGAACCAGTCGCGGCAATTTCCCTACGAGTTTCCAAGGGAAAAACGTCATCCCGCCAAGCCACCAAGCTCCGATCCGACTACTGGAAGTCGAACCGCAGTTGGGGATCCCCCTCGGCTGCGTCGCTGTACTCTTGGTAGAGCAGGCTGGGCTGGACGTCGCGGCTTCCCTGGTATTTGGTGCTGGCATACTCCTGAATGTCGCCACAAATCTGATGGTAAAAGATCTGGCAGATCCGCAGCCCGGCGTAGATTCGAATCGGCTGGATGGCAAACATCTCGACCGTCCAGTGGCCGCAATATCCGACGTCTCCAAAACCTGCTGTCACGTGGACAAACAGGCCTAGCCGCCCAACCGACGACCTCCCTTCCACCATCGGTACCAGGTTATGGGTCTCCGTCCGCTCCACCGTCCTACCCAGATAGAGCTGATTGGGGCTGAGAATCATCCCCTCGGGCGGTATCGTCAGCCGTCGATAGCGGTTGGGAAGCTTGGCATCGAGAACGATTTCCTCGTAAACCAACAACTCGTCATGCAACGTCAAGTTGTAGCTGTTCGGATTCAGCTGATCTTCCGAAAAGGGATCGATCACAATGTCTCCGCCGAGACGAGAACGAATCTCCGAGCCGGTGAGAATCATGCCGCAACTCCTCGATCTTTCCGCGCATCCGCTCGACGACTACTGCCACTTGACTGCCATGACAAACAATCCGCATGGAACGGTGTGAGCCTACCACCGGGCTATCGGACCAACCAGCGGGAACGGCTCTATTTTCGGTCGACTCCAGTGCCGCAACCAGCCCCCAACTCAAAAAGTCACCGCCCTCCACGTCGATCCTTTCGGCCATCCCCCAATTCAACAACTTGACGCCCAAGCACCCTAATGAGAAGGAATCTTCGTCCGCCGAGGCCAGATCGATTCTGCCCACGGGGAGTTTCCACCAGGATTACCTCGGCAAATTCGGCAACTGGCATCCTCTCGTATTAGGGAGATTGACGGCAACGATGAAACACCAATGGACCAGCTCGTGGCCCGAGGATTTTTCAGGGGAAGTTGCCATTTTCCCCCTTCCCGATGTGGTGCTCTTCCCCGGCACGGTGCTTCCGCTGCATCTGTTCGAACCCCGATATTGCCAGATGCTTCAAGATTCCCTCGGCGAAAATCGACTGATCGCGATGGGGACACTACAAGCCGGATGGGAAAGCCAACATGGCAAGCCGCCCGTCGCTACGGTCGCGGGTATCGGTCAAGTCATCGCGCACGATCCGCTTCCCGATGGCCGCCACCATATCCTGCTTCACGGAATGCATCGGTGCCACATCGTTGAAGAGCTCCCACAAACCCGTCCCTACCGAGTCGTTCGGGTGCAATTGATTCCCTCCAAGCATCCTTCGGATCGCTACCTGGAAGAGCCCCTGCGCGCCAAACTACTGAAGCAACTTCACGCGATGCTCGATTCCCAGGCAGGTCGTCGACTACCCGCCCCCCTGGAAAAACTTCCGCTGGACGCCCTGTCGGATTGGATCGCCCAAAGCTTCGATTTCCCGCTGGAAGAAAAACTGCAATGGCTTGGCACGGGCCACGTCTTTCACCGAGCCGACCTGATTTCTAGGTACCTTGTCGAACTCGGCTTTCAAGGCGATCTGGACACCCAACATCTGGCGACCGGACGGCGCCGCCGGTTCGATACTTTTTCGATCAACTGAGCCATCCTCGCCATGCCGACAGCCATGCGTCACGTGGTTCAAACTACTTCGACCTAGCGCAAAATCGCCCCCCTGGATCGCACCAATAGAATCGCCTCTGAGGCCCGCAGGAAATGGCGATCACCGCGAATTGCTACCCTCCGCGATCCCCTAAAAAGCCGAAGCAAATCGCACGAAGAAACCGATCCCTTTGGCACTCGCGAACGAGTCCCTGCAATCATGGCGGCGCTGCAACTTCCAACAGGCTGCCCCATCGCTGGGGGCCCTGCTAAAACCGAGATGCACGACTCGCGACTCCCCAACGCGGAAGGCCCGGCACTAGACGGCTAGCTATCATCCTTGCGGTGCGGCGAACTGGTTGGCCGTGGCATTTCAACTGGCATCTCGAGTGAAAGACATCTACCATGATCCGAGCAACTGAGTCGGCGAACACTGACGCACCTTCCTCCACTTCCTCACGCCGAGCACCCATGACAAAACCTGTCGATCATGAACGAATTGAGAAGGCTGTTCGGGAGATACTCATCGCTGTCGGAGAAGACCCCGACCGAGAGGGCCTCCTGGAAACGCCGGCACGCGTCGCCAGAATGTATGCCGAAGTTTTCTCCGGCCTGCGTAAAGATCCTGCCATTCACCTGAAGCGCGTCTTCACGGAAAAATACGATGAGGTAGTCCTGGTTCGAGACATCGAGTTCTGTTCGATGTGCGAACATCACCTGCTGCCTTTCACGGGCAAGGCGCACATCGCCTATCTGCCAAACGGCCAAGTCGTCGGACTCAGCAAGCTAGGTCGACTCGTCGAAGAAGTGGCTCGCCGCCCCCAGGTTCAGGAACGCATGACCGAAACGATCGCTGACATGCTGGAAGAGCATCTTTCGGCACGTGGGGTCGCAGTGGTTCTAGAAGCGACTCACACCTGCATGACCATGCGAGGAGTCCGCAAACCAGGAAGCCTTTGCATGACCAGTGCCATGCGAGGTGTGTTCCGAGAGAATCTTTCCAGCCGCGCGGAAGTAATCGGATTGATCCAAGGCAACCGCAGCTGACGTCTGACTTGCAATTACTGTGCTGTGCTAGGTCACCATGCCCTGTCCAATCCCGCAAGATTGGACAGGGCATTTTTGTTTCACTCCGGCTTGAAGTCGTCGACGAAGAGAATCACCGACAGCGGCCTGCTTTTTGACGGCAGTTGGTCACTGTTCAATGCAATAGAGGTGCTTGCTGGAGCGGATGAACAGCTGGCCATCGGAAATCGCGGGCGTTGCGCTGAAATCTTCCGCGGCGTCCGTCAAACGATTGACCGCCAGTGATTCGAACACGCTGGAAGCTCGCAAGACGTGAATATCTCCAGAGCGAGTGACGAAGTAAATCTTCCCATCCCCTGCGACCGGTGAAGCGTAATCCTGACCGCCCATCGGTCCGCCTCCACGGCGCCCGCCTCGATCTCCCCCTGCCGGACGCTCAGAAGCTGCCGGGCTGGATTTCCCCTGAGGCAACCGCCCCTGAAAGAGCTCTTCCCCCGTTGCGGCATCGACGCACTGAGCAATCCGTCCCGAAAAGAAGTAAAGTCTTCCGTCGACCAACAGGGGAGTGCCGATCCGATTTCGCAGCGGCTTTTGCCACTGAATGCTCGACTCCGTCACATTCCCCTTCCCACCTGCACGGATCGAAAAGCCCCCTCCCGAACGCCCCTCAATCGAATAAATCTTGTCTCCTTCGGCGATGACACTGGAGCAGTACGAATCGCTTTCGGCCACCGAGCAGTACCAATTGAACTTTCCTGTCTCTGGCTGGAACGACCACACCTCGTAGGGCACCCCCACCACCAGTTCCGTCTTCCCTTCGCCGCTTTGGACCAGAATGGGAGTCCCCCAAGTGCCACCGAATCCGTCGGCCTGCTCCTTCCACATTTCTTTGCCACTCTTCTTGTCCAAGCCGAACAAGGTCTGACTCTCAGCGGAAGCCAAAACGATCAGCAGATCACCCGCCAGAATAGGGCTGGAGGATGAGCCCCAACCACGGGGATCCAACCCCTCTCCCACCATGCAGCTCCACTGGAGATTGCCGTCCAGGTCGTAGGCATGAACACCGGACTTCCCGTAAAAGACATAAACCCAATGTCCATCGCTGACCGGGGTGTGGCTGGCATACCCATGCTCCGCAAACATCCCTCCATATCGATCCTCCGGTAACACCGCATCAACCGTGCGATCCCAGAGTACTTTTCCATCGACTCGTGATAGACAAATCAAATGCCGTTTCAGTTGGGCTGGATCGTCCTCACCCTCTTTCGTCCCGTAGCCACTCCAGCAAGTTACCAGCACTTTGTCCCCCACGACGATGGGCGAGGAATGCCCAGGACCTGGCAAGGCTACCTTCCACTTCAGACACTGATCCGGTCCGAATTCCACCGGAAGTGGCTGAGACGAAGTAGAGACTCCTGTCCCATTGTCACCGCGAAAACGAAGCCAATCTTCGGCTAGGCAGTCCCCAGGGATCTGCCCTACCATCGCTCCCGCAAACCAACCCAGAACCAGCATTGCCAGCGATCGGACCGATCGGCGCATGATGAGCGACTCCCTGCAGAACTTGTTTCGTCCACACAAAATAAGACATGCATCATCGAACCCCAACGGCGACAAGGAGTTTCGCAGTACATCGGCTGGCATGGCTTCGATCTCCCCGCCGTGTGGCTTCCGCGGGCCGATGAAAAACCACCAAATCCGATGGCATGGGAGCATCCCGCGTCGACTTCGAGGAAGCTCACCCACTGCTGGCATGAAAGCCTGTAGACAACTCGTCGCTGATGGGCTTTTTTTCGTTGCCTCTGGAATTCTAGCATTCCCGAGTCCTGGGAACCGCCGGATCTATCGCCGAAAGCAATGGCGAAGCGAGACTTGGTAGCTCACATCAACCTCGATTGGCTCTCTGCGTCCCCAGTCCCTGCCCATATCTCCACGGATCACCGAACGGCATTTCCATGCTTCAGCCACTTCGCGGTTCGTTCGTCCGATGGCCGCTAAGGACCGGGACGATACTGAATCCCCGATTGTGGCGATCAACAATATCCATGGATTCGTGGAGACGCAGGAGCGGAAACACAACGCTGCACGCGGTCCGGGAGGGAAACGCTCTAATTCCTACCAAGGTCGCCTGATCCCACCCAGCCCACCTACATCCCCAGCTTTGGCGATCCCGCAGTAAGAGGCGATGATCTTGACTTATCGACCTGTGCAAAGCTACTTTCGCCCGCTGGATGGCGGCGCGACAGACGGTTGAAAAAAGCAATCCAACCGCTTGGTTTTCGTGCGAACAGCAAGATTTCTCTGGCGGTATGAGGCAGGGAACCTGCCTATGGACTTTTCCTGTTGGGACGATGCCGAAGCAAGGAAGCGGGGCAACGATGGGTGGCCTTTGGAAACGAGCGGTTGAGACGGCAAGTCTTGGCTTCGCGTTCTTTTGGATTGCGGGTTGCACCGTCCCCTGGAAGAAGCAGGAGGAGCCGACGTTGGAGGACCGAGGCGCCTCGGTGCGAGCCTTGCTTTCCAGCGAGAATCGTCCTTCGTTGGTGCATGAAATCGCCGTGCCGATCGGATTGGACCAGCGTGTCTATGAATCGTATGGATTGGTGACGGGGCTATACGGGACCGGTGGCGACATCGCCCCAAGCGCCCAGCGTGAATTCATTCTCAACGAAATGCGCGCCAATGACGTGCATAAACCACAGGAGCTGCTGGCCAGTGGCCGAGTCGCCTTGGTGAAAGTATCGACCATCTCTGCACCAGGTGCCATGAAAGACGACCGCGTCGATGTCACCGTGGAGATCTCCAAGCAGTGCGATGCCACCAGCCTCTACAACGGCACCCTCCTGGAAGCTCGCCTCCAGGAGTTGAGATCGATCGACGACGACAAACTCCGGAAAACTCTGGAGAAGGCCAAAGCAAAAGGTCCGATTTTTCTGCTTCCCAGGGACTTTACCTTGGAGAGCGAACTGCAGGTGCAAAAGGGCCGAATCCTGGGTGGCGCAAGGCTTCAGGAAACACGCATCCTGGGACTCCGCATCCGCAAGGACTTCGAGCATGTGATGACGACCAACATGCTGGGAAAGGCGATCAACGACCGGTTCTCCCACCACGACGGCGTGCGAAAACGGGGAGCAGCCGTCCCCAAGGACGACGGCTTCATCCAAATCGATCTGCCTACTCGGTATCGCCAGGATCCCCGGCACTTCATCTACGTGGTTCTTCACCTCGGCTTTCTTGAGAACGGGGATCGCCGAAATGCACGAATGGAACTCTGTCGGCAGATGCTTGCGGAAGCCAAGACGGCTCGGCAGGCGGCGATGCAGCTGGAAGCTTTAGGAGAAGCAGGCGTACCTTTGCTCCGCGAAGGTATGGCTCATCCCAATCCGGAGATTCAGTTCTATAGTGCTTACTCGCTGGCCTACCTGAATGACCCCGGCGCTATCCCGGTGCTGGAGCAGCTTGCCCAGCAGCAGCCAGCCTTCCGAGGCTTGGCACTGATCGGCCTTTCGGTGCTCGACCATTTCCAGGCAGGGGAAGCGCTGGAGCGATTGTTGCAGTCGCCTGAGCCAGAGGTGCGGTTTGGAGCGTTGCACGCGCTGCGCAAGCGAGACGACGGCAAGCGCTCCATCCACGCGCAGTGGATCGGAGAGACGTTGGAAGTGGTGATGGTCCCCAGCGCTATTCCGCTGGTGACCGTGGCATTGGAAAACGCGCCCGAGGTGACATTTTTTGGCGACTCCCCACAACTGCAACTCGCGCAGCATCATGAGATCAACCCGCGACTTCTGGTTCGTCCCGATGGCAAAGGCCAAATTCGAATCGTTCGTTTTCAACCGGGAGATGAGGATCGCGTCCGACTGGTGCAAGCCGATCTTCGCAGCGTTCTGACCGGACTCCAGGAAGTGGGAGCAAGCTACAACGACATGATCCAGTTCCTCGATCAGACGAAGGCTTCGTCCTGGGTATCCACTCCGATTGCATTCAATCCTCGTCCGACTCTCGGCCGAACCTATCAGCGTGATGGGGAGTCTTCCGAGTTGCTGGTCGATGGGGAGATGTCCGAAGGCGACTTTGGCGGTGAGAACTCCGACACCGCGAAGGCGAATGACGATTCGTCGGATTCATGGAATTGGTGGCCATGGAGCCGCAAGGCGGAATCCGATGCCGCATCTGAGACCAGGGCCAAAGCCGGGACTTCATCGGAATTGATTGAAACTCCGAATAAAGAAGAGACGGCCCCCCTGTTGCTCGACGCAGGCAACTCCCCTTGAAGGATGAATTGCCTCCATGCTGACCGCACTGGAACTCCAGGGATTCAAAAGCTTCGCCGATCGGACTCGGTTTGAGTTCCCCGATGGGATCACGGTTGTCGTTGGTCCCAACGGTTCCGGAAAGTCGAATATCGTCGATGCCATCAAATGGGTTCTGGGTTCCCAGAGCGCTAAAAGCCTTCGCGGCGCCGACATGGCCGATGTGATCTTCAAGGGATCCGCTTCGGGGGGACGCAAGCCTGCACAGGCGGCCGAAGCGACGCTGGTCTTCGATAACTCCCAGTCCCAGCTCCCCATCGAAGCTTCCGAAGTCCAGGTGACTCGGAGAGTCTTCCGGAGCGGGGAGAGCGAGTATCTGATCAATCAACAGCCCTGCCGACTGAAAGACATCAAAGACCTTTTTCGTGGGACAGGAGTTGGGGTCGACGCCTACAGCCTGATCGAGCAGGGGAAGGTCGATCGGATGCTTCAGGCAACCTCCAAGGATCGACGCGCGATTTTCGAAGAAGCGGCAGGGATAAGCCGATTCAAAGCCAAGAAGGTGGAAACCGAACGACGGCTGGCGAGAGTCGAACAGCATTTACTGCGACTGAAGGACTTGGTCGATGAGGTGGGGTCGCGATACCACAGCCTTCAGCAACAGGCATCGCGAGCTAGCCGCTACCGGGAATTGACTGGGGAACTGCAGCAGTGGCGCGTTCGCCTGGGGTTCACCGACCTCCAGAGCCTCCAGAAAAAACGAAGTGCGGTGGAGCAACAGAGGCAGGAGTGGCAGGCGACCAGCCGAAAGCAGAAAGAAGAACTGGCACGGTCGGAAGGGTCGTTGGGAGAGTGCGAAGCTCGCTGCCAGGAGTCGATCGAGCAGGTGCGAGCGATACGCGAATCACTGGCTCAGTTGCGTCAACAGATCGTGCGATTGGAAGGGGACCGCGAACGCTATCTGGAGCGGATTGAAGAACTGCATGCGGAACGCGAGCGACTGGCGGCGCGGCTTCAAGGCCTAAGGCAGCGCGTTGTCTCGACCGAGGAACAGTTCGAAAAGCTTTCGCAGGCCCATCAGCTCCACCAGGAGGAACTGCAGCGCGTCCGACTGCGCGTTCAGGAGGCGGTAGAGCTGGAGGGGCAAACGTCGCGGAGCGTTGCGGAACTCAAGGGGCAGCTGGAGCAATTGCGGGGCGAGGCCATCGAAGCCACCCAGGCCTGCCAAGAACTTCGCGCACGCAAGAGTTCCCTTCAGCAGAAGTCGCTCTTGATGGACTCCCATCTCCAAGAAATCCAGGGGAAAGCGGCGCGTCTGGCGGAATCCGCCAGACGAAGAATCGAGAAAAGGCAGGGATTGCTCGATCAACGACAGGAATGGTCGCTTCGATGGGACGAAGCAAGAAGCAAGCAAGCGGAGGCCTATCAGGGACTGCGGCAGCTGAGAGAGCGGTTGCTGGCCTACCAGGATGAGGCAGTGGATCTGCAGGGAAAAGTGCAGGGGATCCGCGAGCGATTGGCGATTCTCGAGCAGCTGGAAAGCGAGCAGGAGGGAATTGGAGTCGGCACGCGAACGCTGCTGGAGCAGGCTCGGCAATCGAAAGAAGCGCCCTGGACATCGTTGCGAGGCATGGTCGCAGATCTCATTCAGACCGAAGTCCACCTAGCCCCCTTGATCGATGCAGCCCTGGGGACGGCCGCCGAAACACTCGTTCTGGAAGACGACCAGTTGATCCACGCCCTCCGATCAGGCACCTGCCCGATCGAGGGACGCGTGCAGTTGCTGCGACTGGACCGCCTAGCCGCCAGACGCTCCGGCGAAAAAATCCAGCTTGATGGCTTGAGGGGTGTACTGGGGCGCGCCGACCGCTTGGTCACCTGCGCGGATGACCTCCTGCCGCTGGTCCGATTCCTGCTTGGCACCACATGGCTTGTCGACTCGCTCGATACGGCGCTCGATCTGAGCCATCTTCGGGGCGCTGGCTTGCGGTTTGTGACCGCCTCGTGCGAACGAGTCGATCCGGATGGGACACTAACGTTTCACGCGCTCAAGAATGGCCCTGGCCTAATCGTTCGAAGAAGCGAGATGCAGAATGCTCGTGCACTGCTGGAACAGACCGATCGCATGGCGACGGAACATCAGCGCAAAATCGCTCGACTTCATGCGGAAATCACCAAAGCGGAACAGCAGGCCCATCACTGCGATCAGCGGGCGGCAGCCGGAGAACAGCGTATCGCGATGATTGAAGCCGAGATCGCAACCATCGATCAGGCGATCGAAGACCATGCCAAGCAAGTCGAGTCACAGCAGGCGAAGGTGCGCCAACTGGAACTGGACAGCGGTGGGATTCGTAGAGATCTGGAATGCTGCGACGAGGAATTGAGGGTTGGCGAGCAGCAGATGCACGCGATCGAAGTGAAGATCGACCTGGCGAAAGAAACATGGGAAGCTGCGTTGCGTCTACGAGACCAGCAGCATGATGCAACGACGGCTCTGCGAATCGAACTGGCGAAGGAAGAGCAGCGAGCTGAAGGGGAAGGGGCGATGCTGCTGCAATGGTCCAAGGATCGTCAGGAGCGACGATCGGCGGTCCGCGAAAGCCTCGATGGTTGGGCTGCGCTCAAAGTGCGCGAAGAACAGTTGCAACTGGCGACTTTGGAAATCACTAGCGAACTGGCATCGCTCCATCTTAAACAACAAGAGCTGCAACAGTCCCAGTCGCAGCTGGAAGGATACTCGCAACAGCGCCAGCAGGAACTGCTCGACGCCCGTCAGACCCTAGAACGCCTCAGGAGACAGTGGGAGCGAAGCGAGGACCGCCTAAGAGATCTGGATCAGGAAGATGCAGCCGCAGCCCAGTCAGCCGAGGAATTGATCCAACGCTACCTGGACGAGTACCAGATCGACTTCAATGACTCGATGAACATCCAACAAATCGACCCACTGAAGGATCGCCAAGATGCCGAACGGAACATGGGGCGATTAAGGCAGGAGATCTCCGAAATTGGCTCAGTCAACATGGAGGCCCTCCAGGAACTCGACTCCCTGCAGAATCGCTTTCAAACGCTGAAGGGCCATCACGCCGATCTGGTCGCCGCCAAGGAATCGCTCGAAAAAGTCATTCAACGACTCAACGAGCAATCTCGCAAGGTATTTCTTGAGACACTGGAGGCCATCCGACGCAACTTCCAGGAGCTATATCGCAAGGCTTTTGGTGGTGGCCATGCCGATTTGATTCTTGAACAAGGCGAGGATGTGCTCGAATCCGGAATCGAAATTGTCGCGACACCGCCCGGAAAAACATCGCTGCACAATTCCCTATTGAGCGGCGGGGAGAAAGCACTGACGGCCGTTGCGCTGATCATGGCGATCTTCCAGCACCGCCCCAGCCCCTTCTGCGTGCTGGATGAAGTGGACGCCCCCTTCGATGAAGCGAACATCGGACGGTTTGTTCAGGTCCTGAAAGAATTCCTCGACTGGACCAAGTTCATTGTCGTGACGCATTCCAAGAAGACCATGACGGCCGCCAATACCCTCTACGGCGTCACGATGCAGGAAAATGGAGTCAGTGTGCAGGTATCGGTCCGCTTTGAGGATGTTGATGACCAGGGCCGCATTCTGCCGCGACGTGGTGGTCCGCAGCCAAAGGTCGCCTAAACCAGCAGATGACACGCTGCTTGGGGCGCGCCTTCCGGTCGTTGCATTTGTCGAGCGAAACGGCAAAACGGTTCCTCGACAGTTGCCCCTGATGCCGTACTCTAGAGGTTCAGCGCCACGTAGGCGCCAAGTCCACCGGCAACCAAAGAAGCTAACCAGTAGCTGAGCGTCGTTCCGGGGTTATCTCGAAACCGCATGGTCCCGTAAATCAGCGAATAGCCAGGAATCAAAGTACAAAGCACCCCTTGCTTGCGACTTTCCCGATAGGCCTTCGCGGTCAGGACCAGATGCGCAAATAGATCGATCAGAGCCGCTACCAGGAATCCGACCCCCGCCAGAGTCACCAGAACGGGAAGCCGCTGAACTCTCCCGATGGGCGTCCCTTCCGGTTGCATGCCGATCACTCTCGCGTCGACGAGAATGACTCCCGCCGTGGCGCACAGAACGAAGCCAAGCAGCGTCGCAAGAATGACCCACCAGGGAGTACCTGAGTCGAGCATGCGGTCGGCAGATGCCTTCTCGCGACGCATCATCTGGGCGGCTTCATTGAGATGCTTGTTGCCGAATTCCTGGCCAGCCGACGCCAGCTCATGGCCCTCCAATTGTTCGTTGCTGTCCGTCCGGTAACCACATTGAATGCATAGCACCGCCACCCCGGTCATCGGAGCATCGCACTTGGGACAAAAACGCCCCTTCTTCTTTGCCACCCCAGCTTCTTCCAGCAACTCCGCCAGACCTCCCGCAGATGCCGCAGGAGCGGCAGCAGGGATCTTGAACGCATTGCCACATGCTGGGCACTTGGCAGCTTTGCCCGCCAACTGATCGGGAACCTGAAGTTTTTTACCGCACTTGCAAGCGACAGCGATCGGCATGGAAAAGCAACTTGAAGGGAGGAGAAGTTAGGAAATAGGATCAGCCCGTTGATGGTGCGGCAGCCTGGAATGCGGTCGCATGAAGCTAGGGGGCCGATCTCTCATGATCTTCGTCGCTGATGGCCGAATTCGCAACCTCTTGAACGAGATCCAACAGCTTTCTCCGGCGAATCCAGACAGCATCCAGGCGATCCCCAAGGCATCAAGGGGCGG
>Ga0315902_10008712_pt1 | contig 13709 bp, 9 predicted proteins | sample LakEriMetagenome_9_FD_203523 | JGI IMG/M metagenome (GOLD analysis project Ga0315902, IMG submission 203523) | Freshwater fungal communities from buoy surface, Lake Erie, Ohio, United States - Buoy 12 MA117 | ecosystem: Environmental > Aquatic > Freshwater > Lake > Lake biofilm | place: USA... | reverse complement strand
ATTATTTACTAGCTACTAATAATCTTCGTATTTATCACCAAAGTTAAACGATAATGAGAAACGAAGTGTGTTTTCTAATGGGTTTTTCACTTTTGATGCAGAGAATAAATAAGACACATCTACTTTAACTACGTTGTATTTAAATCCAGCTCCAAGTGAGAAAAACTTTCTGGCTCCTTTTATTGGACTTTCATGGAAATATCCTAAACGGAACGCAAAGGAATCCTGGTATAAATACTCAGTACCAATAGAATAAGTAAACTCTTTAAGCTCTTCACTAAATCCTCCGGGTGCATCACCAAATGAAGAGAAAATACCGGAAACCCAGTTAATTTTATTATAATCGGCTGTATTTTGGTCTCTTAACGCAATTTCTTCAGGAGTTGTAACTAATCCATCACCATTTAAATCAGCGCTTTTTGGTGTTGGTACTAAAAGTTTGGCAAACTCAACACTTAAAGTAACTTTATTGAAATCGTCAAGAATAAAGTCATAACCACCACCAATTCGCATGTTGGCAGGAAGGAAGTTGGCACTATTATCATCAGATGCACCAGCATCATAGTTTATTTTTGGTCCCATATTTTGGAAATTGAAACCAAGACGTAATCGGCCATTAAAATCGGAAAAAGCTGTTTCTTCACCTACATAATACCCAGCAACATCAACTGCAAAAGAACTGGCAGGTTTAGAATCGGTAGACTCTCCCGACGGAATTCTTAACGCAGAACGGATATATCTTCCGGCAACTGCCATAGAAAATCGTTCACTTAATTTCAAAGAATAAGAACCATCAAGTGCCATTTCATTTGGTTTAACAATTTGAGCCGGATCATCAGCATTTTGTCTTAATTCTATTTCACCTAAGCCAAAGTAACGTAAACTAACTGCAAAGGCATTTCTTCCATCGGTACCGAATCGGTTGTAATATGTTGCTTGACCTAATGAAATGTCATTTACTAAGTCGGTTAAATAAGGGGTATAACTTGCGGTAAAACCCTGTTTGTCAATTGCAAAAGCATATTTTGCAGGATTCCATTGTTGTGAAAAAGCATCTGGTGAAGTAGCAACTCCTTGATCTCCCATACCAGCGGCACGAGCATCAGCGGCAACTAAAAGAAATGGAACACCGGTAGTAATAACTCGGCTATCTTGCTGTGCATTAATATATTGTAATGAGGCTAATAAAAATAGTATTGTGAATTTTTTCATTTTCATTTTTATAAAAGTTAACAAATATAGTATTTTCCTAAAGGATTACAAGTTTTTCTATTTTTTCTGCTTTTTTATTCGATAAAGTGGACTTTACAGTCAATTTATAGACATAAACACCTTTTCCAATTCGGTCGCCAAAATCATCTTTTCCATCCCAAGTTATTTCTCTAGACAGAAAACCATCTGTTGTTACAGTTTGATTTTTTGTCCAAACAATTTTACCAGTTATTGTCATTACTTGTACTTGCACATCCAAAGGTTCAAAAGGTCTGTTATGGGAAAACCAAAACTCGGTATAACTCACAAACGGATTTGGATAATTTAGCACATGTTCAAGCGTAATGCTTTCGTCGCCAACTACCACAAATTGGATTTCAGCAGTTATTGGATTATTATAAACATCCCAAGCTTTAAAGGTTATTGTATGCAATCCAACCGCTAGATTTCGGAAAGGAAAATAAACCCGGCCTTTTGTATAATCATCTAATTCTGTTTGATAATAATCATTCATGATGTAAGGTTTTGTTTCATCGCCATCAAGTATTCCAACAATATCATGACCAATTCCACTTGCAGTGTTTATTCCATTTTCGTCCTCGAGTATTGCTAAAAAAAATGGGGATTCATTTGTTATACCACCATTAACAAAAGTCTCTTCATTCATATATAGTTTTACTCTTGGTCCAGTGTTATCAGCTACTGCACTTGAATTAATTCCTCCAACTTTAATTTGGGTATTAAAACCTGATTTGTCTAATAAAATTTGATTTCTTTTGCTGTAAAAACTAATTCTACCATTGCCAATTGGAATTCTAATATCTCTTGGAACAACAAAACCAAATTCAAAATTACCATTTACAACAGAAGCATTTCCTCTAAAAATAGCTTCACCAAGAGCTGTAAAAGTCATTGTGCTCCCTGACGGGAAAGCATCATAATTGTCATTTCTCAATGTTTCTGTTTGAATATTTTTATCAAAAATGGTTACCGATAATTCGCCATTATAATTGGATAAAGTAGTATTGTTTTCATCAAGCACTTCACCGCTTAACTTTATATAATCTAATGATTGAAAATCATCAATCACACCTGTAATTGGTACATCATTAACTTTAGTTAAAACCACTTTTGGTTTTGGAATTGCCAGCATTAATGCAGGATCACCAACATAAACTACTACATTTGTTGCAGAGTTTGGTCCTGCATTTTTTGATAATCGAAGTGCTTCTGCAATTGAAGAATAGGTATCACTACCATAGCTAAATAAATTCTCGGCCAATACCTCATTGAAATATTGAGCGGTTGACTGACCAATTGAACGAATAGTGGTTATCATTGAAATTGCTCCGCCTTTTGGATTCCAATAAGTATATTCACCTGCAGTAGGACGAAACGGATTGTCATATCTTGTAAAGTCGCAAGTAATGGTAATAAATAAAGGATATCTGAAACGATTTGCTAAGTTTTGTCCGTCTGACTTTTCCCAAATACGTTCTTCTGCTAATCCGTCTTCACCACCATGACCTAAATAATTGAAAACTAGTGCGCCTTTTTCAAATGCAGCAAAAATTTCTTCACGGGCTTTTGGATAGCGTTTACCTCCAGCAGCCGTTTCTTGAACAAAAGAATCTAAAAGGATTTTCTTTACATTAATAAATGGTTTTTCAAAAGTAATTTTGTCTGCAAGGCGGTTTTGATAATACTGCAATTGATTATCTCCAGGTTTTTCCGGGTTTGGGTCATCGCCAATACATACATAATTATTCCTCCAATTCCCATAGGATTTTAAATCGTGGTATTCAATAACTTTGTTTACCATTTCTTCAGCTTGTTGGGTTGAGCTTACAATCATTCTTCCGATTGCTATGTCAATTCCACCAAAATCATATGAAAAAATGGTATTGCCATTAGGTGGAGAAAATCCTGAATCTAATCTCCCTTCATCGGGATCCATCATCCCGAAAAAATCATCAGATGCAAAAGACGTTTCACTTCCACTATAACTATTTAGTGCTTGGTAAATTGGGACAATGTTGGTGTTGTTTGCAATGCGGTCTTTAAAATCATATGAAGCATCTCCAAAAAGATTTAAATATTTTACTCGTTCGCCTATCGGCGCATTGAAATAAACATATTTAACAAAATTTCTAATGGCGCCGATATCTTGTTTGCCTGATCCAAATTCAGGATAAATGCTTTCCAAATTCACTACTTTCACATTTAAATTTGAATAACTTCTGTGAAAAGCAGCTAATTTTTCGGCCTGCGCATTTAAAAATTTGGGTGTAATAATTAAATAATCAATTTTCTGCCATTGTCCCTGAGCGTTATTAAAGACAGTTCCTTTTAAATTTTGGTTATCCACTTTTGATTTTGATTCTTTTGATGGAGTATAATAATCAGCATTGTCAATGGCTATATATTTTCGAACTTCGCCCAAATTAGTCTTAAAAGAAAAAGAGCTTTGGGTTGCATTTTCCACTTTACTCACATTAAACCTGTCGGTGACATCCCAAACTTGTGATATTGATGACGCATTAGAAAGTTGGTATTCGCCAATTCCAAGTAATGAACTAGACTGATCAAACTGAAATGGAAATTGTTTTCCGAAGGCTTTAAGATTTCTCTTGGCTTTGATGTTGATATAATCTAAATAGCCTCTAGAGCTTGGAACTCCTCCATTATCAAAAGTTATTTTAATAGTTAGGTTTTCTGTCGATACTGTAGCAGTAGAAGAAAAATTTCTCTCTATTACTAAAGCGTCGCTGCTGCTTCCTGGATTTAAGGAAATGTTTCCAACCAATTGGGAGTTGGCTTCTATTTTAAAATTATTAATGTTAGAAGTTAGAGAAGCAAAATGTGTTTTGATTTCAATAGGTGTTGAACTTACTATGTTTGGAAATTTAAATTGAAAGTCTTTTTCGTTGTCAATACTAAAATTCTCGCCAAACCATACTCTACCTAATTTTTCAATATTTACCTCGTCAATTTCGTGAAACTGATAATCATCAAAAGTCGTTATCGTTGTTGTTGCACTTCCTGTTGGTTGTGTCATGTCAACAATTCGCTTTCCAGTATCGCCTTGGGCTGTTACATAATAATAAGACTTGTCAGCATATATATTTAAGCTACTTTTGTAGTCGTCATTCCAATTATCAATTCCTTCGGCGTAAAAAAGAATAAAATCCTGATTGTCAAAAACGCCATCACTTTCGCCTACAACCTGAATAGCGTTTTCGGTTAAATCCATTGGATAGTCATCAGAATTTAGTAGTGGTAACATCCTTCCGCCATTACCATAGATCTTTATTTTTCTTGGGTCTACTTTGGTATCAAACCCTAAACTTTGAAGAAAGCTTTTAGAAATTTTGTAAACACCCGATTTTTGAATGTAAAAACGATACCAATTTCCCGTACTTAAAACAGAATTTTCAATAGCAGTTACATTGTTGATAACGGTTTGTTCTTTTGCTGCGTTTTGTAGAATAGTATAACTAAATGAAATTAGTTTTTTAAATGAATTACCTTCTTTAACTATAGGAGAAAGTGTGATTTTTCCATAATATTTTTCTCTTGCATTATGGCTTTTAAATTTAGATTTAAAAGTTGTAGGAATGTTTTTTATTGCAATATCACCAAGTTGAGCTTCTAAAATTGGTTCAAAAATCAGGTTCGTTATTTGTATTCCATTCTCACTAATCTTTCGGTTTAAAAGTATTGTTAAAGAATAGGATACAGTTTTGGAGTATGCATCAAATTCGTAATTTTCGGCATTAAATTGAGGTACCATATATGAAAAGTTGCCATAAGACAATTCTTTTTTGTCTGACCAACTCAATGAAACATTTCCCTGTTCTTGAGCAATAGCCAAGAATGTACTCAAAAACAATAAGCAAATCGTAATAATCCTTTTCATAGTATACAGTAAACGTGTTTTTTTGAAAATTAGTATAAAAAAAATTAAAAAAATATTTTTTTGAAACAAAATATAATAAAACAATTAATTTTGCGTTTAATATTAAATCAACATAAAAGTGAGCAAATTTAGTATTAATTAAAAAAAGTTGTTGCAATTTAATGGTAAATACTTATATTGCGCCACGAAATTTATACCTACTATGAATATGAAAGTAAACAAAATTATAGCTGTAAAATTATTATTATCATTATTGATAATGGTCGGTTTAGCTAGTTGTAGTAAAAAATCCGAATCAAAAGGTGGTTCTAGAGCTACCGGATGGAAAATCAACGACAAAAAAGGAGGGTTCCAATATGCTTCAAATTTTAAGAAGCAAGCAACCGGTCCTGGTTTGGTTTTGGTTGAAGGAGGAACATTTACCATGGGTAAAGTTCAGGATGACGTAATGCATGATTGGAATAATACGCCAAATCAACAACACGTGATGTCCTTTTATATGGACGAAACTGAGGTAACCAATATGATGTATATGGAATACTTAAATTGGTTAAAAACAGTTTTTCCACCAGAACAAGAAAATTATAGAAATATATACGAAGGAGCTTCTCCAGATACATTAGTTTGGAGAAACAGATTAGGATATAATGAGACAATGACCAATAACTATTTGAGACATCCAGCTTATGCAGAATATCCTGTAGTTGGAGTTAATTGGATTCAGGCTACTGAATTTGCCAAATGGAGAACAGAACGTGTAAATGAAAAAATTCTTGAAGATCAACGTTATTTGAAAAAAGATTCTAAAGTCACTGACATGACTGCAGATAAAATTTTTAGTACTGAGGCTTATCTTGCTTCGCCATCTACTGCAAAAGGAGGAGATGAAAAATTGGTTTTGAAAAAAGGACAAGGAAGAGGCGCAACTCCTAAAGCTAGTGCCCCTGGTGCAAACAATACAGCTGGAAACAGTAAAAAGAATGTTTACGCACAAAGAACTTCAGGTTTATTTTTACCTGAATATAGATTACCAACAGAAGCTGAGTGGGAATATGCTGCAGCTTCTGATGTAGGACAAAGAGAATACAACACCTATAAAGGACAAAAGAAATATCCTTGGTCAGGAAGTTATACTCGTTCTGGGAAAAGACAAGTTAGAGGTGATCAATTGGCTAACTTTAAACAAGGAAAAGGAGATTATGGTGGAATTGCAGGTTGGTCTGATGACGGTGCTGATATCACTAACAAAGTTAAATCATATCCTCCAAACGATTTCGGATTGTATGATATGGCTGGAAACGTAGCCGAATGGGTTGCTGATGTATACAGACCTATAGTTGATGATGAAGCTAATGATTTCAACTATTATAGAGGAAACGTATATATGAAAGACAAAATTGGTGAAGACGGAAAAGTAGAATTGGTTACTGCTGAAACTCAAAAATTCGATACTTTATCAAATGGTAGAATTATATCTAGAAATTTCCCAGGTCAGATAGCTCAAGTTCCTGTTGACGATAAAGAAACTTATCTAAGACAAAACTTTGACAAATCAGACAACAGAAACTATCGTGATGGTGATAAACAATCAACAAGATATTTCAAGTTTGGTGGTTCAGAGGAAGGCGATGAAAAAGGTAAATTAAGAGATGACCAAAGAATGTATGATTCTCCAAAACATAATGTTTCTACGGATAGTTTAGGAAATATGGTTAAAAAATATGACCGTTCTAATAAACGTACTTCTTTAGTTAACGATGAAGTAAGAGTTTACAAAGGTGGTTCTTGGAGAGATAGAGCTTATTGGTTAGATCCAGCACAAAGAAGGTATTTTCCACAAGATATCTCTACAGATTACATCGGTTTCAGATGTGCCATGTCTAGAGTTGGTGCAAAAGCTGATAAAAAGAAAAGAGCAAGAAACTAAGTTGTAGTTTTGTAAATAATAATAAAAAAGCCCTAATTTTAAGGGCTTTTTTATTTTAACCATTTTACACAATGACCATTCAGAATATTCATGATTTATTTTTAAAGTGCAGTAAAGTTTCAATTGATACAAGGAAGATTGAGCCAAACTCCTTTTTTGTTGCCATAAAAGGCGATCGCTTTGATGCCAATACTTTTGCTAAGGAAGCATTAGAAAAAGGAGCGAGTTATGTTGTCATTGATAACGCAGACTATTATATCGACGATAGAAGTATTTTGGTAAAAGATAGTTTGGAAACTCTTCAAGAATTGGCAAAGTATCACCGACATTTTTTAAATCTTCCTATTATCGGATTAACAGGAAGTAATGGTAAAACTACGACCAAAGAATTAATTAATGTAGTACTTTCTAAAAAATTCAATACTAAGGCAACCGTTGGGAATTTAAACAATCACATTGGCGTTCCACTAACTTTATTGTCGTTTACAAAGGAAACCCAAATTGGAATTGTAGAAATGGGTGCCAATCACCAAAAAGAGATTGAATTTTTATGCGAAATTGCCCAACCGGATTATGGTTATATAACTAATTTTGGCAAAGCACATCTAGAAGGTTTTGGAGGAGTAGAAGGAGTAATTAAAGGTAAAAGCGAAATGTATGGCTATCTAAATTCCAATGATAAATTTGTTTTTGTAAATCTTGATGATGAAATTCAAAATCAAAAAACAGCAGCTTCTAAAAGAATTACCTTTAGTCAAAAAGATAAAAGTGCTACTGTTTTTATAGAAAGTGTTACTGCAAATCCTTTTGTTAAAATCAAATCTTTAGGAGTTGAGATTAATTCTCATTTAATTGGACTCTATAACGCTAATAATATTAATGCAGCAATTACTATAGGAAAACATTTTGGTGTTTCTCTTAGCGATATAAAAGACGCTATTGAGAGTTATATTCCAGATAACAATCGTTCCCAACTTTTGACAAAGGACACAAACGAAATCATTCTCGATGCCTATAATGCAAATCCTAGTAGTATGCTGGTAGCTCTAGAGAATTTTATTCAATTAGAAAAGACTAATAGATGTATTATTATTGGCGATATGTATGAGCTTGGCGAAGAAAGCTTGACAGAACATAAAGCAATTGTCAATTTTTTATATAAAAACAGCAATTTTGAATGTCATTTTGTTGGCAAAGATTTTTTTGCAAACTGTATTCAAAAAGAGAACTTCCATTTTTATAAAACATTCGAAGATTTTACTAAGTACCTTTCCTCTGTTAAATTAAAGCATAAAACATTATTGATAAAAGGATCTAGGGGAATGGCTTTAGAACGAACTTTGGAGTATTTGTAAATAAATTTGTGATTAACTGCGTTGATCCTTTTTGGATAACCTGTGCACAAGAGAAACCAACTTGCTTGCAGCAAGTCGTTTTTTTATTCCCTAAAACTTACGAAAGTAAACTTTCGACGCTTTAGGAAATAAAAAAAACCGAAACTGAAGCTTCGGTTTTTCTTGTGGGCGATGAGATTTGAAATTAAAAGGAGGAAGCCCAGTGGGCTTCAGGTATACGAGCTTTAGCTCGTGAAATAATAGGGATTAACTGCGTTGATCCTTTTTGGATAACCTGTGCGCAAGAAAAACCAACTTGCTTGCAGCAAGTCGTTTTTTTATTCCCTAAACCTTACGAAAGTTAACTTTCGACGCTTTAGGAAATAAAAAAAACCGAAACTGAAGTTTCGGTTTTTCTTGTGGGCGATGAGGGATTCGAACCCCCGACCCTCTCGGTGTAAACGAGATGCTCTGAACCAACTGAGCTAATCGCCCTGAATGCGTGTGCAAATATAGACTACTTTTTTGATAATGCAAACATTATTAAAAAAAATTATAAAATTTCTGCAACTACAAATGTGCTTCCTCCTATATAAATAAAGTCATTTTCCTTGGCGTTTTCTTTGGCAGCCTCATAAGCTTTTGATACTGAAATGTATGTTTGACCGACAAGATTAAATTTAGTTGCATTTTCTTTTAAAACTATCTCATCTAAACCTCTTAAATTATTTGGCTTGCAGAAATAATATCTAGCGTTTTTAGGAAACAATGGTAAAATTTCTTCTAAATTCTTATCATTTACAACACCTAAAACAATGTGAAGTTTTTCAAACTTTTGTTTCTTTATCTGATTCAAAACAATTTTCAGTCCATGTGAATTATGAGCTGTATCGCAAATAATGGTCGGGTTTTCTCCTAATTTTTGCCATCTGCCTTGCAATCCAGTATTTTTTATCACATTCAAAAAGCCATTTTTAATATCCGTTTCCGAAACGGATATTAACTTTTTATCTTGCAAAACTTTAATAGTTTGCAAAACCGTTTTTTTATTCGCAATCTGATAATCTCCTAGTAAAGCTGAAGGATAAGTTTCTCCAATTAAATTGGAAGCAAAATAAATTTCGGAATCCGTTTCATTGGCTTTAGTCAAAAAAACAGGCTTGGTTTCGGTACCATATTCACCAATAACCACTGGAATGTTTGGTTTAATAATTCCAGCTTTTTCATAAGCAATTAATTCTAAAGTATCTCCTAAAAATTGTGTATGGTCTAATCCAATATTAGTAATAACAGAAACTAATGGTATAACGATATTCGTTGAATCCAATCGTCCACCCATGCCAACTTCGATAATGTTTATATCAGTTTTTTGTTTGACAAAATATTCAAAAGCCAATCCAACACTCATCTCAAAAAAACTCAACTCATTGGCTTCGAAAAAAGCTTTGTTTTTATTTATAAAATCGCAAACATAATCCTCTGAAATTGGCGTTCCATTGATGGAAATTCGCTCACGGTAATCTTTCAAATGAGGTGAAGTATATAAACCTACTTTATAACCTGCTTCTTGTAAAACCGAAGCTAATAAATGCGAAGTCGACCCTTTTCCATTTGTTCCGGCTACGTGAATACATTTCATATGGACTTCAGGATTTCCTATATGTTTGGCTAACAAAACAGTATTAGTAATGTCCTTTCTATACGCTGTCGCACCTTGTGTTTGATACATCGGTAATTTATTAAAAATCCAATTTAGTGTTTCTTTGTAGTTCATAATTTTCGGAAAAAAATTGGCGAGCAATATACTTTTATACGTTTTTTTTCGTTTATATTGTGATGCGCATTTGAAAACACAAAATTGAAATTATTTTCAGAATTAATTGCCATAAATTACATAAATATGATAAGCACTTTTTTACAATTACAAGCTGATACTTTAGCTCAAGCAATTCCGACTGTAGACAAAGCAAATGCTGCTTTAACAAATGAAGTCTCAGTATTAGAGTTTATTTTCAAAGGAGGTTTATTCCTTATTCCTATTGCCATTTTGTTATTTTACACCATCTATCTCGTATTTGAGCGCTATTTGTATATCCATAAAGCTGCCAAAATCGACGTACATTTGATGAAAGATATTCGCAATCATTTGAACAATGCTAATATTGAAATGGCGGTTTCTTCTGCAGAAAGAAGTGGTAATGCTCAAGGTGCCATCATAAAAGAAGGTGTGCTAACTATTGGAAGACATATTGGAGAAATAGAATCGAATATGGAACGCGCCGCCAATATTGAAATTGGTTATATGGAAAAGAAGTTAGGGCAATTAGGTCTGATTGCCGGAATTGCACCTACACTCGGATTTATCGGAACGATTTCGGGAGTAATTAAAATTTTCTATAGTATTTCTGTAACCGAAGACATAAGTATCGGGAATATTTCAGGCGGATTATATGAAAAGATGATTAGTAGTGGTGCCGGTTTGATTGTTGGTATTATTGCTTACAGTGCGTATCACTTATTCAACGGAAAAATTGATGACTTTTCATTATCCATTCAAAAGCAAGTATTAGAATTTATAAATATAATTCAAAGACCTAATGGCAATAAAGCGAAATAAAAGATTTCATGCAGAAGTCGCCACATCTTCATTGAGCGACATTATGTTTTTCCTGTTGTTGTTTTTCTTAATCATCTCGACCTTGGCAAATCCAAATGTTATTCGAATGACATTGCCAAAATCGAAAACCAATGAAAAGACAAACAAGCAACTTATTACGTTGTCGGTAACTGAAGAGAAAAGATATTTCATTGACAAAGAAGAAGTGCTTTTAGATCAACTCGAAACAAGATTATTAGAATTAATAGATCCTGAAAAGCAACAAACTGTAGTTATTAGAATTCCTGCTACAATGCAAGTACAAGACTTGGTGGATGTATTGCAAATAGGGGTAAAGAACAAACTCAAGTTTGTTATAGCAACGAGTCCAAAATAAGATTTACTATATTAAAAAGTTAGAACATGAAACTTAAAACTTTACTATTAATGGTATTTGTAACGGTGTCAACATTTGCTCAAGACACAGCATTTAAATTTTCCAAAGACGGTTTGACAGATTTTATTGTGACCACTTATGATGGTTCTGCTAAAGACACATACAACAGGGCATTAGCTTGGGTAAAAGATAATGCAAAGAGAAACTTTACCGTAATATCATCAGTAGAAAATGAAAAACTAGTTATCGAAGGTACTAAAGAAAATTTTCTTTGCAGTAAAGCTGGTGGAACTACAGTCTGCACTTCCGCAACTTTTACAATTGAAATAAATTTTAAAGATGGAAAATACAAATTTGCAGCCATTGGCTTAATTGAAAAAGCAAATAATTCAGCGAAAACGACCGTTCATAATTTGGATGATTTTTCAGAGTATTATGATAATGATGGTACCTTGAAAAAATATAAAGACGAAGTGCCGGCAACTTATGAATCACTTTTCAATGATTTGAATAAAAGCCTTATTTCCTTTATGGATAAAAAGAAGAAAGCCGAGAATTGGTAATCTTTTCAAATTGATAGAAACAAAAAACCCGATTTCACAACCGGGTTTTTTTATGTTTAATTCAAACTGAAAGTATAAATTATCTTTCCAACTTGCTTTTCAGGCGCATTGCTATCAGGTTGCCATTTGGTATTCATAGCCGCTATTTTGGCTTGGTCAAGCAAACATTTGGCTGTGTTTGTTGTTCCTTGAACTCCAGCTGTAACACTAATTGTTTTACCGTTTCTGTCTACCGAAACTTGAACAGCAACTCTACCTTGTTCTTGACACGTATAATCTGGTTGTGGTTTATTTAATGCTTTTCGGTTTCCTAAGGAATATCCTGAGCCGCTTCCATTTCCACCGCCACTTCCGCTTCCAGATCCTGAACCACTTCCCGAGCCACTTCCTGTTCCGTTGCCCGAACCGTTTCCGCCACCGGAACCTGTGCCACTTCCGTTGCCATAATAGCCACTCGAATTTAAATTTCCGTTAGCGCTGCCTTTATTGCCACTTTTGGTATCATTACCATCGCCACCTTTATTACCAAGTATGCTAGATAAAGCATCATTTGCATTTTGAGAAACTTTAGGTTTTACAATTGCTGGTTTTACGTCTTTTTTGACAGGAATGGGCTTGGTTTTAATGTCCTCTTTTTTAGGTACAACAACATTATCATCGGCATTGTCATCTGAAATTATATTTTCGTCAGGTGTTGGTGCTGTTGCAGTTTTTACTTCATCTTTTACGTTCAGCACTTCACTTTTATAATTATCTCCCAATCCATAATCACTATCGCCAAAGTTCATCTCGATGCCGCCACCTCCACCGCCGCCCATCAGTTTTACATTAGCTGGAGGCCAAAAACGCAACAAGAAAAGCAGCAATAAAAGCAATAAATAGAATAATATGGTTAGAATGACAGATTTTTGTCTGTCGGAACCAGGAGCTGCAACAACTTTGTCACCAGCTTTACTTAAAAGTCTTGATATTAATCCAACGGGAATTACCATATTTTATATATTAACTCTAACTTTTAAAACGTATAAATGTATTAAATATTGTGTAAATCGATATTTAATTTTTTACTATACTAGTTGTTTCAAAGCAATTTCAAAAGCAGTCGCACTGATATTTTTTTTGTCTCTATTTAAATTGTTTGCCTTTTCCAATGCTTTTTTAATAGTTTCTGAAATATCGTAGAATATAGCTTCATCTGTCATTTGTACTTTTTTCTCCATAAAATAGGCAAAAACCCTTGCCATTCCACAGTTAGAAATAAAGTCGGGAATCAAACTTACTTTTCTGTCGGTTTCTTCCATAATGCTGCCAAAGAAAATTTCTTTGTCGGCAAAAGGCACATTGGCTCCACAGGAAATTACTTCTAAACCGTGATTGATTAAATTATCGATTTGGTCTTTGGTTACCAATCTAGAAGCTGCACAAGGTGCAAAAATATCGGCGCCTAATGTCCAGATTTTTTGATTGATTTCTTCAAATGGTATCATGCTTTGTGCTACCAATTTGTTACCGTCTTTGTTTAAGAACAATTTTTTTATTTCTTCAAATGTAAATCCATCTGCATTGATGATTCCACCATCGCGGTCAATAATACCTACAATTTTTGCTCCCATTTCGGCAAGATAAAAAGCAGCAGCAGAACCTACATTTCCAAAACCTTGTACGATTGCTTTTTTGCCTTTAACATCACCTCCATAAATATCGTAATAATGGCGAACTGCTTCGGCAACACCATAGCCAGTAATCATATCGGCAACGGTA
>Ga0315902_10008711_pt1 | contig 13710 bp, 10 predicted proteins | sample LakEriMetagenome_9_FD_203523 | JGI IMG/M metagenome (GOLD analysis project Ga0315902, IMG submission 203523) | Freshwater fungal communities from buoy surface, Lake Erie, Ohio, United States - Buoy 12 MA117 | ecosystem: Environmental > Aquatic > Freshwater > Lake > Lake biofilm | place: USA... | reverse complement strand
CCGACCGGGTGGCGGTGGGCGACCGGGTGTTTGTCTACTACTCGGGTCACGGCACCCGCAGTCCGGACCCGGACTCTGGCCCGGCTGGAGGCCCTGGCGCCACGACCTGCACCGAGGGACTGCTCGCAGCCGATGGCCGTGTCCTGGGCAACGCCGACCTCGCCGAGGCGCTGGCGCCGCTGGCGCGCAAGGTCGACAAGCTGATCGTGTTCTATGACGCCTGTTACAGCGGCGGTGTCGCCAGCGAGGCGGCGCGCACGCGTTCACTGCGCGGCGCCGCGGGTGCCGACGAAGTCATCACCGCCAAGTTCACCCGGCTGGGCACGGCGCCGGCCTGCGCCGGGGCGAGCAACCTGCGCACGCGCAGCCTCACCGGCGAGCTCGGCCAGCGCCGGACCTGGCCCGACAACGTGGTGCACATTGCCGCCGCGCGCAGCGACGAGGTCAGCTTCGACAGCTCCTACAGCGGCGGCTATGCCACGACCGCCTGGCGCGACTGCCTGCTCGGCGAAGCGCGCGACATCGACGGCAGCGGCGCGATCACCGTGGCCGAGGTCAGCGCCTGCGCGCAGGTGCGGCTGGACCGGCTGCTCACCGGCCTGCCGGGTGTCGCCGGCCAGAACCTGGTCGTCGCCGGCAATGCCAGCATCGTGCCGCTGGCGATGATCGCGCCAGCGGCGGCTGCGGCCGTGTCCCCGGCCACCGCCGCAGCACCGGCAGCACCCGCGGCACTCGGCGCCCGCCCCCAGGCCGCCGCGGCCCCGCTCGCGACTCCGATGCAGGTGCTGGCCGAGGTGCATGCCCAGCGCGACCAGTCGCGGGCGCTCGAGTTCCGCGTCGCCAAGCCGCGTCTGGTTGCCGGGCGCGACGTGCTGGCGATGGAGATCCGCTCGCCCCGCGCCGGGCATCTGTACATCGCGCTGGCCCATGCCGACGGCCGTGGCCTGACCCTGCTGTACCCGAACGCGCTGGACGAGGACAACCGGGTTGCCGCCGGTGCGCTGCACCGCCTGCCGAGCCCGCGCTGGGCGGTGGTCGCGCAACCGCCGGCCGGCACCGAAACCCTGCTCGCGATCGTCACCGACCGGCCCCGGCCGCTGAACGACCTGCTGCTCGACCCCGACAGCCGTGCCAGCCCGTTCATGCGCAGCCTCACCGACGTCCGCGGGCGCTCGGTGCTGCAGCAGGTGCTGCTCGGCCAGGAGGCCTTCGGCGCCGCACTGCTCGAGGTCGAGACCGTGATGCCTGGCGCGACCCCAACGGCGCCTTCAACCGCCCCGCGCTGAGTCCGCCGCGAGACGCGCCGCCAGCGCGTCGCCGACCTGGCCCATGAAGGCCTGCACGCGGGCCGTGCGGCGCAGGTCCGGGTGGGTCAGGATCCACAGCGGCACCGCCAGTTCGGGCAAGGTCTCCGACACCGGCACCAGATCCGGGTGCCGCGCCTGCATGAAGGTCGGCAGCACGCCGATGCCGATTCCGGTGCCGAGCATCGCCGCGACTGCGTTGAACAGGTCCACCCGCACACGGATCTGGGCCTTCGCAAGATGCTGCTGCATCCAGCGGTCGTAAACCCGCGTCAAGGTGTCGCGCTCGAAGGTGACCCAGGGCGCTTCGGCGACCAGCGTCGCCAGCGGTTGCACCGATTGCGGCAGCCCGGGGGCACCGCGGCGGGCATAGACCCGGCATTGCGTCATGCCCAACGGCCGGCCGACCAGATGCTCGGCGACGTTGACCGACAGGCGCAAGGCGACATCGGCCTCCTTGCCGGGCCCGTCGCCCGGGCTGCCGGCGGCACGCCGCGACAGGTCGACCAGGAAGGCGTTCTCGACGACCTCGACCTCGACCCCAGGGCAGGCCCGCGCGAAGGCGGCCAGCGGCTGCGGCAGCAGGTGTTCCATCACGACAAACGCGGTCGTCACGCGCAGCGGCCCCACCAGCTCCTGGTCGCGGCCGAGCACCTGGCGTTCGATGGCATCGGCCTGGTCGGCCATGCGCTGGGCGGCGGCCAGTACCGCCAGGCCGGCGTCGCTGGCCTGCCAACCGCGCCGCGAGCGCTCGAACAGCCGCGCACCCAGTGCCGCCTCCAGGGCGTCGAGCCGGCGCAGCACGGTCGTGGCATCCACCGCCAGTGCACGCGCGGCACCGGCCACCGACCGCGCCTGGCCCAACGCCAATGCAACCCGCAGATCGCTCCATTCCATCGCCACGCTCCTGTGCCCATGGGGCATGTCCGCGGCATTTTTGCAGGCAAAGTCTGCGATGGCGTGGCTTGTCGGCAATCTTGGGGCTATCTAGAGTCCGATCCCTGGAGTCAATGCCTTGAGCAACCGGCCGCCATGCCGCCACAGTCCCCATCCCCCGCCACGCCACCGCTGCGCCTGCTGGAGCACCGCCCACGCCCGGCGGCCAAACCGCGCCTGAGTTCGCTTGCCGTTGCCGTTGCGGCCGAGACATCCTGGTGGCAGCGCTGCTGGCGCCGCGTGACCGGCGACGCGAAAGGACGGCGCGCCCCGCACGCGTGAAGTCTTCACGCCGGCAGCCGATGCCGCCTGGCCGGTCACCGAGGATTCATCCTTTTGAGGCTTCCTTGCCTTGCGCGGCGCGCGGCTCGGGCGCAGCATCGCCGGCTCTGTCGCTCCCACGGCCGCCGGATCAGGGCGGCGCTCTTCGTCGCGCCATGCAGATCCGCGTACTCGGCTGTTCGGGTTCGATTGCCGCCGGCAGCCGAACCACCTCGTTTCTGGTCGACGACCAGGTGTTGATCGACGCTGGCACGGGCGTGGGTGACCTCACGCTCGATGAGCTGGCACGCATCGAGCACATCTTCGTCACCCATTCGCACCTGGACCACGTGCTTGCCATCGGCCTTCTGGCCGACAGCGTGACACGCCGCCGTGCCGCGCGCGGCGCCGGGCCGGTGACGGTGCACGCGCTGGCGCCAACGCTCGAGGCGCTGCGGCGGCACATCTTCAACGGCGCGATCTGGCCCGACTTCACGCGGCTGCCGAGCCCGGAGCACCCGGTGTTGGCCTTGCAGGCGCTGGCCGTGGGCGAGGTCGTGCATGTCGAGGGCCTGCACGTCGAGGCGCTGCCGGCGTCGCATACCGTCCCGGCTTGCGGCTATGCCGTGCATCCGGCCACGGCCGGCGGCGGGGCCTGGGTCTTCACGGGCGACACCGGCCCGAACCCGGCGCTGTGGGCGCGCCTGCGGCAATTCAAGGTCGCGGCGCTGGTCATCGAGACGGCCTTCCGCGACGACGAACATGCCCTGGCGTCGATCAGCCAGCACCTGTGCCCCCGAGCCTTGCAGGCCGAGCTGGCGCAGTTTGCGGCGCCGGCCGACGTCTACATCACGCACATCAAGCCCGGCGAGGTCGACACCGTGATGGCCGAGATCGCCGCCCAGGCCAGCCTGCACCGCATCCACCCGCTCACCACCGGTCAGGTCCTGGCACTGAACTGACGTTTTTTGTCACGCGCTGACACACTGCGCCGGACCGATGTGACCAGACCGGTCATCCCTTGTGAACGGGATCACGGAACTCCGAGGGAATGACCCGGAATCCAGGCTGGCACGACCCCTGCATTCAAGGGGATCGTCGCCGCGCTGACACCCATTGAACGGACCTCGCGGCGGTCTTCCCTCAGACCCGTCTCGCAACCCGTTTTTCTCCAGGAGCTCACGAATGAAGCGCGTTCAACAAGGTTTCACCCTGATCGAACTGATGATCGTCGTCGCGATCATCGGCATCCTCGCCGCCATCGCGGTGCCGCAGTACCAGAACTACGTGACCAAGGCGCGTTGGGCTGATCTGAACACCGCCACGGCGCCGTTCAAGCAGGCGATTTCGCAGTGCCTGCAGGAGAACAACGGCACGGTGGCTTCGTGCGACAGCGCCGCCGAACTGAATGTGACGCTGCCTGCCAACAACACCGGCAACATGGCATCGATGACCATCACCGCCGATACCGCTGCCATTGTCGCGACGGGCAATGCGACGGTTGGTAGCTGCGTTGTGACGTGGACCCCCACAGTGAGCGCCAGCCGTGTAGCCTGGGCGGGTGTCACCAGCGGCGCCAATTGCTCGAAGGCCCAGACCGGCATCGACGCCGCAGCGGGTACCTAAACTCTCCGAGCAGACTGAAGCCTCGTGCGAGGCACCTGAACGCCCACCGCCCGGTGGGCGTTTCTCTTTGCGATCGTCGATGACATCCTTGCCGCAACGAGTAGTCGCGATCAGCCTGTTGGCCCTGGTGGGCTTGCTGCCTTGGCTGGTGGCGGATGTGGGGAATGACTGGCATCCGCACGATGCGACCCGGCTCGCCAGCGTCGCCCTGGCCCTGGTGGCGGGCCTGGGGCTGCTGCTTCCGGCTTCGACCGGTGACCCGGGGCTGCAGCGGGGCTTGCGTCATGCGGCGTTGGCATTGCTCCTGGCTGCGGTGATCCGCGCGATGGTTGCGCCGTTCCCGGTGCAGGCCCTTCGTGAGGTGGCGACACTGCTGGCGATGGTGACAGTGGCGACCTTGCTGGGCCGCGCCGCCTCTCCGCTCCTGCTGGCCCGGGTCGTTGTCGCGGCCACCGCAGCTTATGCGGTGTCAATGCTCGCGATTGCGTTCCTGGCGGCGTCGATGTCTCCCGGCGGTGGCGCCCAACAGGCATTGCAGGTCGAGTTTTTCGGCTATTCCAACTTCCGCTTCTACAACCATGTGCAGACGGTCGCGCTTCCGTTGACCCTTGGCGTGGCGGCGCTGTCTTTGGAGCCCCGCTGGCGCTGGTTGGCGCGGGTCGGCGCGGCAGCCGGGTTTGCCTTGCTTTTCCAGGCCTGGGGCCGTGCCACGGGGCTTGCCCTCGTCGTGGCCACGGTATTGGTCCTGGTGGCTGGCCAGCTGGTGGGCCGATCGGTGGCGCCGCACGCTCGACGCTGGTTTGGCGAAGCCCTTGTGGCGGCCGCCGCAGGTGCCGTACTGCTTGTGCTGTTGACTGTTCTGCAAGGCGGCTGGAGCGTGCAGATCACGGGCTCCCGGGAAGGCTCGAACCTTGAGCGCATGGACCTCGTGCGGTTTGCGCTGGCCAGATCATTCGACTCTCCGCTTTGGGGCATCGGCCCGATGCACCTTTCCGGCATGCGGGGCATGAACGCCGCCCATCCCCACAACGCGTGCGTCCAGGTCGTCGCTGAATGGGGCTGGCCAGTCGGCCTGCTGCTGCTGGGTACCGTTGTCCTGGTCGCGTCGCGCTTGTGGCGCGCATTGCGCTCAGCGTCCGAAACGGAGGCGGCATGGGGACTGGTGTTGCTGGCCACTGGCGTTGCGGTCTTGGTCGACAGCTTGTTCTCCGGCAACTTCGTGATGCCGATGTCCCAACTCTGGATCGCGTTGCTGGGGGGCTGGATGCTGGCTTGGTGGCGCCACCTGCCTGGACGAGCCTCGGCTCCGGCACCCTGGCTCGGGCGCCCAGCGGTGGTCGTCCTGGTCACGGTCCAGATCTGGCTCGTCGTTTCCATTGCACCGGAAGTCCGCCGCTGGCCCCAGCCTCTGGACGAAGCCATCGAGCGCTACCCGAACGAGATGCTGAACCCGCGCTTCTGGACCCATGGCTGGTTCGGCGAGCCGGGCCCTCGACCTTGACGTCGTCAGCCGCTGCGATGGTGGTCGATGGCGGCCATGACAATCCCCCGCCATGCCGAGCCCTCCACCGTCCGCCGCCTCGCCGTTGCCCCCCGCGCTCGTGGCGGCCGGTGTGGCCGCGGCGGGGCTGCCGACGCTGCTGGCCTACAACGTCGCACCCTCGCCGACCTTCCTGAACCAGGCGTTGGCACTGGCGGGCTGGGGCCTGTTCGTGGTCGTGGCCGGGGCGGGGTTGCGTTGGCGGGTGGGGCCAGGACCGCTTCTGGTCGCCTTGGGCGTCGTGGCTTTGGCCGCGGCCTGGTCGTGGGGGCCGGGGGCGTTGCCGGGCAGCCTGGCCTTGTCGGCGATCGGTTTGCTGGCCGCTGCGGCCTTGCTGGTGATGGCCGCGGCGGGTACGCGGGCGCAGGCCGACGGCGGCGTGGCCGTGTTCAGTGCTTTTGCGCTGGGCTGGGTCGTGGCGGGTGTCTGCAACGTGGCGGTGGCCCTGGTCCAGGTGTTTGCGCCGGCCATGACCGACGGCGCCTGGCTCGCCAGCTCGGGCATCCCGGGTCGGGCGGTGGGCAACCTGCGCCAGCCCAACCACCTCAGCAGCGTGCTCTTGTGGGCGGCGGTGGCGCTGGTCGCCCTGCTCGAACTGCGTCGACTGCCCGCGACGCGCTGGCGACACGGTCGCGCGGTCATGGCCGCAGGGCTGATGGCGGCGTTCGTCGGCGGCGTGGTGCTGACGGCGTCGCGTACCGGTTTGCTCAGTGTGCTGCTGCTGGCGGCATGGGGCCTGATCGACCGCCGCCTGGGCCGTGGCACCCGCGCGCTGCTGCTCGCCACGCCGCTGTTCTATGCCATGGCCTGGGGCGCGATGGCAGCCTGGGCAGCGCTGGGCGACCACAGCTTCGGCGGTGCCCAGCGGCTGGCCGAGACCGACATCTCCGGCTCGCGCTTCGGCATCTGGGGCAACACGCTGGCGTTGATCGCCCGCGAGCCGCTCGCGGGTGTCGGCTTCGGGCAGTTCAACCTGGCCTGGTCGTTGACGCCGTTCCCGGGGCGGCCGAATGCCTTCTTCGACCACACGCACAACCTGCCGCTGCAGCTGGCGGTCGAGCTCGGTCTGCCGCTGGCCGCAGCGGTCTGCTGCCTTCTGGTCTGGGCGCTGCTGCGTGCGGCGCGCGCGGCCTGGGCGCAAGGTGACTCCGCCGCCGGCCTGTGCGGCCGTGTCGCCGTCGCGATGGTCGCGATGATCGGCCTGCACAGCCTGCTCGAGTATCCGCTCTGGTACGCGTACTTCCTGCTGCCGGTGGCCTGGGTCTGGGGGTGGTCGCTGGGCTCCGGGCCGGCCCGGGACGACGCCGCCAAGCCGGCATCGACGACAGGGCTGATGCCTGAAGGCAGCGCCGCACTGGCCGGCCTGGTGCTCGCGGCAGCGGCAGCGGTCGCGGTCTGGGACTACCGGCAGGTCGCGCTGATCTTCGGTGCCCCCGCAGGAGCAGCGCCACTGGCCGAGCGCATTGAAAACGGTCGCCGGAGCTGGTTCTTCGCCCACCATGCCGACTACGCGGCGGTCACCTCGGGTCAGCTGCGCGGCGCCGAAGCAGCCCCGGCGTTTGCCCGCGCCACGCATTACCTGCTCGACACCCGGCTGACCATGGCCTGGGCCCGCTGGCACGAGGGCCAGGGCCACACCGACGAAGCGCGCCACCTGGCGGCTCGGTTGCGCGAGTTCCGTCGCCCCGAAAGCACCGACTGGTTCCAGGGCTGCCCGCAGCCGCGCCCCGCGGTGCCGAACGTGGTGCTGCTTGCGCCCGACGCCTTTGCCTGCGAAGCACCGAGCCGGGTCGTGCCGTGGCGCGAGTTCGTCAGCCCGACGTCACGCTGAGCCGGCGAACCAGTCGCCGGACTTGCCGCCGCGCTTCTCGAGCACCTGCACGCCGCCGATGACCATGCCGCGGTCGGCGGCCTTCAGCATGTCGTAGACCGTCAGCAGGCCGATCTGCACCGCGGTCAGCGCCTCCATCTCGACACCGGTGCGGCCCACGGTCTCGACCTGGGCCTCGCAGTGAACCCGTCGGGCGGCCTCGTCGACCCGGAAGTCCACCGTCACGCGCGTGATCGGCAGCGGGTGGCACAGCGGGATCAGGTCGCTGGTGCGCTTGGCCGCCTGGATCGCCGCGATGCGGGCCACGCCGAGCACGTCGCCCTTCTTGGCGCTGCCGGCCAGCACCAGGGCCAGCGTCGGGGCGGCCATCGCGATGTGCCCGACGGCGCGTGCGAGGCGGTGCGTTTCGCTCTTGGCGGCAACGTCGACCATGTGCGCCTGGCCGGCAGGGTCGAAGTGGGTCAGGGAGCCGGATGGGGTGGAGGGGTTGGATTCGGGGGTCGTCATGGCAAACACCAAGCCGCGGCGCAGCAATGTTCGGAAACCTCTGGGTGCGATCATTGTCCGACGTCACCTCCACACTCACGGTCCGGGCCTTCAGCGCATCGGATTCGCCGCCTTGACCCCAGCCCCCATCTCCACACAGGCTCCCGCCTGGCCCCGCCGCACGGCTGCCGCACTGGCCGCTGTGCTGACCTTGGTGGCGCCGCTGCCGCCGGCCTGGGCCCAGGTTCGCCTGCCGTCGCTGGGCGAGACCTCCGAGACCGACCTCGGCATCGCCGACGAGCGCAGGATCGGCGACGCCTTCATGCGCGAGGGCCGGCGCGACCCGCAGTTCCTGGACGATCCGCTGCTCCAGGACTACCTCGATTCCCTCTGGCGCCCGTTGCTGGCTGCGGCGCGCGACCAGGGCCACATCGGACCCGAGCTCGAGACCGCGTTGGCCTGGGAGGCCTTTCTCGTGCTCGACCGCGCGGTGAACGCGTTTGCGCTGCCGGGGGGCTATGTCGGCATCAATCTCGGCCTGATCGCGATCACGCAGTCGCGCGACGAGCTCGCGTCGGTGCTCGCGCACGAGCTGGCGCACGTCACGCAGCGACACATCGCGCGCAGCATCGCGCCGAACTCCCGCGCCTCGACTCTGGCGGCGATCGCGACCATCCTCGGCCTGGTCCTGGCTTCGCGCGGCGGCAACATCGACGCAGCCAATGCCGCCATCATGGGCGGCCAGGGTGCTGCGGCACAGGCACAGATCAACTACACGCGCGACTTCGAGCGCGAGGCCGACCGTGTCGGCTTCGGCGTGCTGCAAGGCGCGGGCTTCGCGATCGGCGGCCAGGCCAGCATGTTCGAGCGCCTGGACCAGGCCAGCCGGCTCAACGACAGCGGCGGCTTCGCCTATCTGCGGACCCACCCGCTGACGACCGACCGCATTGCCGAGGCGCGCAACCGCACCCTCGTGGCCGGCAGCGGGCGCCTCGGGCCGCCGATGCTGCACGCCATCATGGCCGCGCGGTCGCGGGTGCTGATGGACCCGAACCCGGCCAACCTGCGGCGCCTGCTCGGAGGCACCTCGTCCCCGGTATGGACCGACCGGGTGCAGGCGGCGGCGATGGCCGGCATGGCCGCGCAGACGCTCGGCGATCTGCCGCTGGCGCTGCGTGAACTCGGCGAGGCACTGCGCCTGGCGCAGTCGGCACCGCAACGCGAGCCTGCGGCCGAACAGACGCTGGTGCTGCTGCAGGCCGAAGCGCTGCTGGCCCAGGGCGGCAGCCGCGGCCCGCGTGAGGCGCTGGACCGGATGGCCATGCTCAGACCCGGCGACGGCATGCCACGCAGCCTGCTGCTGTTGCGCTCGCGCGCGGCGCTTGCCGCCTGGCGCCAGCAACCCGGCCCTACCGAGGTGGCCGAGCTTCGCCGCCACCACGATGCGATCCTGACCTGGGTCGTCGACCACCGGGCCGACGCTGCGGCCTGGCAACTCCTGGCCGACGGCAATGTGGCGCTCGGTCAACCGCTGCGTGCGCTGCGGGCGTCCGCCGAGGCTCGTTATGCGCTCGGCGACCTGACCGGTGCGGTGGACCGGCTTCGCGCCGCTCAGGCCAGGGTTCGCGGGGGCGGTGGCGAGTCCTTCGACTTCATCGAAGCCTCGGTGATCGACGCCCGCTTGCGTGCGATCCAGGAGCAGCGGCGCCAGATTGCGCTGGACATGCGGGGGGGTCGCGGTGCGCCGCGCAACGATCCGTCGCGGCCTGACCCGAGCCCACCCGAAGCCGACGCTCCCCAACGGCCGGCGCCTGCCCCGACGCCGCCCGGCGAGCCCACGGGCGGCTGAAGGCCCGTCAGGATTCCGAGCGGCTGAACAGCCGCTAGACCTAGGAATCCGAGCGGCTGAACAGCCGCAAGGGCTAGGTATCCGAGCGGCTGAACAGCCGCTCGGTGGCCACGTCGATGACCATGCCGCACAGGCTGTAGAGCAGCGAGCCGACCAACGCGGCGACAAAGCCGTTGACGTTCAGGCCCGGCAGCAACGAGGCCGCGGCCCAGAACATCAGCGCGTTGATGACGAAGAGGAAAAGCCCCAGCGTCACCAGTGTCACGGGCAGGGTCAGAAGCACCAGCAGCGGACGCACCAGCGTGTTCAGCAGACCGAGCACAAAGGCCGCAATCAGGGCCGAGGTGAAGCTCGCCACCTGCACGCCCGGGTACAGGTGAGCCACCAGGAGCAGGGCTGCGGCAAGCAGCAACCAACGGACGATGAGCTTCATGTCGCCAGCATAGCGTTGCCGGAACCCCGATTTCCCTGGGAAAACCGCTTCTCACCGAGGAGAAAGCGGCGATACCATTGGCGCTGCCCGACCACTGGGAACAACAAGGGCGGTGGGCGATCCGGCGCAAGCCGGCTGCGCACACCGAAGCCCACGACCCGCGGCGCATCGGCGACGGTGTCCAAGGTGGCCGAAGGCATCCGACCATTCCACCAAACGGAGCAAGATCACATGGCAACTGCAAAGAAGGCCCCGGCCAAGAAGGCTGCGGCACCGGCGAAGAAGGCGGCCCCCGCGAAGAAGGCCGCACCGGCCAAGAAGGCGGCCCCGGCCAAGAAGGCTGCGGCGGCACCGGCCAAGAAGGCCGCCGCCCCCGCGAAGAAGGCCGCACCGGCCAAGAAGCGCACCCCGAGCGCCGCCTTCATGAAGGCCATGACCCCGAGCGCCGCGCTCGCCGCGATCATCGGCGACAAGCCGCTGCCGCGCACCGAGGTCACCAAGAAGGTCTGGGAGTACATCAAGAAGAACAACCTCCAGGACAAGATGAAGAAGACCATGATCAACGCCGACGCCAAGCTCAAGGCCGTGGTCGAGGCGGCGCAGGTCTCGATGTTCGAGATGACCAAGAAGATCAGCAAGCATCTGAAGTGATGCCGGGCTGATCGCCTGCAGACACGACAAGGGGCCCCGCGGGGCCCCTTGTGCCTTTCTGGTGCTTTGGGTCGCCTGTGCAGGCCTTGGCGCCGAAGCCTCAGCCCTGGAGCAGCCGTCGGGCGACGAAGTCCAGCCGGTCCTGGCCCCAGAAGATCTCGCCGTCGACGACGTAGCTCGGCGCGCCGAAGACACCGGCCTCGATCGCCGCTTGCGTGTGCGCGTCGTAGGTGGCTTGTACCTCGGGTGTGGTGCTCGCGGCGAGCAGCGAGGCCTCAAGCCCCGACTCGGCAAGCAGCGCAGACAGCGTCTCGGCGCTGGCGATGTCGCGCTCCTCGGCCCAGCAGGCGGTGAGGATGCGGCCGGTCAGTTCGAGTGCGGCGGCGCTGCCCTGCTCCCGGTCGGTGGCGACGATCAGGCGCGCTGCCGGGTCGGCGGCAACCGGGAAGAACCTCGGCTTCACGTTCATCGGCAGGCCGAGGAAGCGCCTGAATCGATCCAGCTCGACCAGCCGATACGCCTGGCGCTGCGGCGCGCGCTGCGGCAGCGGCAGCCCGCCCGAGACCGGAAACACCTTGGCCCCCAGGTCCATCGGCCGCACACGCACCGCGGCGCCGGCGCGTCGTGCCAGGTCGACGAAGCGGCGGTGGCCCAGGTAGACCCAGGGGGACTGTGGGGCGAAGAAGTAGTCGATGGTCGCGCTCATGCCAGGGTCTCCTCGCTGTTCAGCAGCGGCTTCAGGAATCGTCCCGTGTGGCTGGCCTCGCAAGCCGCCACCTGCTCGGGCGTGCCGGCGGCGACGAGCCGGCCGCCGCCGGCGCCGCCTTCGGGGCCCATGTCGAGCAGCCAGTCGGCGGTTTTGATGACGTCGAGGTTGTGCTCGATCACGACGATGGTGTTGCCGGCGTCGCACAAGGCCTGCAGGACCTTGAGCAGCTGCGCCGTGTCGTGGAAGTGCAGTCCCGTCGTCGGCTCGTCCAGGATGTACAGCGTGCGGCCGGTGTCGCGCTTGCTCAGTTCGAGCGCGAGCTTGACGCGCTGCGCCTCGCCGCCCGACAGCGTGGTCGCGCTCTGGCCGAGCGTGATGTAGCCCAGGCCGACGTCCAGCAAGGTGCGCAGCTTGCGGGCGATCGACGGCACGGCAGCGAAGAAGGTGTGCGCGTCCTCGACCGTCAGCGCCAGCACCTGGGCGATGTTGAGACCCTTGTAGAGCACCTCGAGCGTCTCGCGGTTGTAGCGCTGTCCGTGGCAGGTGTCGCAGGGCACGTAGACGTCGGGCAGGAAATGCATCTCCACCTTGATCACGCCGTCGCCCTCGCAGGCCTCGCAGCGCCCGCCTCCCGAGGCTGCCGCGACGTTGAAGCTGAAGCGTCCCGAGCCGTAGCCGCGCTCGCGTGCCATCGGCACCTCGGCGAACAGCTCGCGGATCGGCGTGAACAGGCCGGTGTAGGTGGCCGGGTTGCTGCGTGGCGTGCGGCCGATCGGGCTCTGGTCGACGTTGATGACCTTGTCGAAGGCTTCCAGGCCCTCGATGCGCACGTGCGGCGCCGGCTCGGCATGGCTCTGGTACAGCTTCTTGGCCACCGCGGCGTAGAGCGTGTCGTTGATCAGCGTGCTCTTGCCCGAGCCGGAAACGCCGGTGACGCAGGTGATCAGCCCGACCGGAATATCGACCGTGGTGTCCTGCAGGTTGTTGCCGCGCGCGCCGACGATGCGCAGCCAACGCGGCGCCGCGAAGTCGTGGCCGGCATCGGCGGCGGCGGCCCGCCGCCGCCTGGGGATCGCGATGCCGAGCGCGCGCGACAGGTAGCGGCCGGTCAGCGACTCCGGGTCAGCGGCCACGTCGGCCGGACTGCCTTGCGCCACCACCCGGCCGCCGTGCACGCCCGCACCCGGACCCATGTCGACGACGTGGTCGGCGGCGCGGATCATGTCCTCGTCGTGTTCGACGACGAGCACGCTGTTGCCGAGCGAGCGCAGGTGGCGCAGCGTGCCGATCAGTCGTTCGTTGTCGCGCTGGTGCAGCCCGATGCTGGGCTCGTCGAGCACGTACATCACGCCCGACAGGCCGCTGCCGATCTGGCTCGCAAGGCGGATGCGCTGGGCCTCGCCGCCCGACAGCGTGTCGGCACCGCGGTCCAGGCTCAGGTAGGTCAGGCCGACGTCATTGAGGAAGCGCAGTCGCGAGCCGATCTCGCGCACGATCTTGGACGCGATCTCGGCCTTGTTGCCGCTCAGTTCGAGCGTCTGGAAGTAGCTCAGGTTGTCGGCCAGCGTCGCGTGCTCGAGCTCGTAGATCGGGCGCCCGGGCTGTGCCGGATCGGCGTTTGCATGCTGCAGGAACACATGCCGCGCCTCGCGCTTGAGCCGCGTGCCGTTGCAGGCCGGACAGGGCCGCGCCACCTGGTAGCGCGACAGATCCTCGCGCACCGCCATCGAATCGGTCTCGCGCAGCCTGCGTTCGAAGTTCGGGATGATCCCTTCGAAGGGGTGGTGGCGCTTGACGACACGCGTTCTGCCGCGCGCACCCTCGGCGGCATAGACGAACTCGATGTCCTCGGTGCCCGATCCGTACAGCAGCAGCTTCTGCGCGCTGGCGGGCAGCCGCTCCCAGGGCTGCTCGATGTCGAAGCCGGCGTGGCGGGCGACGCTTTCGAGCAGCGAGAAGGTGTAGGCGTTGCGCCGGTCCCAGCCCTTGACGGCACCGGAGGCCATGCTCAGCGAGGGGAAGCCGACCACCCGATCCGGGTCGAACACGGTCACGACGCCCAGGCCGTCGCAGCTGGGACAGGC
>Ga0315902_10008710_pt1 | contig 13711 bp, 7 predicted proteins | sample LakEriMetagenome_9_FD_203523 | JGI IMG/M metagenome (GOLD analysis project Ga0315902, IMG submission 203523) | Freshwater fungal communities from buoy surface, Lake Erie, Ohio, United States - Buoy 12 MA117 | ecosystem: Environmental > Aquatic > Freshwater > Lake > Lake biofilm | place: USA... | reverse complement strand
GTGGGCTGGTCGACGGCGAGTACGACGGGATTCTGCATGATCTCGCGCCCGATCACGAATTTCTGCAGGTTGCCGCCCGAGAGCGAGCGGGCGGCGTTGCCGGGGCCGGGGGTGCGCACGTCGAAGCGGGCGATCACCTTTTCGGCAAAGGCGCGGGCGCGGGGCCAGTCGAGAAAGCCGTGGCGGGCGAGGTTTTCGCGGGTGATCGCGGTCAGGGCCGCGTTTTCGGTCAGGCTCATGTCGGGGACGGCGGCATGGCCCATCCGCTCTTCGGGCGCGGCGAGCAGGCCAAGCGCGCGGCGGGCATTGGGCGCGAGGTGTCCCACGGAGGCGCCCGAAAGGCGGATCATCTCGGGCGCGGTCCTGACTTCGCCCGAGAGCGCGAGCAGAAGCTCGTCCTGGCCGTTGCCGGCGACGCCGCCGATGCCGAGGATCTCGCCCCGCGCGACGCTGAAGGAAATGTCCTTGAGCGCCGTGCCGAAGGCATGGGGGGAGGGGGTACTGAGGTGGCTGATCTCGAGCACCGTCTCGCCCGGGGCCCTGGGCGGCCGGGTGGGGGTGTGGAGTGCGGTACCGACCATCAGTTCGGCCAGTTGGCGGGCGGAGGTGTCGCGCGGGTCGCAGCCTTCCACGACGCGGCCCTGGCGCAGGATCGTGGCATGGTCGCAGAGCGCGCGGATCTCTTCGAGCTTGTGGGAGATGTAGAGGATCGCGGTGCCCTCGTCGCGCAGCCGGCGCAGCGTCTCGAAGAGGATGCGGACCTCTTGCGGGGTCAGCACGGAGGTGGGTTCGTCCATGATCAGGAGGCGCGGCTCCTGCAGGAGGCAGCGGATGATCTCGACCCGCTGGCGTTCGCCGGCGGAGAGGTCGCCCACGATGCGGGCGGGGTCGAGGGGGAGGCCGAAACGGTCGGACACGGCGCGGATGCGCGTGGCGAGGGCGGCGAGGCGGGGCGGGTTCTCCATCCCGAGCGCGATGTTCTCGGCCACGGTGAGGGCGTCGAAGAGCGAGAAATGCTGGAAGACCATGGCCACGCCCGCGGCGCGGGCGGCGCGCGGCGCGGATGGCGCGTATGGGCGGCCCGCGAGCATCATCGCGCCGGCATCGGGGCGCACGAGGCCGTAGATCGTCTTGACGAGGGTGGACTTGCCCGCGCCGTTTTCGCCGAGAAGCGCGTGGATCTCGCCGGCGCGGATGTCGAAGCTGATGGCGTCGTTCGCCCGGACGCCGGGATAACTCTTCGTCAGGCCGCGCAGGCTCAGGAGCGGGTCTGTCATCCGGTTCTGTCCCTGCGGGCGGCCGTACCGCTGCGGGCCTTCAGTAGCGCGGCCGCGACGCCGATGGCAATGGCCTGCGGATGCTTGCCGAGCGCGGGGTCGCCGATCGGGCAGGCGATGGCGGCGACGGCTGCGGCCGGATGGCCGAGTGCCGTGAGGCGGGAATGGAAGCGGGTGCGCTTGGTGGCCGAGCCGATCAGGCCGCAGGAGGCGAAGCCGCGGCCGAGCAGCGCATGACAGAGCGCGAGGTCAAGCTCGTGCGAGCGGGTGAGGATGAGATGGTCGGCGGCCGGCGGGGCAAAGGTCGCGAGGCGCGCAGGATCGGGCGTGGGCAGGGGGGTGACACCGGGGGGGATCGCAGAGGGGAAGCGGTCGGGGGCGAGATCGACCCAGGTGATGGCCCAGGCATCGAGCGGGGCGAGGGTCCGGACGAGGGCGCGGCCGACATGGCCCGCGCCCCAGATCCAGAGGGGCGGGAGCGCGCGGGCGGCCTCGGCGATCCAGCCCTGAGCCTCGTGCGGGGCCGCGCCGGGCGGAAGGTGGCGCGGGGCGGGGCCCGCGGGGGTGCGGCCGGGCACGGGGCGGATATGGGGCAGCGCGGCGGGCAGGGAGGCCGCGTCGTAGCGTTCCCAGAGCAGCGTGACGGCGCCGCCGCAGCACTGACCGAGCGCGGGGCCGAGGGGGATCGTCTCGAGCGCAGCCTCGCCTGTGGCGAGGACCGCGCGGGCGCGCGCGATGGCCCGGTGTTCGAGCGCGCCGCCGCCGATGGTGCCTTCGGTCGCCTCGGTCGTGACGAGCATCGCCGTGCCGGGGCCGCGCGGGACGGAGCCCGCGGCGCGCAGGACGAGGATGCGCGTGACCGCGCCATGGCGGGCGACGGCTGCGGCGAGTGCGGGGAGGTCGAGGCTCACCTTGTGCCCTGGTGTGGTGGTGAGATCGGGACGGGGGGCGCGGTCTCCCGCCGCCTGCTGCGGCTCCCCCCGGGGGGGCTGGGCCAGGATGTCAGGAATTTGATTCGAATTGTCAGGGTCTTGGCAGAGCACGCTGGGCCGGCGTCGCACGGCGGCGGCTGGCTCGTCTGCACCTGAGCCGCGGGGCGGCTCATGGCGGCGCGCCGCGGGCGCGGGCGATGGCGGCGAGGATCTGCTCGGGTGTCGCAGGGGCGTGCAGGTCGGGCCAGTGGGGGCCCGCGGTCGAGACGGCGTCGCGCAGCGCGAGGTGGACCGAGATCGCGAGCATGAGCGGCGGCTCGCCCACAGCCTTGGAGCGGTAGACGGTGGGCACGCTGTTCGGCGCGTCCCAAAGGGCGACGTTGAAGATGGCGGGGCGGTCGGCGCAGGCGGGGATCTTGTAGGTCGAGGGGGCATGGGTGCGCAGGCGGCCGCGGTCGTCCCAGACGAGTTCCTCGGTCGTGAGCCAGCCTACGCCCTGGACATAGGCGCCCTCGATCTGGCCGATGTCGATGGCGGGGTTGAGCGAGGCGCCGCAGTCGTGCAGCAGGTCGGCGCGCAGGATGCGGCTTTCGCCGGTGAGCGTGTCGATGACGACCTCGGAGACGGCAGCGCCATAGGCGAAATAGTAGAATGGGCGGCCCTGGCCCCGGATGCGGTCCCAGGAGAGGCCGGGCGTGCGGTAGAAGCCCGCGGCCGAGAGGCTCACGCGGTTCTGGTAGCAGAGCTCCGCGGCGCGGGCGAAGGGGATCGCCGTCGCACCGATCCGCACCTCGCCGCCGGCGAAGGTGACGTCCTCGGGGCGCGCCTCGTGCAGCGCGGCTAGGCAGGCGGACATGCGGGCGATGATCTCGTCTGCGGCAGCCTGGGCGGCCATGCCGTTGAGGTCGGAGCCCGAAGATGCGGCGGTGGCCGAGGTGTTCGGGACCTTGCCGGTATCGGTGGCGGTGACCCGGACGGCCACGACCGGCACGCCAAAACGCGAGGCGGTGACCTGGGCCACCTTCTGAAACAGGCCCTGGCCCATCTCGGTCCCACCGTGGTTGAGCGCGATCGAGCCGTCCTGATAGACATGGACCAGCGCGCCGGCTTGGTTGAGATGGGTGAGCGTGAAGGAGATGCCGAACTTGACCGGCGAGAAGGCAATGCCGCGCTTGAGGATGGGGCTTTCGTCGTTCCAGCGGGCGATCGCGGCGCGGCGGCGGTCGTAATCGGCATCGCGCAGGAGCCGCGTCGTCATCGCGTTCAGGGCGAAGTCGGTGACCTCCATGCCGTAGGGCGTGGTCTGGACCGGTGCCTTGGGCGAATGCGCGGCGGCGTAGCGGCGGCCCCTTCCGGTCATTTTTTGTCCGGAAATATCCTCGGGGGGAGCGGCGGAGGCGCGGGGGGCAGACAGCCCCCCTTCGCCATCGGCCGCGGGCGCATCGGCATAGTAGTTGCGCCGCCTGAGTTCGACCGGGTCAAGCCCGAGGTGATGGGCGAGATGATCCATCATCCGCTCCATCCCGAACATGCCCTGGGGGCCGCCGAAGCCGCGGAAGGCGGTGGCGCTTTGCGTGTTCGTGCGCAGCCGGTGCGAGGTGATGCGCATGGCGGGCAGGTGATAGGCATTGTCGGCATGCAGCATCGCGCGGTCGGCCACCGGCAGCGAGAGGTCCATCGACCAGCCGCAGCGTGCATGCTGGGTCACGTCGAGCGCGCGGATGCGGCCGTCGCCGTCATGGCCGATCTCGTAGGCGATCTCGAAATCGTGGCGCTTGCCGGTGATGGTCATGTCGTCGTCGCGGTCGTAGCGCATGCGGGCAGGCCGGCCGGTGAGCGCTGCAACCACGGCGCAGGCGACGGCGAGCGCGTTGCCCTGACTTTCCTTGCCGCCGAAGCCGCCGCCCATGCGGCGCACCTCGGACCGGACGGCGTGCATGGGGACGCCCAGCGCCTCGGCCACCTTGTGCTGGACCTCGGTCGGGTGCTGGGTCGAGGAGATCACGGCCATGTCGCCGCCTTCCTGGGGCAGGGCGAGGGCGGCCTGGGATTCGAGGTAGAAATGCTCCTGCCCGCCGATCACCAGCCGGCCGGTCAGGCGGTGGGGTGCGGCGGCCATGGCGGCGTCGGGGTCGCCCTTCTGCCAGATGCGGGGGCCGTCCTCGAAGCGGCTGCCGGCGGCGAGCGCCTCGGCGATGGTGAGGATCGGGGTCTCCTCGGCATAGGTCACCTGCGCGCGGGCGGCGGCGCGGCGGGCGGCCTGGTGGCTGGTCGCGGCGACGAGGAAGAGCGGCTGGCCGCAGAAATGCACCGCGCCGTCGGACAGCAGCGGTTCGTCATGGGCCGAGGGTGAGGTATCGGCGGGGCGGGGCAGGTCGGCGGCGGTCAGGACAAGGACCACGCCGGGGGTGGCGCGGACGGCGGCGAGGTCCATCCCGGTGATCCGCCCCCGCGCGATTGTGGAGAGCCCGAAGGCGAGGTGGAGCGCATCCGCAGGCGCGGGGATGTCGTCGGTATAGCGCGCGGTACCGGTGACGTGGAGGCGGGCACTGTCATGGGGCAGGGCGTCATGCACGGTCATGGCGCGACCTCGAGCACGGAGACGGGCCGACCGGCGAGATCGGCCTCGTAGCGGCGGAGCATGTTCTGCGCTGCGGTGAGCCGATAGGCGGCCGAGGCGCGCATGTCGGAGAGCGGCGTATAGTCCTGTGCGAAGGCGGGCAGGGCCGCGGCGACGGTTTCGGCCGTCCAGGGGCGGCCGGTGAGCGCGGCCTCGACGGCCGTGGCGCGTTTGGGCGTGCCGGCCATGCCGCCGAAGGCGATGCGGGCGGATGTCACGCGACCGTCGGCGATGGTGAGGTTGAAGGCGCCGCAGACGGCGGAAATGTCCTGGTCGAAGCGTTTGGAGAGCTTGTAGACGCGGAAGGCGGGGGCGGATTTTGGCAGGGTGACGGCCTCGACGAATTCGCCGGGGGCGCGGTCCTGGCGACCGTAGTCGAGGAAGAACGCCTCGAGCGGCAGGTCGCGGCGGCTGTCGCCGCGGCGCAGGTGGAGCGTGGCGCCGAGCGCGATGAGCGCGGGCGCGTTGTCGCCGATGGGCGAGCCGTTGGCGATGTTGCCGCCGAGGGTCGCGGCGTTGCGCACCTGGAGCGAGCCGTAGCGGCGGATCATGGCGGCATAGCTCGGGTGGTGGCGATCCATCAGGGTGGCCAACTCGGCCATTGTCACCATGGCGCCGAGGCGGAGGGTGGTCTCGGTCTCCTCGATCCGGCGCAGGTCGGCGCAGGCGTGGAGAAAGGCCGTGCGGGGCAGGTCGCGGTGCTGCTTGGTCACCCAGAGACCCACGTCGGTCGCCCCGGCGATGAGCGTGGCCTCGGGGTGGGCGAGATACCAGGCGGCCAGCGCGTCGGCGCTGGCGGGCAGGAAGGGGGCGTCTGGGGGGAGTTCGCCACCAGAAAGGTGGGTTTCACCCATCCTTCGGGACGTGGCGTGAGGGCCCGTAGGGTGGGTGGAACCCACCCTGACGGCGTCTTCGGTCATGTGGGCGGGGACGGCCGCGGGCTCGGCCGCGCGGGCGGCGCGGACGATCGGGGCGTAACCGGTGCAGCGGCAGAGATTGCCCGCGAGCGTCTCGTCATGGTCGGTAGAGCCGGCAAGATGGGCGGTCGCCATGGAGACGACGAAGCCTGGCGTGCAGAAGCCGCATTGGCTGCCGTGATGGGTGATCAGCGCCTCCTGCACGGGGTGCAGCGTGCCGTCGGGGGCCGAGATGCCTTCGACGGTGCGCACGGCCTTGCCCTGAAGTTGCGGCAGGAAGAGGATGCAAGCGTTGAGCGCGCGCGATCCGCGGTCGTCGGTGACCATCACGGTACAGGCGCCGCAATCGCCTTCGTTGCAGCCTTCCTTGGTGCCCTTGAGGCTGCGGCTGTCGCGCAGCCAGTCGAGCAGCGTGCGCGTGGGGGCGTCCGCCACGTGCACCGTCTCTCCGTTCAGAAGAAACGAGATCATTTTGCCTGTCTTGCCCGCCGCCTTACCGGGTGGTCCGGGGCCAGGCGCGCCGTCGATGCGGCGTAGACGGCGCAGGCCCGCTGTCGTGGCCCATAGAAGGGACATGAGACGCGCTTGGCAAGGGGGTCGTTGATGCCGACCGGCGCGGATGGTGGTGGTTCCGGCCGGGGGTGGGGTCATTCTGCGGCGAGCCGGGCGGCCTCTTCCTCTGCGGTGAGGGGGGCGCCAGCGCCGTTGGCGTCGAGCCAGGCGTCGAGCGTGTCGAGCGAAGCGGCGGGGGCATAGCCGGCCGAGCCGCCTTCGGCGGCGATGGCCAGACGCGTCTCCCACCCAGCGGGGGCGCGGCAGGCGACGGCGACGGTGGTCGCGCCGTTGGGAGCGAGGAGTTCGACCTCGCGGCAGAGATCGCCGGTGTCGGTCTCGAAGCTAGCGATCGCGGTGAGGCGGGTGCCGCCGGGCAGGGTGGTGCTGTCGCCCGAGTGCAGGAGGGGTAGCGCCGCAGCGAGGCTGGGCAAGGCGAAGAGGCCGGGGCCGGTGGCGGGGGTGCCGTCCGTGCGCGGCAGGAAGGCGCCGATGGCGAGGCCCGCGAGCAGCGCGATGCTGGCGGCAAGGGGCAGCTGCCAGAGCGGGGCGCTGGGACGGGGAGCAAAGGGTAGGACCTGCGCCGCCGGGGGAGGCGCGGCGGAGGCGGCGGCGTCGAGGGCGCGGATGCGGGCGACGAGTGCGTCGGGCGGGGGGGTGTCGATTCGCAGGGCAGCGATGCGGGCGCGGCTGGCGCGGAACGTGTCGATCCTGGAGGCGAGGGCGGGATCGGCGCCAGCGGCCGCGGCGACGGAGGCGGCCTCGGCCGGGCCGAGTTCGCCATCGGCGAAGGCCATCAGCGTCTCGTCGGTCCAGGTGGTCAGGGGGGGCATCGCGGGAAGCTCCGTCATCCGTCATGCAGTCTCGACAGGGATACGCATGGTGGTGTCACTCTATTCCAAGCGTTCTGGCGACGGCGGCGCGGGCGCGGGAGAGCCGGCTCATCACCGTGCCTGTCGGGATGCCGAGAAGGGCGGCGGTCTCGGCGTAACTCATCTCTTCGATGCAGACGAGGTGCATGACATCGCGTTGATCGGCCGGCAGGGCCTCCATCGCGGCGCGGGCCGCGGCGAGCATTAGCTGGTCTTCCGTTTGGCGGGCGCCGTCCAAAGAGAGGAGGTCGGGATTATCGGCGATGTCGACCGTTTCGCCGCGGGTGGCCCTGCGGCGGGTGTCGTCGATGAAGGCGTTGCGCAGAATGCGGAAGGCCCAAGGGCGCAGCGGCACGGCGGGGTCGCGGCTCGTGCGAGCGGCGAAGGCGCGTTCGACCGCAGTCTGGACAAGGTCGTCGGCGAGGTCGGCGCGGTGGCAGAGCGAGAGCGCATAGCGGCGCAGCAGCGGCAGCAGGGCGATGAGATCGTCCGCGAAGGTGTCGGGCGGCGGCAATCCTTGTGTCCTTTGGCCTTCACACTCGCGTGCGGGGGAATAGAGTGGCGGTGCCGAGCGTAACCCAAGTGCCGGGATGCGCCAGAGGGAAGTTGGCGCTGTCAGACACGGGGATAGGGAGGAAGGACATGGGTCAGGCGTCGGTCGTCCGGGTGGTGCTGCTTTCAGCCGTGATGGTGCTGTCCTGGGGCGGCCTGTTGCGGCAGGCGGGTGGGGACTGGCCGGCGGGTGCGGCACTGGCGGGCGACGACGACCGGGATGATGACCGGGACGACCGGGATGATGATCGTGACGATGATCGTGACGATGATCGTGACGATGACCGGGATGACGACCGGGAGGATCGGGAGGACCGGGGGGACGATCGGCGCGACGATGCGGAGGACCGGGAGGACGATCGCCGCGATGCCGAGGAGGACCGGCGCGACGAGGCCGAAGATGCGGCCGAGGAACGGGAGGAGGCGGCAGAGGAGCGCCGTGAGGAGGCCGAGGAGGCGGCGGAGGATCGGCGCGACGAGGCGGCTGACGCGGCCGAGGACCGGCGGCGCGAGGAGCGGCGGCGGGAGCGGCGCGAGCGGGCGCGCGACGATGACGCGGCGGGGGGCGGGGCGGTGCCCGACCGGCCGGGACCGGGCGGGGCGCCGGAAGGCTCGCGCGAGGTGGTGGGAGAGATCGTGGCGCTCGACCTTGCGGCTTCGGACCTTGCCGCGCTGGTCGCGCAGGGCTGGGAGGTGATCGGGGAGCGGACGATCCCGGAGCTAGGCACCCAGACGCGACGGCTGAAGCCGCCAGCGGGCGTCGCCGAGGAGGCAGCGCGGGCGGCGGTGCGGGCGCTGCCAAGCGGGGGGGATGCGGATTTCAACCATTTCTATCGCGCGGAGGAGGATGTGGTGGCCGTCACGGGGCCTGTGCCTGCGCCCGTGCCTGTGCCCGTGCCCGTGCTGCCCTGCGAGGGGCTGCATTGCGCGGCCTTTGCGCAGATCGGCTGGCCGGTCGCCCCGCAGCGCGCGCAGGCCTGCGGAAGCCCGATTGCGATCGGGATGATCGACACGGGGCTGAATGCGGAGCATGCGACCTTTGCCGGGGCGCGGATCGAGGTGACGCGGCTGTCGGACGCGACGCTGGACGCGTCGCGGGCGGTGCATGGCACCGCGACGGCGGCGATCCTGGTTGGCGATCCCGCGAGCCGGTCGCCGGGGCTTGTCCCCTGGGCACGGCTGGTGGCAGTGGATGCCTTTCACCGCGTGGGACAGGACGAGCGCGCCGATGTGGTCGCGCTGATCGAGGGATTGGGGTTCCTGGCCGGGCAGGGGGTGGGCGTGATCAACCTGAGCCTTGCGGGGCCGCCAAACACGGTGCTGGAGGAGGCGATTGCGCGGCTGGTGACCGAGGAGAGAATCGTCATCGTCGCGGCTGCGGGCAATGGCGGGCCACGGGCGGAACCGGCCTATCCGGCCGCCTATGACGGGGTGATCGCGGTGACCGCGATCGACGGAGGAGATGTGGTCTATCGCCGAGCGCAGCAGGGCGATTATGTCGATCTCGCTGCTCCGGGGGTGGAGGTGTGGACGGCGGCCTCGGTCAGCGGGGCCCGGTTGAAGACGGGGACCTCCTTCGCGGTGCCATACGTCACTGCCGCGGCGGTGCTGGTGCGGCAAGGCGACCCGAGGCTGAGCCCGGCGGGGGTCGAGGCGCGGCTTGCGAGTCTTGCGCGCGATCTCGGCGATCCGGGGCGGGACCCGGTCTTTGGCGCGGGCGGGCTGATGGCGGTGGGCCTCTGTGCGACGGAGGCGCTACCGGCGCCTGGCGGGGCGACGGTGGCCGCGGGCACGGCGGAGCCGGGAGGCGCGGGCGTGGCGGTGGCTGGGGCGGTGCCGACAGGGTCCGCGTTATCGGAGACGGCGATGGGTCCGGCGCGGAGTGAGCGGGGTGGGCCGGCCGAGGCGGCCATTGCCGCGGGCCGGGCGGACCCGGGGGTCGCGCCTGTGACGAAGGGCGATGAGTCGGTGGTGCCCGCGGGCGGAGAGACGGTCGGGGCGCCCAGGGCGACCGTCGCGCCTGGCGCGGAGCCAGTTGCGCCGGCTGAGACGGCAATTGTGCCGGCAGGCGACTAGGTTCGGGGTCCGGTCAGGTATGGCCGGGCATCCATCTGAGCATCCGGAGCGGGGACACGTTTCGGGAAGGGGCGGCGCCCGGTGACAGCGCTGCGGGGACTGGCCGTCGTCGGGGGTGGTGCCGGCGGATGCGGGTGTGGTGGCGGGGGTGCCGGCGGAGTCGGCGATGGTGCCGAAGGGTGGCGCGGCGGGCGAGGGCACTGTGGTGGCCGGGAGGCCCCTTCCAGTAGCGCCGGCGGGCGGGTAGGCTCGAACTCCTATGCGCGAGCCCCGATTCATCCATCTGCGGGTCCATTCCGAGCATTCGCTTCTCGAAGGAGCGGTGCCGGTGAAGTTGGTGCCGGAACTTGCTGCGGCCGCGGGGATGCCGGCGGTGGCGATAACCGACACCAATGCGATGTTCGCCGTGTTGGAATTCGCCGAAGGCGCGGCCAAGGTGGGGGTGCAGCCGATCATCGGCTGCCAGATGGACCTGGCCTATCTTCCGGCCGAGCCGGGGCGACGGGCCGAGCGGCCGGCGCCGGTCGTGCTGCTGGCGCAGTCCGAGGCGGGGTATCGGAACCTTCTGAAGCTCAACTCGCTGGCCTATCTCGACAAGGCAGGGGAGCTGCCGCAGGTGACACCGGCCGAACTTCGCGTGCATGCAGAGGGGGTCATCTGCCTGACGGGCGGACCAGATGGGCCGCTGGGCCGGCTGGTGCGGGCGGGTCTGGCCGGGCGGGGCGAGGCGCTGTTGCGCGATCTGGCAGGGGTGTTTCCAGGGCGGCTTTACGTCGAGCTACAGCGCCATCCGGTCGAAGGCGGGCTGCCCGAGGCGGAACGGGAGACCGAGCGGGCCTTTGTCGACTGGGCCTATGGGCTGGACCTGCCGATAGTGGCGACGAACGATGTCTATTTCCCGAAGTCAGAGCTTTACGAGGCGCATGATGCGCTGCTCTGCGTGGCCGAGGGGGCCTATGTCGACCAGCCGGGGCCGCGGCGGCGGCTGACGCCCCAGCACTGGTTCAAGTCGGGGGCGGAGATGGCGGCGCTCTTCGCCGACCTGCCCGAGGCGGTGGAGAACACGGTCGAGATCGCGCGGCGCTGTGCCTTCCGACCGGTGAAGCGCGCGCCGATCCTGCCGCGTTTTGCCGAGAACGAGGTCGAGGAGCTGCGCCGCGCGGCCTGGGCGGGGCTGCGGGCGCGGCTTGCGGTGATCGCGCCGGCCGCCCCGGTCGAGACCTATGAGACTCGGCTCGAGTTCGAGCTTGGCATCATCGAGCAGATGGGGTTTCCGGGCTATTTCCTGATTGTCGCCGATTTCATCACCTGGGCCAAGGGGCAGGGGATTCCGGTCGGCCCGGGGCGGGGGTCGGGGGCGGGGTCGCTTGTGGCCTATGCGCTCACCATCACCGACCTGGACCCTTTGCGCTATTCGCTGCTTTTCGAGCGGTTCCTGAACCCCGAGCGGGTGTCGATGCCGGATTTCGACATCGATTTCTGCATGGACCGGCGCGAGGAGGTGATCCGTTATGTCCAGGGGAAATACGGTCGGGACCGCGTGGGGCAGATCATCACCTTCGGCGCGCTTCTGTCCAAGGCGGCGGTGCGCGACGTGGGGCGAGTCTTGCAGATGCCATATAGGCAGGTGGACCGCCTCTCGAAGCTGATCCCGACGGAAGGAGTCAAGCCCGTTTCGGTCGAGAAGGCACTGGCCGAGGAGCCGCGGCTGCGCGAGGAGGCCCGCGCCGAGGAGGTGGTGGCGCGCTGCCTGAGCTATGCGTCGCAGATCGAGGGGCTATTGCGCAACGCTTCGACCCATGCGGCGGGGGTGGTGATCGCGGACCGGCCGCTGGACGAGCTGGTGCCGCTTTATCAGGACCCGCGGTCGGACATGCCGGCCACGCAGTTCAACATGAAATGGGTCGAGCAGGCGGGCCTTGTGAAGTTCGACTTCCTGGGGCTGAAGACGCTGACGGTGATCGAGAATGCGGTCGCGCTGATCCGCCGGGCTGGGCGGACGCTGGGGCAGGCAGCGGACGGGCGGCAGCTTTACGACCCCGCGCCGGGCCTTGAATGGGATATCGGGTCGATCCCGCTCGACGATGCGCGGACATATGCGCTGTATGCCGCGGCGCGCACGGTGGCGGTGTTCCAGGTGGAAAGCTCGGGGATGATGGACGCGCTCAAGCGCATGAAGCCCACCTGCATCGAGGATATCGTGGCGCTGGTTGCGCTTTACCGGCCGGGGCCGATGGAGAACATCCCGCTTTACTGCGAGGTCAAGAACGGGCTGAGGCCGCGCCCGTCGATCCATCCCTCGATCGATCATATCCTTGCCGAGACGCAGGGCATCATCGTCTATCAGGAACAGGTGATGGAGATCGCCCAGGTCATGGCGGGCTACACGCTGGGCGGGGCGGACCTGCTGCGCCGGGCGATGGGCAAGAAGATCCCCGAGGAGATGGCCAAGGAGCGCCCGAAGTTCGAAGCGGGCGCGACCGCGAACGGCATTCCGGCCGAGACGGCGCGGGAGGTGTTCGACCTTCTGGAGAAGTTCGCCAATTACGGCTTCAACAAGAGCCATGCTGCGGCCTATGCGGTGGTGAGCTACCAGACTGCCTGGCTCAAGGCCAATCATCCGGTCGAATTCATGGCGGGCGTGATGAATTGCGACATCCACCTGACCGACAAACTCGCGCTTTATGTTCAGGAGGTGAGGAAGGGGCTGGGGCTGGCGGTGCTGCCGCCTTGCGTGAACCGGTCGGAGGCGACCTTCGATGTCCGCGAGGGGCAGCTTGTCTATGCGCTGGGCGCGCTGAAGAACGTGGGCGTGGAAGCGATGAGGCTGATCACCGAGGCGCGGGGGGACCGCGATTTCGTGACGCTGTTCGATGTCGCGCGGCGGGTGGATTTGCGGCGGATCGGGAAGCGGCCACTTGAGGTACTGGCGCGGGCGGGGGCTTTCGACTCGCTGGACAGTAACCGGCGGCGGGTGCTCGAGAGTATGGACGTGCTTCTGGGCTGGAGCCAGGCGGTGCATGAGCAGAAGGGATCGGGGCAAGTGAGCCTTTTTGGCGAAACGGGCGAGGACCTGCCCGAACCGCGGTTGCCGCAGGTGCCCGACTGGCCGGTACCCGAGCGGCTGGCCGAGGAGTTCAAGGCGGTGGGGTTCTATCTGTCGGGGCATCCGCTGGACGACTTCCTGCCCGCGCTGAAGCGTCGGCAGGTGATGACGCTCGACGAGGTGGGCGCCCGGGTGACGAGCGGGGCCTTTGTCGCGCGGATGGCCGGGACGGTCGCCCTGCGCCAGGAGCGCAAGTCCGCGCGCGGCAACCGCTTTGCCTTTGTCACGCTGTCGGACCCGACGGGGCAATATGAGGTGACGGTGTTTTCCGACGTGCTCGACCAGGCGCGGGCCTTGCTAGAGCCCGGTATGGCGGTGGTGGTGCAGGTCGAGGCGACGGCGGAGGCCGAGCAGCTGAAGCTGCTGGCGCGCAGCGTGACGCCGCTGGAGGCGGTGGTGGCGGATGCGGGCGCGCGGGGCCTGCGGGTCTTTTTCAACGATGTGGCGGCGGTCGAGGCGGTGGCGGCGGTGCTGGAGGGGGCGCTGCGCGACGGGGTGAAGGGCGGGCGTGGACCGGTCTGGTTCTGCCCGATGGCGCGCGATCTGGGCGGAGAGGTCGAAATCGACTGCGGGCGGGAATATCCGGTGACGCCGCAGATCAGGGGTGCGCTCAGGTCGCTGCCCGGCGTTGTCGAGGTGGTCGAGGTCTGAGCCGGGGGCGCGAGACGGGGGCGGCCGGGTCGTCAGGCGCGGGGGCGAAAGAGGCGGAGGCGGAGCTGCTTTTCGGCCTCGAGGATGGCGAAAAAGGCGAGGCCGGTGGCGAGGATCACGGCGCCTTCGGTGATGGGCACGGGTTTGGTGACTAGG
>Ga0315902_10008709_pt1 | contig 13711 bp, 18 predicted proteins | sample LakEriMetagenome_9_FD_203523 | JGI IMG/M metagenome (GOLD analysis project Ga0315902, IMG submission 203523) | Freshwater fungal communities from buoy surface, Lake Erie, Ohio, United States - Buoy 12 MA117 | ecosystem: Environmental > Aquatic > Freshwater > Lake > Lake biofilm | place: USA... | reverse complement strand
GGCGTCCAATGCCGCGGCGGCACCTACACCATCACCTCCAACATCTTCTCCTCGTGCGGCAACGCCATCGGCATCGGCCACCCCATGTCCTACGGCACCCACACCTCCGGCACCTTCTCTCACAACCTCATTCTCTTCCCCAAGCGCCCGGGCTGGGGCATCGCCCTCCAAAACTCCTCCGCCACCGTCTCCTTCAATACCCTCATCTCCACCCCCGGCTTCGGTTACGCGCTCCAGATCGAGAACCCCAACCCCCTGCCCACCACCGTCTCCCGGACCCTCATCTCCGGCTTTGAACTTCCCATCAACTGGAAGTCCCCCGCCTCCCTCTCCCCCGCCCTCCTCATCGAGGAACCCATCCGCCATGACGTCACCCCTCCCACCATCCCCTGGCCCCTCCTCATCTCCCGCCCAGCCCGCCACTTCACCCCCTCCCACTCCACCCTCACCTACCTCCCCACTTCCCCAGATCGGTGAGTGCCGTCGCACTGACAGCACCTGCCTCGCCTTCCCTGGCGAGTACAACTGGTGCCTCACCTGGTTCTCCACCGAAGTCAACCCGGGCTCTTCCTCTCCTGAAATTATTCGGATGGTCCGAGCCGTTCCCTTCGGCGCCCTCTCCCAGAAGAACCCCGACACCTACGGCTCCTTCTTCACCCTCTCCAGTTGGCTCTCCTTCCCCATCACCTACTCCCCTCCCCCCAAGCCTTCCCCGTCCGACCTGACCCAAAGCGAGATCTCCGCCCACCAGGACGAACTCCGCCAGAAGCCCACCCCACCCGACCCCGCCATCACCGAGAAGGGCTTCATCGTCCCACCCAACAAGTACATCCGGAACGCATCTCCCCAACCCCCTAAATCCTGGGTCCCGGTCATTACCAAGGACGGCGGCAAGTGGACCTATGAAGTCCGTACCGCCGAACCCCACAACCCAGCAGGCGGTCCCGGTCGTCACATCGCTACATGCAATCCGCTCGCGGAAGCCCGAGGCGAGAACAACGTCCACCTCCTTGCAGCGTCCCCCTCCCTCCACGCCTACGCGAAGGCGGAGGAACTTCGGGAGCGATGGTGGCAATGTGTCGCATCATTCGGCATGGGGTCGTCGCAGTCGCTCGACGCAAACAGGGTGTTTGAGGCCCACATTACGACTATGGGCTGGCGTTCGCCCGTGTGCCCCAAGTACTTCCTCGCCACCTACCGCGCGGCCGCCCTCGACCTCGCCAAAGGAACCACCACCCCATGACCACACCCCCCACCCCACCCAAGATTGACGACGGCGGCCCCGCCTTCCCGGGCGCGATGGATCAACTGTTCTACTCCCGCGAAGGGGACTTGCAGTTTGCCTCCCAGTACGTCGGGATGCCCTCACCCGGCATGTCCCTCCGCGACTACTTCGCCGCCAACGTCTCCGTGACCGAGGCACAAGCGTTGGCCCCCCAGACCCCGGAGGAGTGTCGCGCCTTTCTCGGCATGTCCCAACACGCCCCCTGGGACGGCAAGCGATACCCTGAGATCCTCGCCACCATCCGCTACCGCATCGCGGACGCCATGATTGCCGCCCGCAAGACCTCATGAAGCCCAGCATCTACATCCTCGACGACAACCCCGACGCCCCTCCCTTCACGCCGGAGCTGATGGACGAGCTAGACCGCTGGCTCGCCTCCTACTTCCAGTCCCTCACCACCCACACCGGAGACCTTCCATGCTTCCCGCCCCAGACGCCGCCTCCCGCCTCGACCAACTCCTCGACTACCTCACTGAGACCCTCAAGTCTGGTGTCGACTTTGCGGGAACTCAAATCCCGCTGCTCGCCCGCGACATCGCCCTCTACGGCGCCTACTCCAACTGGGCCTACTGCCTCGTCATTCTCCTGCTCCTCCTCGGCTGCTTCCTCCTCTTCCGCCGCTGCTACCACGTCGCCCGCCTCCCCGCCAGCACCGAAGACGCCCGCTTCGTCCACGGCCTCGGCTGCGTCATCTCCACCATCGCCTCCATCGTCCTCATCATCTGCTTCTTCCCCTGCCTCGACGACGCCGTGAAGGCCACCTTTGCGCCCCGCGTCTACATCCTCGAATACGTAGCCGACCTCATCAAACCCACCGCCCGCACCCGCTAGGAGTCCCTCCCTTGAACGAACGCAAGATCACAACCCACCACACCAACGACTGCAACCGTCAGATCGAACTCACTGCCCACCGCCCCAGCACGGGCGGGGCCCCCGTCCGCTACGACATCTCCGGCCCCCGCCACGACGTTCCCGGCGTCGGCTCCGTCCCCTCCTTCGGCGTCAACCTCAAGTTCCAAGACGGCCCCATCGCCGACGGCGTCAACGGCCTCACCAACGAAGTCCTCCTCGCCATCCTCGAAGACCGCCTCCGGAATTTCCAACAAGGCCCCTTCGCCTGCCCCGAGAACGACCAGGCCCTCACTCATATCCGCAGCGCCCAAGCGGCTCTCCGCTCCCGCACCATCACTCGCCAAGGCCGAGGCGTCGAAGGCACCCACACCCCCTAAGCCTCACCGCAGCGGCGGCGTGGACGGTGACACGCTAGGCAACGAATGGGTAAGGCCGGGTGTCAAAAGCAGGCCTTTGGCGAGTTCGATTCTCGCACGTTGCCGATGGCCACAGCCGGTTCGACTCCGGCCCGCTGCATTTCCCCCAGGAGATCTTCCCATGCCCAACAAGTAACCTCTTCTTCCTCCACCGAGCCCCGGTGTGTTGCCGGGGTCTCACCCCACTCGCCTCCCCCGGGCAGTGGGGATTTATGCCTCACGAACCCATCCCATCCCTGCCCTCCTCCAACCTGGACAAGGTCGCCTTCGAGGAAGCCGGTGTCTGCAACGATTGCAACACCCGCCCCTCCGAAACCCAATACACCAAGGAGAACAACTCCAGCTGGCGCGCTCGCTTCCAAGAGGTCTACATCTCCGAGGACGACTTCAACGACTACGTCTCCGAGGTCGAGTCCCTCTACAACACCCTCCACGAGCGCATCCGCTCCCTCGAATCCGACCTCGCGACAACGGAGGAGGAACGGGATCAGTGGGCCGACGACTGCACGACGCTGGCCTCCCGCCTCTACGGCGCCATCCACTGCCCCCACATCGTCCCCGGTCCCGGTCTCTGGTACGCCAACGTCGAGGACCTCATCGACGAGAACCCGATCCAGACCACATCCCGGGGCGAGTGGTTCGTCCCCAACACCGCGGACCTCTCATGGCCACCACTGCCCTCCTTCTTTCCGCCCTCATCGTCCTCGCCTCCGCCCTCCTCGTCCGGGACACCGCCCTGATCGGCCGCCTCTGTCTGTTCGTGCCGGCCGTCTGTCGACGTCCGTCCGGCACGAACAGTTCTTTCTTTGTTTCAAGGAGTCAACCATGCTGCCCGACTCGCCCGAGATCATCGCCCAGCTCACCGAGCTCGAATCCCTCCTCAACAAGTCCGACACTTCGGCCCCCTTCGACCTCCGCATCCACAACCTCTTCACCAACGCCCTTATCTCCGTCCGCTACCGCTCCGGCCTCCACATCCTCCACTTCGAGTTCCCCAACGAGCACTCCAAGCGGGCGCCCCTCATCCGCGACAACCGCCCCGTCCACGTCGGAGTCGCCTATGGCGTGCTCCACGCCGCACCCCTCATCCTGGAGGCAGCCCGCAATGCCCGAATCGCCCAAGACGCCGCCGTCCGGACCATCATCGGAACTCCCCTCTCCGCTCGCCTTTCCGCGCCCGCCACACCCGGAGCCTGAGCATGACCCGTCCACCCCGCAAGAGTTCAACGAACTCCTCCGCCGCCTCTGGCACATCCTCTTCCTCGCCACCGCCTGGGTCCTCCTCTTCATCTTCGCCATCTGCTTCATCGTCTCCTTCCTCGTCGAACAAGCTCGCCTTCTCCCTCCCGCCCGCTGACGTCCGTCTCCTCACCGAATCCCTCTCCATCCACCTCCAGTCCCTTCTTCCACACCACCCCTCCCCATCCATCTCCGCCGACATCCGCTCCCTGCGCTCCCTCCTCTTCCTTCTCTACGACGCACTGGGCGAAATCCCGCCGACCTCGCTGTCGCCCGAGGTCCTACCCTCCTTCACCCATGAGCCACCCCATTCGCCACGCAGAAGACGTCCACGTCGGCGACCTGCTGACCATCCTGAAGACCAACCCGAACCGGTCGATTGACCCGCCCACCTTCCTCCTCCTCCCGGGCATGCCCTTCGAGGTCAAGGCCGTCTCGTACCCCTTCCTCCTCATCGAGGTCGCGGGCATGGCGACTACACCCCGCACCATCCCGCTCGACGTCCGTCACTTCGAGTTCTCCCGTGTCCCCGTCCCCTTCCATGAGGCGTGGCTATGCAGCACCGCACCTTCGCCGACCCCATCCCCCTTCCCCAGTTCCCCTCCCATCGCCCCGGCTGCACCCTCTGCCCTCTCCACAAGACTGCCCGCCACGTCGGCATCGGACTCCACCGACTGCCTGACTCCCTCGCACCCCTCCCATCCAGCCCCGCGCTCCTCGTGGTCGGACAGAATCCGGGCTATTGGGAGAACGCTTGCGGCACGCCTTTCGTCGGCAAGTCCGGCCAGGCCCTCCAGTCCGTCTACCTCGACGCCGCCAAGCTCCACCCCTCCGTCACCATCTACGTGACCAACACCGCCCGCTGCTTCCACGGCAACGGCGACAACGTCCCCAACCCCGTCTACCGGGCCTGCTCGCCCTACCTCCTCAACGACATCAAGCACCTGCTCGCCTCCCACTGCTCCCTCACCCTGCTCCTCCTCGGCGGGCCTGCCGTCACGCACACCCTCAAACTGCTGGACCCCTCCCAGAAGAAGCCCACCCTCAAGGCCCTCCTCAAGCGCCAGGGCCTCCAGCTCCCGTTCCCCCCTCCCATCCCCGTCCCCAAGCGCAAGCCCCGCAAAACCCCTCCCATCCCTCCGCCCGCGACCGGTAGCCCAAGTACGGAGACGTCCCCCCGCTCCGGGATGCAAGAACCGACTCCCGGGCTGGAGGATGGGAGGGGTGTCCTTACGATCTTCGGCACCTACCACCCCGCCTTCATGCTCCGCGACCTCAACGCGTGTCACGCCATCGGCGGCCACATGCACCTGCTCGCCGCCCACGTTCACGGCACCATGCCGCTTCCCTCGCGCCCCGACTTCCGGAGTTACCATGACCCTGTCCCTCCCGTCCATCCCCAAGCGCAAGGTTGAGTACGCCCAGTTCCACACGCCGCACGGCCCCATGACCTTGCCGGTCAACCCGCACGAAGCCATCTGGCACGCCGTGCCCACCTACGAGGACAGCCAGACCGTCTACCAGCTCTCGGGCGACCCGCTCTCCTTCGAGAAGCACACCGACGCCATCGGCTACAGCTCCCTCGACGAGGCCATCAGCACCATCCGTGCCACCAACCCGACCCCTGCCCCCGGCACCCGCTGCGTCACCGTCCGCAACGGCCACACTCTCGTCGTCCACGATCCGGTCCTCGTCGACCCCGACTCTCTCACCCGCGAGCAGGCCTTCCAGCTCCGCCAGTACCTCCTCGACACCGGCCCCCTTTCCACCGAGCGCCCCTACATCGCGCCCACCTTCGCCTACCGGTTCCCCGACCTCTTCTACACCAAGAACAAAGCCCAGGGCATCGTCGCCGCCCGGCCCCTCAGGACCAAGGCCAAGCGCAAGACCCCCGTCATGGCGGTCGCCGTCGAGTCCACGCCCGAGCCCGCCGTGGCCAAGCCCACGCCCGACCAGATCCACGCCTCGCTCCTCCACCTCCCGGCCGTCAACAAGTGGGAGAACAAGGCTCGCCGCACCTGGTTCATCAACCGCGGCTGCATCCCCATCCCCTACCACCGCCGCTTCTTCCAAGCCCTCCACTCCATCTGCAACCCCATCCTCGCCCAACTCCCCTACCAGAAACAGCATCGCCCCCACCTCTTCCGCGCCCACAAATTTCAGCACCTCGACGAACCCCTCTCCTGCAACCACTGCGTCGTCGTTGACCTGCCCACCGGCTCCTTCGACACAAGCCGGGACTGGCACGGCGAGTTCAACGAGAGCCGTCACCTCCGCTGCGTCCAATCAGAACCCGACTACATCGAAGAACTCAACTTCTTCTCCCGCATCAACGATCACATGGCCGACATCCTGGAGTTCCTCCACTCCCCCGACCTCGTCTTCATCGCGTGTCCCACCTATCGCCCCCTCGTGGCGTCCGCCCGGTTCCCCAATCCCTTCCTCCACTTCATTTTCCGCTACCGCCTTCGGGAAATGCGGAACGCGCTCTCCTACTATCACAACTACCTGCCGCACCTGTTGCGCCCTATCGAATCCTGCGACCGCGTCTCCAGACCCCTGGACTTCACCAAACGTAACCGGGCCCTCGCCCGCAACCTGATTCGGTTCCAACGCACACTGGGTCTCCGGACGTACCCGGATCAGGCCGAGTGTGCGACCCACCTCACCCAAGAGGAGCTTTGCCTTTTATGAGTATCCCCACCCCCCCGCCCGTCAACACCACCAACCTCAACATCGACGCGCCCGTCACCGGCAACGCGATCGCCACCTACAACAACGATGGCGCCGGCCTCAACGTACGCCGTGCACTCGACGTGCAGGTCTCCGAGAAGTCGCTCGTCGCCATCACCGTCGTGCAGGCCAAGAGCGCCATGCGTGACCGCCAACGCTCCCTCCAGGACAAGCTGAAGGAAGCCACGGCCACGCACACCCAGCTCAGCAGCTCCATCAAGGCCTCCTTCCAGGGCTGGACCCGTCGTGCGGCGGGCACCCTCGCCACCGACTTCGGTCCCTTCACCGGCCTCGCCTCCTCCTTCATCGCGGCCTCGCCCGAGATCACCCAGCCCGAATCGCCCCTGATCGACTGGACCCTGGGCACCGCTACCACCACGGTCACCTACGTCTACAAGGCCACCCGCAACGAAGACGCCGAGGGCGTCTCCATCACGATCCGCCGCCGGGTCGTCGAGTCGATCCCGCCCGACGTCATGGCCCTCCGCGCCGAACTCGATCAGGCTACGGCCGAGATCACCAAGCTCAACGAGGAGATCACCCGCATCCGCAAGGTGCTCGCCAACCCGGCCGCCATCCAGGAACTCGCCGAAGCGGGCATCGCCGAAGCCATGCTCACCAAGACCGGCGACGCCGCCCTCACCACTCAGCTGAAGAAGATGGCCACCGACAACGTCGATGCCATCGTCGACACGCTGTCGTAACCCCTCCCGCTCCCTTTCCCACACGCCCGCTTCGCCCTTACCGGCAGGCGGGCGCTTTCACCTTCGGAGTTCCCCATGCCGACCGCACCCGCCATCACGTACTCCCCCCAGCAGCTCCGTGCCATCCAGCTGGCCGAGGCCTGGCTCGCCAACCCCAAGGGCGTCTTCCGCATCGACGGCAAGGCTGGCACCGGCAAGACCACCTGCACCCAGGTCCTCGTCCGCAAGGCCCAGAACCCCTGCTTCCTCACCATCACCGGCAAGGCCGCCTCCCGCCAGCGCGCCAAGGGCAACCCCGCCGCCACCATCCACTCCAAGATCTACCGCTGCTTCGCCGTCGAGGACCCCAAGACCCGCCGCACCACCATCCGCTTCTCCCTCAACCGCGACTCCGACATCGTCGCCCACGACCTCATCGTCATCGACGAGTCCTCCATGGTCCCCACCCGCATCGCCGAGGATCTCCTCTCCTTCAACCGTCCCATCCTCGTCCTCGGCGACCCGGCCCAGCTCCCGCCCGTCAAGGCCGCCGAGTCCTTCTTCATGACCGAAGTCCGCCCCGCCATCACCCTCACCGAAGTCCACCGTCAGGCCCTCGACTCGCCCATCCTCCAGCTCGCCGACTGGGCCTCCGAGTCGCGCCCCATCCCCCTCGGCGAGTACGGCTCCAGCCGCGTCGTGCCCCGCCTCCTCCTCGAAGACGTCGACTACCTCCGCAGCACCCAGGTCCTCTGCGGCCGCAACAACACCCGCCACTCCCTCAACGCCACCATCCGCCGTCTCACGCACCCCTCCCTTCATCTCCCGCCCACGCCCATCGTCGGTGACCGCCTCATCTGCCTCCGCAACGACCACGAGCTCGGCCTCCTCAACGGCGTCCAGTACGTCGTCCTCACCGTCTACCCCTCCGACTCGCCCGCCTTCATCAACATGCGGCTCCGCCCCGAGTTCGACCCCATCCTCCCCGACATCGACGTCTCCGCCCACGCCTGCTACTTCACACACCCCGGCTCCGAACCCTCCTTCGACGAGTCCAAGCTCGCCTCCCACTTCGACTTCGGCTACGCCATCACCGTCCACAAAGCCCAAGGCTCCGAGTGGCGCACCGTCACCATCATCGACGAGTCCCACGTGTTCCGCCAGCACGCCCGCAACTGGCTCTACACCGCCATCACCCGGGCCGAAGAATCCGTTCTCATCGGCCGCTAGGATCAACCCATGACGCCCACCCCTCCCACCGTCCTCGCCCGGTCCCCCGCCAATCCCCGTCCGGGCTTCACCATCCCCCAGCTCTTCGCCGCCCGGTCCTCCCTCCCGCAGGCCCGGTGGGTCCGCCCCGCCGGCACCCAGCACCCCACGGACGCGGCCTACGCGCCCCGTCTCCTCATCCGCATCGAGGGCACCAATGTCGAACTCCCCATCCTCGCCGTCACCGAATCCCTCGCCCCCGACGGCTCCACCCTCGTCCTCCTCGCCTCCGAACCCCGCCCTCTTTGAACCCCTCGTGAGCCATGGTCATCTCCCTTGACACCGAGACCTACGGCATCCACACGGCGTTCCCGGCCCAGACCGTGTTCTCGCCGCCCCGGATGTCGTGGGTGGACAAGCCCTCCTCCATCCTCCTCACCACCGCCATCACGCGCGTCATCGTCCCCGAGCTCGGTCCCTGGTCCGCCCGCCTTCTCTCCCGCATCCGCCCCGCCGAGACCTACGTCCTCCCCTTCGTCGATCCCGTCCCCCTCTCGCAGCGACCCCTCCCATCCTGGCTCAGCCCCGACTTCCGCAAGTCTCCCGCCCGCCTCCTTCGCTGGCTCAGTCACGCCACGACCATCCTCGGCATGAACCTGGCGTACGACCTGTCCGTGCTCTGCTTCCTGTTCCCCCTCATTCGCGAGCTTATTCGGGTCCGCCGCCCCCTCCTCATCGACCTCTCCTACGTCAACTTCCTCGACAACCCGGACCGCTCCGAGCGCTCCCTCAAAGCCATCGGCCCCGTCATCGGCACCCACATCTACGACAAGACCGCCCGCGACCGCTTCTCCTGCTTCGCCGAGATGGCCGACTACAACGGCTGCGACACCCACAACAGCGTCCTCGCCATCGCCGAACTGGCCCGCCGCATCGACCTTCTCCCCGAGCCCGGCCGCTCTCTCAAACTCTCGCCTTTCACCCTCGCCTCCTTCTCCGACACCATCCACCTCACCATCGAGATGTCCCTCAACGGCGTTCCCATCCACCGGCCCACCCTCGCCGCCCTCCACGCCAAGCTCGCGCTCCGCCAACGCCGCACGCACCACGTCGCCCGCACTCGTCACTCCCTCCTCATCTCCAACACCGACGACACCGTCGGCTCCAAGAAGTCCAAGTCCTCCTTCTTCACCCGCCTCGTCGACGAAGTGGACGCCTACTGGTTCGACCCCTCTCATCCCCGGCCCTTCCCGTTCCCCGGCCTCCCTCCCGGCGCCACCACCGTCCTTGCCCACCCCCGCGTCGTGCTCACCCCCAAGACCCGCGAGATCTCACACAGCGACGCCAACCGCTCCTTCCTCTCCTCGCTCCTGCCTGCTACCTCCCCCCTCCACCGTGCCCTCCGCTGCTGGGACCGCAACGCCGCGGCCAGCAAGATCAACGGCACGTACTGCTACCCCCTCCTGTTCCACAGCGTCCAGAAGCCGCAGGACCGCACCTCCCTGCTGGTCCCGCAGCCCGGCTGCCCGTGGTCCCCGTCCCTGTCCCCTCACCCCTCCCATCCGGAGCCTCCGCCATGCAAGACCTTAACCCCTCCGACCGAGTCCAGATCTTCGAGCGCGCCCGACCCCGCACCTCCACCGGAAAGTGCCACAAGGGATTCGACCGCTACTACTCCGAGCTCACTTTCGACACCAACCCCGGCGATCCCGGCCCCGCCCAGCAGGTCACCATCGTCCACGGACAGCCCTACCCCATCGTCCCCGAATGGCTGATCCAGGCCTACACCGACGCCACCGAGCGCCCCCTCTACCTTCCCACCAAGACCGTCCACGAAGACGACGACCCCGACGACGACGAGGAGACCGAGCCCTTCGACGACGATGACGACGACGAGTGCGAGGAGTCGGGCGAGTTTGACTTCGACGACGATGACTTCGACGATGACGTGGACGACGATCCTGACCTCGGCCTTCCGGAGCTGCCCCGTGCGGATTGACCCCTCTGTCTGGCTGTCGCACCCCACCTGGTACGTCGTCCCGTCCGAAGTGAAGGACTCGGCGGGCGACGACGGCGGCACCGTGCAGGTCCGCATCACCTGCAAGAAGGCGGCCCACCAGACCGACCCACCGGAGATCCAGGACTGCCGCCGGTCCCGGTGGATGGGAGGGGTGATCGTCTCCATCGACCTCTCCCAGATCGAGCTTCGCGTGGCCGCCCTCCTGTCGGGCGAGCCCTTCTTCGTCAACGCCTACACCAACGGCTGGGACATGCACGGCCGGGCCGCCGCCCTCATCTGGTCCGAGTCCGAGATTCTCTCCCGCTACCCGGACCTGCGGGGCCTGCCGGTCGACCGGTGGCGTAAGAGCAACCCCCGCTTCTCCAAGTTCGAGGGACAGGTCGGCAAACGCATCAACTTCTCCCACCTCTTCCGGGCCGGCGCCGACAAGATGCAGGCCTCCGTCCTCGCCGACATCCACGAGCTCCTGCCCATCCACTACTTCGAGAAGATCGTCGCCAACCGCCAGCGCGATCTCCCGGTCCTCTGGGCCTGGCAAGAGGCCCGCATCGCCGAAGCCCGCTCCACCGGCCGCGTCACCCTCCCCGTCACGGGCCACCACCGCAACTTCGCGGGCGGCGAGAAGTACGACGTCAACGAGATCGTCAACTTCCCCATCCAAAGCAGCGCGGCCATGACCCTCGCCCGCATCCAGCACCACGTCCAACTCCGCCTCATCCAGCACAACCTCGACCGCGCCATCAAGCTCTTCCTGAACGTCTACGACGCTCTCTACTTCGATTGCGCTTCGCCCCATCTCGTGCCTACACTGCTCGATCACTACCGGGAAGCTGTCCGCACCGTGACGGACACCGACTACTGGGCCATGCTCCAGGCCCACTACGGTCGCAAGATCCCTCTCGACTACGAGCACAAGGCCGCATGACATGCCCCGCCAGACCCACCTCGACATCGCCCTCCGCCTCTCCCGCCTCACCCTCGCCAAGGACCCCGTCGCCCTCGCCAATCTCCGCAAGGACATGCAGCCTCACGTCGACCGCGCCGTGAAACGCACCCTCGCCTCGATCCAGAAGGCCCAGAAGTCGCCCGTCGCCACCCGCGAGTGGGCGCTCGACGGCCTCCCCTACACCGCCCACTTCGACCAGATCCTCCACGAGATGTGCGTCGCCGCCAAGGTCGGCCAGTCCCACCAGCTGGGCCTCGCCCTCTCCAACGCCGTCTATCGCACCCTCGTCAACATGCGGAAGAAGGGCGACCTCTTCAAGAAGGCCGCCACCGCCGTCCGTAAACCACGCAACGCCAAGGCCCTCGCCAAGAAGAAGGCCAAACGCGCTTGACCCTCCAGACCCATCCTGCTACTCTCCCCCCGGGTGGCAGATGGGAACAACGGAGCGTGGTCCACCCGATCGCGCTCCGTCTTCTTTGCGGGATAGTTCAGTTCGGTAGAACAGGCGGCTCATAATCGCCATGTCGCTGGTTCAAATCCAGCTCCCGCAATTTGGCCACGACATACACCATCCTGGTGGATCAGCGTGAGAAGAAGCCGATGCAGTTCCCCTCCCATCTGGTGGTGTGGAACCCGAGCAGCACGCTCCTCGCCCCCCACCCCACGACCATCCGGCTCCAGACCAAGACGGTCCTCCTGCCCACCGGGGACTACGTGCTGGAGTCCGCCCCCCGGGCCACCGTCATCGAACGCAAGCAGCACCTCGACGAGCTGGCCGCCAACCTGACCACCCGGGACGGCCTCCGCCGATTCCGCGACGAACTCATCCGGATGCAGGAGTTCACGCACCGCGTCCTCTTCCTCGAAGGGGATCCCCTCTCCCTGACCCGCACCCGGGACTGCAACCCGGCCGTGATCCGCGACATCCTCCTCTCGACCCTCGCCGAACACCGGGTCGAGCTGATGATGCTACCATGCAGCACGGCGAACGCACGAAACCATGCGGCTGAGTGGCTCGCCTCCCGTCTCATCTTCGGAGCGATGCAATGCCCACCTCCCCCACCTCCAATGTCCAGTTCCGTGAAAACCGCGTAGACTCGACGGTCGCCGCCCAGACCACCAACTTCGAGGTCCTTCAGACCGACATCACCGTCGCTCAGGCGACCTTCGATCCGTACCGCGTCTTCAACGGCGACGACGCCGGCATCGCCGCAGTCGATCGCCCCGTCGCCATCCCCGTCGGCGCCACGTTCGCCCTCATCCACCAGCTCCTGCCCATCGGCGTCACCGCCGTCAGCGGCACCAAGATCCGAGCCGCTGGCCTCCTGCCCGCCTACGCCAACACGAGCGGGCCCGCCTCTTCGGACAACACCGCCAAGTCCTGGCGCCAGTTCAACACCAACCAGGCCGCCGCTCAGCTCGACGCTCACGGCATCTGGACTCCCCTCGGTAACCTAACCACGCAGGAGTACGACATCACGCTCCCCACCGAGATCGCGATGCAGTACCACACCAACGGCATGCGGATCACGCGCCCCTTCCTCCTGCACACCCTCGGCTGCTCCCAGCTCCTTGTCGTCTGCACCACCGCAGCCACCTACACCGGCACCGCGACCGGTAACGGCCTGCTCGTGTGCACGTTCGGCAAGTGAACACCCCTCCCATCCCGCACCCGCCCCGGAGTCCACCCATGGCCAAAAGCCCGTCCCTCGCCCCGTACAGCCCCGCTCTCGTTTCCTTCTTCGTCGTGCTCGTCCTCATCTTCCTCGGGTGCTGCCTCCTCCTGCTGACGGGCTGTCAGACCGTGGGCAACCGGTCCAAGTTCACGCCCACCACCACCGAACTCGTGGGCGGCCAGGCCGTGACCGTCAACATCCAGGACGACACCCGGATCGGCACCGCTTCCGGCACCTCCTCGACCGGCTGGATCGCGGCCGACGTGGACGGCACGACCGCCATGTTCGCCAACAGCCCGCCCCGCAACATCTCCCTCGTCTGGGCCGCTGACGGCACTCGCCAACTCAACCTCGCCGGGCCCTCCGACGCCACCCTCGAAGGCCTCGAATACAACCCCACCACCGGCGTCATCAAGATCGCCCGCTTCACCACCCTCACCTCGACCGTCGTGTCCGCGTTCGACCCCTCCGTCGAAGCCGTGACCTCCTGGTGGAAAGAGTTGACTCCGGCCCAGCGGGACGCCCGGCTCGCCGAACTCCAGACCCGGGCCGCCCTTGGGGACTCCCTCGCGTCCACGATCCTCTCCGTCGTGACTGGAATCCCGGTCCCCTGAGACCCTACCTTTAGGCTCCACCCTTTCCGAGGAGCCTC
>Ga0315902_10008708_pt1 | contig 13713 bp, 10 predicted proteins | sample LakEriMetagenome_9_FD_203523 | JGI IMG/M metagenome (GOLD analysis project Ga0315902, IMG submission 203523) | Freshwater fungal communities from buoy surface, Lake Erie, Ohio, United States - Buoy 12 MA117 | ecosystem: Environmental > Aquatic > Freshwater > Lake > Lake biofilm | place: USA... | reverse complement strand
TACAACAGAGCGAGAATAGGGACCGCAATACGCTGCTTCTCCATTCACCATAGTAATGAGCTTGTGGCATTGAGGAATCGCTTCGATGTTGTGAGTCACCATGACAACAGCGGATTCATGAAGAAGACCCTTCATTACACGTTCAAATACGATTCTTCCGGTTTGAGGGTCAAGCGCCGAGAGAACGCTATCCAGAAGATAAATGTTTGCCTTCGCATACACAGCTCGTGCAAGCGCAATTCTTTGTCTTTGTCCTCCAGAAAGATTGATTCCTCCTTCGCTGAGAAATGTCATGTCATGATCCTTCATTTCCCGGAGATCTGGAATGAGGCAACATGCTCTGATGACTTTGAAGTACCATTCGTTATCAAAAGGTTTGCCAAAGAGAATGTTATCCCGAACATTACCATGCATAATCCAGGGTGTTTGTGGAACATAAGCCTGGGTTCCAGAGACTTTAAGAGATCCAGACATGACTCTCATGTCTCCCAAGATGCCAGCCAGGATGGATGACTTTCCGCTCCCGAAGCTGCCAATGATGGCACATATCTCTCCAGGTAGTACATCAAAGTTGATGTTCTTCAAAACAAAGTCAGTTCCATCGTGTTTGTACAGCGGGCTCAGCATAGGCTTCGTGTGAGTCATGGTCACTGCAGAATAGAAAACTCCAATTGATTCCGACTCAGGTACCCGTGGTCGCTCTTCTTCCTGTAGAAAAGACTGGATTCTACGAATGGCAATGATAGCTTCGCTACAAGTCTTGATTGTGGTGGGCAGGTAGAAAATTGGAAACCTGAAGGAATTGCATGCGTTGACCAACATGAACGACAGATATGGGGGTAATCGAATGTTGTCGATAGCATAGATATAGAAGGATCCAATGGCACAGAAGACGTTGTGAGCAATGATGATCATGTAGTTCGTAGCTTTTGCAAATGCAGCAAGCTTGAGATTTTTGAGTTCTGCTAGACGAATCTTGGAGACCTTATCAGTGAAGCTGTCTTCCCAAGTGTAGAACTTGGCAAGTTTGATCGCATACAGGACTTCATGTACGATTAACAATCTCTCTTTGTTGAATCCTGTGTTCTTCGTTCTGACATTTGTTACAACCTGGGACAGAAAGTACTGCAAAGGAATGCAAAGCAGAGTCATTCCAACAATCCAAAGAATGACAGACCATTTGAGATAAATCGCCAAAGCTCCAATCAAGAGGACCAGTTCCAAGACCCCAGTGAAAAGTCGAATGATGGAAATGGGTAGCGTCAACATGATCGAACAATCTTTGGTAAGAAGATTGAGAATCGGAGAGATCGCTACGACAGTGACTTGCGCCTTCAGAGCCTTCTCGTACACGCAAGTGACTAGAGCCGCTCTCATTCTGATTCCGAGTCTGACACACATGGATTCTAGGTGATGAAGCAGGAATCCCAACAAAACAGGCAGAATGAAGAAGAGAGCACAGAGACTGTACCAATGAGCAAGCGAAGCAGGCCTGCCTCTCTTGTAGTCAAAATGGATGTTGATGAAGTACCTGATCAAGAACGTGTTGGTTCCAACCATCACGAGACCCCAAAACAACTTGAGCACCAGGGCTCGGTAGAACTTGGCCTGGAACGCGTTGTGCAGCGCCCGAGACAGAGACGGGTGATCCTTCTGGAGCTCTTCCTTCCAGAAACGCTTGAACAGCTTGGTGGACTGAGAGGCTCGGTCCTTCTCTGCCAACTCGAGGTCTTCGACAGCCACGGAGCCTCTTCTGATGGACCACACGAGAGGAAAGAGCCAGAAGAAGAAGATCCTCGAGAGTCTCCCCGCAAAGGTGAAGGGCGAGGGTGCAGTGGGCTGAGGCGCCCCAGCCTGGGCAGCGAGTGCCTCGGAGCGCTTCATCATCTGGAGGAGCTCCGCGTACTCGTGTCTGATGTGGTGGTCTTCGGGGATGAAGGTGCGGGTCACACTCGACTCTTGTAACTCCAACATGTTCGATGTGACTGACCCACTGTTTTTTGTAGCCGAAGAGCAACCTTGAATCTCCTCGGGCGAACGAATCCCTGTGACATCCGATGTCAGAGAACCACAAAGGAAATTTCTTGTGCTGAACGCAGGACTCAAGCAGCACTGATCTATCTGAGGAATCACGGAGCCAAGAACTTCAAGGTGAAATTGCTGCAGGACTTGCTATGTGTACAGTGTAGCCAAGAAGTGCTCCGTGAGGTCACGGGCGACAACGAAGGGGAAACCATTTGGGGACATTCAGCCAATGTGGGGAGCTCGAGCTCATGCTTGGTCTGAGCTTCATCGATCAAGGCGCAGCATAGCAAATCCAATGTCACATGCCATCTTTGCCCAGTACGAGACGAGGCTGTCGTCCCTCAGCGCTCATGGCGGCTTGGCAAGATCGTTTTTGGATCAAGCCTAAGTGTGATCAGTTGCATACAACCAAGTCGATAATCCCGAGTGAGTCGTCAAGAGAACTCGCGTCTCCGGGGTGATCAAGACCATCTACATTGGGGGAGACAAAGAGTCCCAACGACCCTGGCCGTCCCTCAGTGGAATAAATTTGCCTTGCAGATTTCAGATGCTTGGTGCTGTTGCACGGACTCTTCCTGTCGGGTCTATTGGGCCGGAGCGTGGCGTGCCGACCAGATTACCGTACCAGGATACCGGTTGGGGGTTATGGATTGGTTGAAAATGATTGGCGGACTGAAGATCCGGACACAGTAGAGGTGGGGCTAGCACCGTCAGTTAGACTAAAGATCTAAGTGCTTATGATACAGGACATGTCTTTCTCTGAAACTCTCTCTCGAGAACAACAGCGAATCGAGCACACCCGTGCGTTCATGGAGCTCTCCAAAGCTCAGCCCAGGAAGAGGAAGCGAAAAGGCCCGTACCTCCCCAAGAACCCCATCTCCGCCTACCTCTTCTACGTCGCTGAACAACGAGTCAAGAACACCGGCAAGCACTCGGAAGTATGTATCGTGCTCCCTTCTCTTCTGAATTCGGTAGAAATCGTTCGCCCAAGTGGCCAGGGAAATCGGTGCCCAGTGGAAATCTTTGAGTGAGGAAGAGAAACAGGTAAGTTCTCTCGAGGACCTTCTGATTGACTCGTGTCGTAGCCCTACATGAGGCTCGCAGTCGAAGATCGTCTTCGCTACGAGCGCGAGAAACGCATGATGGCTACCAACGCCTCCAATTCCAGCTCAGTCAACAAGAAACCCACGAACGATTCAAGAAGATCTTCTTCTGAATCCGTTCATTCATCTCATTCGTTGGGACGCAACTATCCCTCTGCCTTCTCTCCTTTCGATTCTTCAGCCAACATTATGCTGCCGAGTCCTTGTCAACACCCCTACATGCTGCCGATGCGCGTTATGACTTCTCCTTCGCGCCCAGACCACTTCCAGTTCATGCCTCAGCAGATGTCCTGGATGTATGGATATCCTGCACCCTATCCAGCTCCTCTATACTTCCCCAACAGGTCTCCTGGAAGAGTCATGTCCGCGTTCATGCCTCTGAATCATGCTCTACATCCAAGGGCAATGTCTTCGTGTTCAACTTCGAGTTCTGCTTCGTCTCCTACGTGCATGGCTGATGTACATAATGACAGTAAAACCTAGTACCGTACTCGAGCCCGGTTGTACAGCGAGATGTCATAGAGTGTCGGATATCTGAAAAGAGAGGATGAGGAACACCCAGGCCAAGCGGCGACGAAGGGGAATCCGTAGAGCCCCCAAGAACCCCGTCTCAGCCTACCTCTTCTTCGTCTCGGAGCAGCGAATCAAGAACGCAGGGAGGAACCAAGGGGTTTGGTCTCTTGTCCATCCCGACACTCACTGTTACTAGAAGTCCTTCGCACAAGTCGCCAAGGAAATAGGGAACCAGTGGAGAGCCATGACTGAGGAAGAGAAGCAAGTAAGAGGAGCATCTGCTGTGTGTTCTGACTCGATCAGCCCTACCTCGACATGGGCAGGTCTGATCGAATTCGATACGACAAGGAAAGAGAGATCTTTTCCAAGGCCGAAGAGTCCAGAGAAGCCGTCAGTCGCTCTGAGTCCACGTCTTCCAGCTCCAGCTTCAGGGAGTCTTCGTCTCTGACGAGTTCTCCTGCAATGCCGTCCTTTCCCTCCAGTCCTCCCCTGCTCAGTCCGTTCTATCCCTACACCTCTGCCTATCACACTCCTTCTCCCATCCTGATCCCCATGCCTGTCTATCCCATCACGTTCTTATCGCCTCTTGAGCCCAACCATGGCTTTCAGTCCTCTCCTCAAATTCTGCCTCAAAGCATCGAAACGAGTCCTTGGAAGATGTATATGAATAACAAGGAATGATCTGTACCTAAAACTAAACTTGTTCAGTCTCAATCTGATCATAGCTCCTTGCGATGCCACGACGTCCCAATCTCAGCTCAGACGGTGCATCCTGTCCAATACGTGCATCAAGACCACGAAACATTTGGCTTGAGAGACGATCAGCAGAAACCAGCTTGCCATCATTGTAGAGGCCTACTTCACGACTGCAGCCTTGCTCAAGAGCATCTCGCACATTGTGGATCAATTTCCCAGTGACAATGGAAAACCTCGGAGAATCAAGTGCTTCTTCACGATCCATTGGAGAAAAACTTTCTGTTTCTAGCACATTCTCGAGTTTGATGGAGTAATCCAAGAGACTTCCACGTTCGAGAGCAAGCTGTAGCTCGACCGGAGTGACAACATCCTTGACATAATGATAGGTATCCACCATGACCGTCTGAGGACACGCAATGTGAACAAATATGTCGATAGCGGTGAAGTTGGCGAGCTTGGGATCATTGATTCTCCCTATCAGGATGGTATAGTATCGTTTGCCAGCTTCAGTAATGATCTGTTGGAGTTTTTTCAACACAGCGAGTCTCTTGTCCACCCCAAGAGTCCCCATGACAATCCCAATGCACTCGGAGTCCTTGGTTTTCTCCATCAGATAGTATCTACGCTTGAGAATGCGATTGACAGCCACACTAGCTTCTTCAAGCACAAAGTCTCGCAAAGGATCCACACAAACAACGCGATTCTGAGAGAAGTCGAGAGACAAAGCCGTCAAGACCGCTTCTCTGTTGCCAACATAGACAAACCCACAAGCATCGAGGTGTAGTGCCCGAGACACACGAAACCCATTCACCACCTCGGAAGAATCCTCCAGAGCTTGTCCCGGAAAACACAGCTGTGCCATGACCACCCCAGCGTCTTCACACACTGCACGCACCTCAGCAGCTTGGTGGTGGAACTCGAGATCGTAGAGCAACACCCACTGCTGCGCCCCGCCCAGTCCACGCAACGCCTCCGTCAGCCGCGGGAGATCGCACGCTCTCTCCTCCAGCAGAAAAAACACAGGCAGGCCCTCAGTGGGAGCCATGCAAGCGTGTCCCATGTGCACCAACGCCTGGGCTCCACATCGCTGAGCCGAGACTTGGTCCACGCAACACGAACCAAACGGCGAGTCCCCCAACACAAAGCACTGAAGCCCCTCTTCGCGCTCGAGTTGCTGTGCGAGGGAACTGGCTTGGGCGAGGAGGTGCACCGGAGCCTGGATCGCCAGGACCGAGGCTCCCGTGTCTCGGATCCAGCTGCGGAGCATTCGGAGTGCGGAATGGCCGAGGACGATCCGCTCGAGAGCAGACTGTTCAATGTGTGGCACCGGGAGGGCACGCTGTCTTCCTGGCCACTCGAACACAAACTCCAAGATGATGCACAGGAGCGTCCGCAGGCCATTGGGCCACGACGAGGCGAGGGCCTGCCTCCGCCCTCGCTGGCTGCGATGGTGGAGGGCATGCGGCTGGGGCCGCTCCCAGAGTCGAGGAAGATCCCTGTGTTCTGCAAGTTCTTCGTCCAGGGCAGGTGTGTGAAGGGCGAGCTGTGTCCGTTCTCGCATGCCCCTGCTCCGCTGGACGAGTTTGGGTTCAAAAGACCGCTGATGCCTCTGTACCGTCCTCCTTCCTTCGATCCCAGACAGTTTGAGCAGGAGCATGGGATGGACTGGAGTGCGAGCTCCGTTGAGGAGTTGCAGGGACAAGTGTTGGAGTTTGCCCGAGATCAACATGGCTGCAGGCTACTGCAGCGGTTCCTGGATGAACAGGCTCCCGAAGCGTTCCCCGTCATCTTTGGAGAGATCTATGAGTTTCTGGAGGAACTGATGGTCGACCCATTTGGAAACTACCTCTGTCAGAAGCTTGTGTCCTGTGCGTCGCTGTCTCAAAGGATTCTAGTGATTGCCAAAGTAGCTCCCAAACTGGTTCCTATTTCGCTCAATATGCACGGAACCCGAGTTGTTCAGAAAATGGTCGAAATCTGTACGTCTGCTGAAGAAATCACCGCCATAGGTCGTGCAATCGGTGGCAGCGTGATTGAACTCATCATGGACTTGAATGGAAACCACGTCGTACAGCGATGTCTGCACAATTTCCCGTCAATGGACAATCAGTTCATCTACGATGCTGCCGAGGCTGATCTTGTCGGGATTGCGACGCACAAACACGGCTGTTGTGTTCTTCAGCGGTGCATTGATTACGCAACTGACAAGCAGAGAAACCAGCTGATTCAGGTGATCATCGAGAATGCCTTGGAATTGGTTCAGGATGCTTATGGAAGTGAGTTTGTGTTTCTGCAATCACATCTGAGTTGGTTAGATTACGTGGTGCAGTATGTGCTTGACCTGGGAGATCCTCTTGTTTCGAGAAAGATGATGTCCAGCATGCTGGGTCACATCGCGAATCTAGCTGTTCAGAAGTTTTCGTCTAATGTCGTGGAGAAATGTCTTCAGATGGCTGATGAAGATGTCCGTGAGAAGATCATTGAAGAGATTTTTGCTGATGATCGTCTTCCTCGTCTGCTTCAAGATCCTTATGCGAACTACTGTATCCAGAAAGCGCTGAGCGTTGCCAAGCCCCAGCGCTTCAACGAGCTCGTTGCGAAGATCAAACCTCATGTTTCTGCTTTACGGAATACTTCTTTTGGGAAGAGGATTCAGACAAAGATCGTGAAGAAGTTCCCTGTGCTGGCCACGACTGAACCCATGGGAGAGTCGCGTTCATCGGCATAGAACTGATGGTCGTCAAGTATAGATTTGTTTAGTTGTCTTTTAAATGAAGTGGATCGATTTCAAGTTAGGCATCCAAATCTGATCCTCCGAGCAAGTCCAGGTCTAAATCAACTGCGTCAGGGAAACTCGTCTCGTTCGGTTTTGTCAGAGAGGGCTTGTTCGAACACGATATCAGATCCGATACAATCGGTGAGGGCAGATCCACAGGTTGTTCCGTCGTGTGCTCTCGAGTCGGCAATGGAGAAGACAAAGCAGGAGAGTTGTGCAGCCAATACGAACTCATAGGAGACAAGTCCCTTGGAGGAATTGGGGAAAGCGATTGATCAGGAGCAGGTGTCTTGAACGCTTTCTCTTCCAGGAAAGAATCGACAGCCGCAGGAATAGGTGACACAGTCTCCACAAACGATTCCGGGCTGTGAGGCTCCATCCTAGGTCTCTCTGTTCTAGGCACAAGGTCTCCTTTGGCCAGGGCGTCAAAGAGCGAGCTCAGGTTAGGTTGGGGAGAAGGTCTAGCGACCAGAGAGTTGGGAGAGCGAGAAAGGTCTTTGATTTGCAGCTGGGACTGGTCGAAGAGCGTTTTGATGGAGGCGTCCGGAGAGTAGTTCTGCAAGAAGGAGGCCAGGAACAGCATCATGTTCTGCTGGACCTTCCACATCTGCTGGAACTGCTGCTGCAGCTCTGAAACCTGAGCCTTGACTTCCTGTAGCTCCGTCCTTGCTCGCTTGGCAGCCACCTCGTGCTGTCCTTGATGCGAGGAGTTCTTCCTCTTGATCTGCTCGACTTGATCCAGACGGCCTCGGACAAAGAGCGGGTGTCTGAACTCGAACTGCTGGTTAGGCAGGGCAGATTTATGGAAGCCGTAGAGGTTGAGTTGCCGCACAAAGCTCGAGAAGTTCCCGTGCTTGAAGTACTTGGGCAAGAGCTCGCGAGCAAACCGATGTTCGTCTTTAACGATGAAGCTGAGGCCGTCTTCGGCCCAGCACAGGATGGGAGCGTGCTCCTCCTGCTGCAGCATCTCGTACAGCTTGGACACGAACGCCGGGAGCTGGTGCTGACTCATCCACGGCTTAGGAGCTCCGTCGCTGCGCAGGCCGCGGGACTGGAGGACTGGTCCGCGAGGGTACTAGGGAGTCAGTGCACGCAACAACGAGCCTTACCGCAGACTGGTGTCCAGAACTATCAAGGAGTGGTGCGCGGGACTCGCGTGGGACAGCACCCCAAGAACCATGTGCCAAAGCAGGTCTTCCGAGGCCAGGAACGGATCGTTGGTTTCCGAAGTCAGCTCGTCAAACACAATGCTTAGACGAAACGCGATTGTGCCAAACAAGTCGGAGAACAAATTGAACCAGGATACGACGTTGGGAGAGGAAGGCTCCTCGTGCTGCCGGATCAGATGCCCAAGGTCCAGAAAGAACGAGACGACGGATGCCCCGAGTTTGGATCTCAGAATCAAAGGGATCAAAGGCTGATTATCGGGGGACATGAGGAATCCACAGATGAAGATCAATTCTGGGGGAGGAGAACGGCGCAGAAGTTCAATAATCACATCAGTTGCCATCGAGTCAAGCGAGCAGACACTTTCTGGTCTGCAATACAAGATGATTCTCGAAAACACCATGCAAATGACACGAAGAGCAAATGCATGAGGAAGAAGCAGTACTGATCTGAGTACAAGAATCCTTCCTTTGGATAAACGTCCAAACTTGTAGATCAAGTGGTTCGGAGCATACGACTGCAGATCCATCTCGTGGATGTTCATGTACTCCAGTACCTGGGCACTCAGAGAGAAGATTTGGCTCTGAATCCTACAAACGTCAACCAAGTCCTCAATTGGCTTACTGTTCAGATTGTTCTTCTGAAGCTGAAGCACCCTGCAGGTCTTCAATCATCATCAGAGCACGGATACCTTCCTCGATCAAGTACACAATCGAAAGCCCAGCAAACATGGTTCTAGCCGATCCAGGACGCTGCTCCTCTTCACCCAGATCAGTCTGAAGCTCCAGAAAGTTCTTTCTCTTGAGGATCGAGTGCATTCGGGCAATCTTGCCAAGAGTGCCCTCCTGCATGGGTCTGGAGGAAACTGGATCTCCAGAGTGATCCTGAGGGAAACCGACTCCTCTCCAGGGCTCTCCTCTCCTGGCCCTGTGGACTTGGTTGTAAAAGTCATGGTCCAGAGGATCCTTGACGAGCGACTTCCTCACAGTAGCCATGAGCACAGCATGCAGCTCCCCCACGTGCATCATCCTGTAGGTCCTGCCCTTGAGCGGGAAGTACACCTCGAGCTGCACCCGTTTCCTCTGTTCCTTGTGTTCCTCCTGGTCCTCAGCCATGCGCGGTACAGTTCGTAGAGTAGAGATCGCATGACGGCATTCCGACCCCAGCCCTGTCTCCCGATGACCTGGGCCAACACCTGGGCGGGAGTCCGCTACTACATGGCCAAGCCCTACCACCGAGCCTTCTTCGGCGTCATCGGAGCGTACGTGTTGCTGGTGGGCTCCATCCCCGTGAGCGAGGAGGCCCGTGCCCAGTCCAAGTACTACAACCACTGGAAGATCATGGAGCAGCAGTACGGAAAACACTGATCCATTAAAAGTTCTCCTTGTGGAGCCTGAACAGCGTCTTGCTCTCCAGAGACGAAAACGCTTGGCAGCTCTTCTTGAGGTCTGCGCCGATCTTGGGGTTCCCGCAGAACGCCACTCCAATCTCCTTCCCCAGGAACCTGTCCCGGACCTGTCCAAACATCTTGCTCCAGTCAGGTCTGCCCCTATGGACATGCACGAACTTGCCCACGCCAGAGTCCCCGGAGGGAGGACGGATCAGGGCTTGGTACAACTGATCTTCCTCGAACTCGGACGCCAAGTGATGAGCAGTGGCTCTGCGAGCCTCCGCTCCTGCAGACCTGATCTTCTGGACTCCTGCAAAGTCTCCCCCTCTGCCCCAGAACTTGGTGGAGAGCATATCGCTGCTCTTGACTTCATCTTCGTAGTCTTCGTAGCCAAAGTTGGCTGGAACCACGTCTGGGACTGACGTCATGAAGATGTGGAACTCAAAGGTCTTCTCGGTGAGTTCTCCTCGCTCGTGGAAGCCGTTGACGACATCGACAGCTTGTTTGATGATTCGAACCATCCATCTGAAGGAAGGCAAGTCTTCGTGGGAACAGACCCAGTAGAACAAGGCGTGGGAGGGAAACACGAGGCCTGTGGAGAACTTCCAGGTGTGTTGGACAATTGACTGGAGACAGGAACAGACCGGAGTCACGCCGATTCCAGCTCCAATGATCATGTCCACCTGATACTCGGAAATGTGTTGAGTTGGAGCTGACAAAGGACCATAGACGCGAAGAAGCTGCTTCCCGTCAGGGCCAAGAACTTTTCCAGGAATCAAACCTTCTGCAGTCTGCGAATACAGCTTGAAGTGAGCATCTTGATTTGCAGGTCCGAGCAGAGTCAAGTAGTCCAGAAGCTGTCGTGTCCAAGAATTTGTTCCTTGCACTCGGATGTGAACCGTAGCTGTGGAATCCTGAGGAGCTGAAGAAAGAGTGAATGGATGCCATTGTCCCCATGAGACGAACGGACAGTTCAAGAAGACATATTGGCCCTCCTTGAACCCACTCGGGAATGCTGCCTTCTTGTCAAACTCCAGCACCAAGACTCGCTCATGCATATTGGTGATTGACACAATGGCAACGGCTCGATAAGCCGAACGCTCTCTGTAGATTCTCTCGAAAACATAAATGGTTCCAGGAATCAAAAAGTACTTCCAGTAGTTTGGGCCAAAACCATTGCGTCCGTGTAATAGCAGCAGCACAAAGAACCCAATGAATAAATGGTGCGAGTACCAAAAGATCTCAAAGTGGCCTCTTTTGACCTCAGGGCGAGTTCCAGCGTAGATTCCTTGCATGCACAAGACAATGAGGGCACCAGATAAGTAGGACCAGATGTTGAATACTCCCAAAGACGCATCAGTCCTGAGCCCAAGGTTTCCAAAATGACAAATCGTGTGCCCCATTGCTGCAGCCAGGATTACCCAGGCGCAGATGTAGTGGAATTCAAGAGCTTTGTCCAGGGGGAAGAAAAAAAGAATCCCTCGAAGGAATTTAGCCGAGGAAGTCTGATGGTTTGATAGATTGTAAAGGTATCGAATGAAGGTTCTGGAAACAGGAAGAACAATCAAGGAACACGACAGATTCAGAACGCCTCCAAATCCTTTCGCCCATGGAGCCCATCGGCTAAGACGGACGGCAGCGGGCATGCCATTAACGATTGCAGTCCATTCTAAATGATGAGTTGGGCTTGGTTGAAAGCTTACGGATAACAGTAATGACGTAAAGAAGAATGATCGACGCAGAAAAAATGAATAGGAAAACAATTTCTCCAATCTTGTTTTCTTCTTGAGCTTCTGTGTATTTCTTCTGTAGAGAATGCTTCAATCCCTCTTCTGGGGCAGGAAAGAGTCTCATTTTCAGCAAGGGTCCTTTTGCGGTTGGTGCAGTATAAATCTCCTTGATCCAACTGGAATAGAAGAAAGAAAGTGAGGCCAGTGCTAGGAGGATTCCAATCATCATCGTCGACTCGGCAAAAAAGTACGGAGCTGAAAGCAGCAAGTAGAAAAACCCTCGGTAAGAGAAGCTGGATTCTCCCGTAGCAGCGCCTGGAAAGAAGGTTTCAATGCCCATGCAAGCAGGACCAAACGCAAGTGCATAGAGAGCACAGAGAAGGTAGTTGGCTCCAGAGTACAAGGCCACCTCAGTCCAGATCAGTCCCATGATGCCCAGAGCGAAACTGAGCATGCCAATTCCGAATACCATGCTCGAGGCCCAGGCCCTGTACCTCGTCGAGGAATTCTTGGGAGCCTTGCTTGTCTCCGTCTTGGCTTCTGTCTTCTTCTCGGGGACTGCGGCTGTCTCGCGAACAGGCTCGGGAGTCTGAGCTGGCTTTGTCGATACGGAGAGTGCAGGCGGGACCTTGGTTGGGGCTGGTTCGAGAGGGGCGGTGTAGTTGGCTGGGTAGTATCCTTCGGGGAAGGGAGCCTTCTGCAGCTTCCCGCGGTTCCAGCCCGAGGGGTCCACTTCCAGGATCAGGATGTGGTCCTTGACTTTGAAAGAGAGTTCGTTCGCCTCGACGGCGGCGTAGTCGTACAGAGCAACAACCTCCTCTCCCACTTTGCTCATGTACGAAGATATCTCGCACCCCACAGACGTAACAGTTCGTCCTCGGGAAAACATCACGAACAAAATTGAAGGTACATGTTCCATCTAATGTAGATGAAGAAGATCTTCTGATTCAGCTGACAAAGGAAGCCTTTATTGCCAAAACACTCCTGGAGCGAAGAAGCAGTTCTCATCAGATGTTCTCGATCATTCTCTCAGAATGTTCCGCATGAGCAGGGGCAGAACCACCTGCAAGGTCCTCCTCAAGGATACCGCGATCTGCAGTATCCCACATCAAGAGTCGCCTTCGCGGCCACCCTTCTTCGAGGCGATGCTCTAAAGTAATGAAGACGTGCTAAGGACTGTGTAGTTGCGCGGCTGCATGACTTTGAAGCTTAGCTCACCGTGGATCCGGTTCGAGAAGCTAGAGATCAATTGGCCGAACTGAAGCAGATCAAATCTGCCTGCCTACTCTTCCATCTTCAGAACCGTGGCGTTGAGCATCACTGACCTCTCTGACGCTGAATCACTTGACAGGAACCTGCGAAAGCTAAAGCAACACGTGAAGGCTCAAGTCCTACTCCAGAAGCCCCAAGATACACAAGACGCCATGAGATTAGTCGCAATTTACTCAAGTCCGGTTCAACCCGTCGAAGAAACATGGAGCGAGATTCACTACCAGAGCTTCCCCCACTGGAGACGCCATGGACGTGGACGTGATTACTCACGAGGCCTCCAAAGATGACCCCAGAGCTACAGGAGCAGCTCATGAAGGAAGACAAGTGCTTCTTTTGCCGCAAGGTTAGGCACTTGACCAAGACCAGCCCCACGAAAGCTGCCCTTGATGGCAAGCCAAAAAACTGGGAGAGAGAAGTGCGAGTCACTCCTATTCCCATCTCTCAAACTGGCAGTCCACCGGAAAACTTGGAGACTCCATTGCCAGAACACTCTGATTCTTCTGAAGACATTTGTTGGTTGTCTCCAGGCTCAAGTACTTGTTGACAATGGAGCGACAAACCCGGCATTCAATTTGACCTGATTACTTTGAACTTGATCCCACGGAGCTCACTCTTCATCGTCGACGCAGAACTGAACGGCGTACCAATTTCTTCTCTCATAGACTCCGATGCTTCATCTCCTATGCAGCTGCAGAACGGTCAACGAAGATTGCTTAACGACACTAAACCCTGATGTCTGAACGAGACCGCCAACGAACCCCTGCGTCTTCTGGAAACCACGCCAAAGCTGCCCTCTGTGAACTGCTATCAGCAAAGCAGCTCACCCGGTTGCTAATAAAAAAAGTTGGATTGTTTTGCACTCTTTCTAGAAGAATTCCACACTGAGTTACTGCCCGGGACCAAGCCGTTCTCTCGAAAGGCCTACCTGCTCTCGAATTTGAAACCTATGAGTTTGAGAAAGTTGTGCGCGATCTCCTTTCCCAAGGTTATACACGATCAAGTACGTCTCCAAGGGATTCTCCTGCTGTTTGCTCCTAAGAA
>Ga0315902_10008707_pt1 | contig 13713 bp, 24 predicted proteins | sample LakEriMetagenome_9_FD_203523 | JGI IMG/M metagenome (GOLD analysis project Ga0315902, IMG submission 203523) | Freshwater fungal communities from buoy surface, Lake Erie, Ohio, United States - Buoy 12 MA117 | ecosystem: Environmental > Aquatic > Freshwater > Lake > Lake biofilm | place: USA... | reverse complement strand
GTCGATTCATAAAAGGATTATTTATGAGTAGATTTCTAGCTTGTGATAATATTTCATCCGCAGTATCCCTCGTGCTGTGGTACTTAGCATAGTCGGTTGAATGATGCACATTTTCAACATCATTCCACTTTCTAATTTCTTCCCCATTACCCCAGCTTCCTTTGGTTTTAACCCACTTCCCTTTTTTATCAATCTCTACCACTTCACCCCTTACTGTTTTGTCTCCAACTTCAAGTGGTCCTTTCTTTATTGCGAATTCTTTATGTAGGTGAGCTTCGAATGTGGGATGGTCCTTGATTACTTCGAATTGACCTATGCCTACTCTTGAATAAAAATCAAGTGCTCTTTCAATCAACCAAAGTTGTTCGTCTGTTAAATGTAATACGTTCATTATTTTGTATCTTTTAATTCGTTCAGTTCTTCAGCCCACTCTATAATGAAATCGTTTATTGTGGTCTCGTGCCAACCTAGTGATACTAGCATACCTTTAAATGATTGAAAATATTGCTCTAAACTAACATCAATGTTAGAAAAATTTACTGATAACTCCGACCATTCTTTTTTAATTATGATTGACTCCATATATTATTTTTGAAATCTGAATCTATCTACATTGACCAACTTTTGGAGACAATGCATTGTTTGTTGTTGTAAAATCCTTCTGTCTCTGTATTCCTGTACAATCGTTAATTGTTGTGTACACTGTGTAGTAGTTGATCGCAGGGTTCTGTGGTGTACCTACGATATTAAACGTGCTTGCCTCTACAACTCTATCACAGTTGCAGTCTTGTTCCTGTTGTTCCTCTTCCGAACAGCCGATTAATGTAATAGCTGCTGTAATTAATAATAACTTTTTCATCTTATTTCTTTTTAAATTGTTCTTTCTCTCGTAACTTATCACCAATTGATGTATTTCCATAAAACCCATCAAAAAATATGTCACCACAATCATTACCAACATATTGGGCAACACCTAATATTACTAAACATATTATAATTCCTAATCCTGCCAGAAAAAATGTTTCCATAATCTTATTTGTTTTTAAATGTTTCGTTGTAGTATTGTTCTCCTGTATTATTTTCAGTTACATCACCAAAGGCATCTCTTGTTCCATAACCTTCATCATAAGCATCAATTATTTGTTGCTTTTCCATTTCTTTGGCATCTCTAAATAATAAAATAGATGTAGGAGTTAAACCGTATCTTTTTTCAATTTGTTCTTCTAACCATTCTACTGCTGTCATATTATTTTTTTTTAAATTGTTCTAATATACCTTCAACTCCTTTAACATTAACTAAAAGTGTATTTTTAAATATAAATTTTCCAAATTCAATCATATCTTCTTCACTATAACTCGTTTCTTGTTGCCATTTAGCACCTTCAATAAAATCTAATTTTATTTGTTCAGTATATTCAACTCTATGGCTTCTTCCTGATTTTATGGTATTTATTCTATACTTTTCAGCAGCTTCTTGAAGTGTTTCTTGTAAATTCATATTACTATATTTCTAATTTGTTTACTTCTCATTCCTTCAGGGGTCGAGCCAGAATAAAAAGACTCACCCATAATGAATATCGTTTTTCCTTTATGCTCTTCCAAGAATGATAAAATAAATTCCATTGCCGTTAATATAATATCTACCATTTCGTATTGAAAATCATCTTTGTTAATAAGTTCTTTTCTTATAGAATTAAATTTCGAAGTCAACTGATGTTCTATAATTCGAGATACCGTATTTGTTCGAGCAATAAACTGTTTACCATCAATTATAATCAAAGAAGAATCAATTATTTCAAATTCATATGTTGTTTCCCTCCTTATTATTGTCTCAATTTGATACTCTAATATTTCGTTAAGTTCTTCTTTTGGAATGATTATTTCTTGTTTCATATTATTTCTTTTTAAATTTTTCAAACCATTCTCCAAAATTATTTACTTTAGGTAGATTGTATGAGTTTAAATCATATCCTTCATCTTTAAGAATAGCTCTATTCATAGAAACTTTACCAGCTTCAAATGCTTTTTCCATATCTTCCTCACTATACATTCTTTCAATATAATAATTTGAACCTTCATTAAATCCTTTAATATATTCTTTATCAAGTTCATCAATGGTATGTCCAACATGCTGTTCTTCTATAGTATACTGCTCTTGTTGCCATTTAGCACCATCTTTAAATCCATGTTCATAAGTATTTTTATTTTCATAATCCTCTAAATATTCTGAATACTTCTCAAATGCTTGTTTTAGTTTGTCATTTGGTTGAGATGGATTGTTTATTTCATCAATAAACTTTTTAATATTCTCTCTTTTTTCATCATTGAAGACATCCTTAAGTTTAATTTCTCGAGATTCATCATACAACCCCAATTCTTCATCAGATTCCATCATATCAATTAGATGTTGTTTTTGTTGTTCTTTGTTAATATAATCAGTTACAGCATCAATATCTTTTTGATTAAAAATATCTTCCTCAGTTAGTACCTTTTTAGGTTCTTGTTTTGGAATGATTATTTTGTATCTTATATCCTCGCCATCACGATAAAAGAATAAACCACTTTCAGCCTCAACCTCCTCACAACTTGGATTCTTAACAAACCATTCTAAAAACTCATCATCAATAGCTTGTACACCATCTTTGATTAAATCTTGGTCTGTTGTGAGGATGATTTTTTTGCAATCGTTTATAACTGATGGATGAAAACTAACTTGAATATCATTAGCTTTTATTACTTCTTTGTTTTTCCATAAATAATAATCGCTTGGCTTAATTTCTTCATCAGCAGTGATGTAGATGTTTACTCCATTTAATTTTTCATATTTTGGTGTAAATACTAATTCTTCTTCAAATTCTGTAAAATGTAACCTACCTGGTTTGTTTGTTGATAATATGTGAATGTTATTCTTCATAATCAAAATCTGGTGTGTAATTAGGATTAACAAGTAGACTAACACTGTTTATTGATTTAAAAACTGCTGAAGCTATAAACTTCTCAAGGGCCTGCATGATGTTGTCAGCTTCTACAATTTCTTCTAAATCCATAGCAACATCATTTCGCTCTGTCCAATAACATATTAAATATTTTCTCATGATTTAATCTTTATAAAATTCCACATAATAACCTTTATCAACAAGCACTCTAAGACATTTATCATCTTCAAATAATTGAATTGCCACTCTTTCTCCAGATTCATCTAAACATTCTACAATCTGATATTCACTTCCATCGGTAGTAGCACCTTTAGTCATGCCTACAATTTGATGAAATGTTCTTGTATTTCCATTTGGATAATAGAAAACAATATCTCTAACACCTCCGGCATTAAAAACAACAGTAATGTCTGCACTTTGCAATTTATCTTTCACATAATTATTTACACACATTGACGATGTGTATTTCTTAACAAATGTCTCTTGTGCAAAACATATATAACTGCTCAACAAGAGCAACGTTATTAATAATAGTTTTTTCATAATATTATTTCTTTTTAAATTTTTGAAACCATTCTTCTTTTGTATCAAAATTAGAATTTACTAAATCATAATGAAATTGATAAAGTATTTTGATAACTTCTTCCTCACCATAACCTTGCTGTTGCTTTTCCATTTCCTTGGCCTTAGCTACTCTGTCTTTGTATTTTGCTCTTAATTCCTCCGAGTCAAATGATATAAGACCTAAAAGGTTTAATTCTAACCATTCTACTGCTGTTTGTTTTTCCATAACTTATTTGTTTTTAAATGTTTCAAATATTAGCCTCCTTGCTTCTGCATCGGATAATGTTCCTCTTAATCTTTGTAGAAATTCTGATTTACCTATTTGCTCTTGTTGCCATTTAGCCATAGCTTCTCCATAAACTTGAATTACACCTTTATAGAAGAAAAATAAATCATCATCTTGTAAAGCATCTCTTAATCCATCAATGTTTTTAGCTAATATTCTTTCAGCAACTTCTTCAGGAGTGGTTTCTTGTTTCATTTTAAAAATATTTTAAGTGTGCTACCATCATCTTGAAATTGTATCTCAACATCTTTAGCATTATAGTTTGTAAATGCTCTGCCATTATAAGGTGGTGAATGTTGTATCACTTCAACTCTTGTTACTTTTGATGTGTCATTTTTAGGAAACTCAATAGTATCTTCTATACATGTACAGTTTTCTAATAGCTTATTACAATCTTTACATAACAATCTGTTTCTATTTGCTTCCGTAGATAACAAGTGATCTGTTTCACCACACAAGCCTAATTCTTCATCTGATCTCATCATATCAATAAGGTGTTGTTTTTGTTGCTCCTTGCTCATAATAATTTTTACAGAATATTTAACAAATATATGAAATTTTTTATGATAAATAAAATTTTAAGCTGGAAATTTTATCTCTCTAAGTAAATTATCCTTTTAAAATTCTAATATAAAAAAAACCCCAATGTTAAATTGAGGCTTTTGATAATTTTGATCCTAATCAGGAATGGTGTAAGTCGTGGATGTAACTTATTCCTAGGTTTCCAATTAAATCACAACCCCTGGAAAATTCTACAATTTATTCAAAAATTTCTTGGTTATAATTTTATTTCCATCATAAATCTTAAGAATAAATATTTGATCGCTTGAGAAATTATCTAAGCATAAACAATCAAGAGTATTTATTAGTCTTCCGGTAATATCATATACTTCAACTTTATCAATTTTCTTTATATCACTAAACTTATTATCTTCATTTTCTTCATTATCATCATCTTCTTCAGGTTCCTCATACTTAATAAAAAATCTTGTGTTAAATGTACCAGCAATTGTACTAAATGTATAAGGTTCCGATAGATCATGCCAAATATTTAAAGAGTTATCATAAAGATAAACATCTTCTCTTAACATTTTTCCTTCTTTTTCATCAATACTAATAGTGAACGTATCACTTACAGCAGATGTATAACCCAGATAAACAATGTCATCATCTTCAAATTTGCCTCTTGCCTGAATGTCATATTTTACACCATCTTCTATAGAATAAAACTTAAGTATTTGTCTTGTGACATCAAACATGCTGTCCCATCCTTTATCATAGGATAAATCAGTTTCATTATTATAACCTATAAGTTGCTGTGAAAACAATTCTAGATCATTTTGCATGCTTAACCACAAGTTATTCTTTTTGTTTATATCTGATACTCTATAGAATGATACTGCGGTAGTGTTTACATAAGCCTTTGACATAAGTGAAGGTGCAAATGTTAAATTATTAGCAGCTTCAGCTTCAACTAAAAATCCCTGACAACTCCCGACTACATTAGTTGGCTTCTTTCCACCAAATACGGCAGTGATACCACCTAACTTAGTGTATTTTGCATAATCATTAGTTGAGAAATTATACTGTGCTAATCCACTGTATACTGACGTTAATGTATTTGAGTGTGTCCAAAAATATAAAGTACCTGATATGTTAGATAGATTTGTATCTATAAAATCATTTGAATTAATAGCAGAAGAATAAGGATTACCCACAAGATTAAAATCATCAAGGTCACTTGCAGAATTTGCACTTAATAAAAGTGGAATAGTAATGATCCCAGTATTTAATTGACCTGTATACACAACGGTCTCAATTCTAGGATATGTTCCTGTTGCCGAAATAGACTTTAACATAGATGCATACCCTTTACCAGGAACCATATTATCTGTTATTAATGTACGTGTCCATGCATTACCGTTATCATCCTGCCCATCCGGTACATTTGATATAAAAGTACCCCAATATGATGTTTCAATATCAAAAAAGTTGGAGGTGTTAAACGTAAAAGTCCAATTAGATTCCCATTTGGTCGGGAGTAATGATGCACCTATTGTAGTTGTAACCGGACTACTCCAATAAGTATAATCATATCTTTTATTAGGTGGAGTTTTTCTTTCAACTATAACATTTCCGGTTGAAACACACGTAGTACTGATAGGAATGAGGGACCCTCCAGATTTTACAAAAAGTGTTGCACCACTCAAAACGTTAATATTACCATTAACATTACAATAGTCTCCTATCGAAATGGTAAGAGTGTTTCCTGTATTAACTGTAATATCACAACAATCGATAGGACCATCATTTGCAGTATCATAAGATGCATTTATAATAGCAGATATTGTAGTATCTGGCATGCCGTTTGACCAGCTATTGCCATCCCAAGTAGTGGTTGAAATGCACTGCGAATATGAGGAAGAAACAGATAATAAAATTATAAATAGAATTTTTTTCATGGTGTAAATATTTTTAATTTTTATTTAGTGTATATATTAAAAAAATTGGAAATAAAAACCTATATATTCTCCCAACTGCCTGCCGAAGGTGCTATAATCATATTACTAATACTGCTTTTCGTTGCTTAATATCGACCTCATAAATTGCCCCACAATCACAATTGCAAGGTGAGTGTCTGTTTACATTTGTCAAAGTATCAACAGGACAATTTTCTAATGTATAATTTTGTAAAAGACAGTCACCGCTTTTAGTTTGAAATTCGTTTTCTTTTTCGCATTTGGGGCATTTTACCCACACGCTATCGTACATTCCCATATTAATTAATAATTATAACAACAAATATAATAAATAAATATTTGAAATAAAAGATTTATGTTTAATTAAAAACTTTTCTAAATTAAAAAAACTGATATATATAACAAATATTTACATCTTAATGATATATCTAAAATATTATAGTCAATTATTTGAAAATATCAATACCCTTAGTATTGAACAGAAATCCCTTCTAAATAGGGGAATCTGGGGAAGAGGGAGCAGATGGAAAATAAATAAGGATACTGGTTTAGTAGACGTTGTCGGAAACTTCAATATTGGACAAGATACAAGATTAAAAGATCTAAGAGGATTAAGATTTGGCTTAGTAGATGGTGATTTTATTATAGATAATACCAATATAGGATCATTAGAAGGTTCTCCAAAAAGGGTTAACGGAGACTTTGATTTCTCAATATCCCTTGTAGGATCACTCGAGGGATCTCCAAGGTACATTGGTGGTGATTTTATTGGATCTATCAATTATATTGAATTCCTTGATGGATGTCCAGAAATTATTAAGGGTTCACTATTTCTTTCAAGAAACAGATTAAAAAACCTTTCTGGACTCACAAAGAATATAGGATATAGTCTTGATGTATCCAATAATGTCCTAAATAGTCTGGAGGGATGTCCAGAAAAGATCGAGGGTAACTTCAATTGTTCAGATAATCGAAATTTAGAAAACCTAGTCGGAGGTCCAGTGGAGGTTGATGGTGACTATAGATGTGAGAGAAACTTTAATTTAAAATCATTGGAGGGAGCGCCCAAATACGTGGATGGATATTTTATATTGGACAATGATAAAAAATTCAAATGGACACCTGAGGGTAAATTTAAATTTATTTTGAAAAATAGAGATTATTCCAAATTGATAACTCCAACGATAGAATTTGAGGACATGGTAGAATGTATTAAAAAAAATCCGACTTTTTTGAGCCTGGTCAATGACCTAGACACAGATCTTTATGAGAGGATAATAAAAAAATTAGGTTGGGATAAAATAGGAAAAGATTTATTGAAGCTTATATCTCAGGGTTTGATATAAAATTTTTTCAATATAGTCCATCAAATAGAGCCAATTAATAATGGGATATATAAAATAAAAATTAGAAATGAAACATTTAGAAATTTTTGAAAAATATGGTACGGGTTCCAAATTACTTGTTATTTTGGTAACTGAGGAAACTAACGGAAAGGAAATGTTAAAGAATGTTAATCTTTCGGTTGGTAAAAATTGGTACGAATGCTTGGATCCACTTCTTTATGAATTTTCAGAAATACATAGTTTTGATCCACCACAAAATATTTCCTCAATAAATGACGTGGATGATGTTGAGAATTATGTTGAAAAATGTTTTAGAAATAAAGGAATGTCAGATTCTTTAGTTTCTGTTAAATGTATAGAGGTTTCTGAGGTTTCTTCAGAATCGGGAGCTATAAGTTTTTCGATAGATGATAACATGCAAATGGACACAGAGGAAGATTTTAGAAGTTATTTGAAAAAGAATTTCAGAAATCATTACTACCAAATTTTAAAACAGCTTCAATCTAATCTCATTTAGTAATCATCAGGATACTATTATTTTATTTTTTTCCAAGCTAAACCCCCTTTCCCTATAAATTCAAAAAAAGCATGGACAAGGGAATAGGAATCACAATCAAAACCAAAATTGGTAAAATTTGGTTCATCTGTTATATCAATGAAAAATGCATAACTAATTTTACCATTTCTATGGATTTCCCTAAATGTAAATGTTTTATTTGATATTTTTATATCGATCCAATCCCCATTAAATCTAGGTTTTTTTGAAACATCCATGTTATAAAAATTTTGGTTATGTGATTACCTCTTTAGATTTTTGGACTTAACTATATTTTTGATTCTTGAAACATAATTAGGATCTTCCGCGTATCCCTTTTGTAGATAGGCATAATATTCGGATTCTGTTTTTATGTCGGAAAGATATGTCGAATAATAAAGAGCATAATCTATAACGGATTCTTGCCAGCCTTCATAGAATGCATGATTTCTATTTGTTCCTTTAGAAATGGTTGACCTTACTTTAGCCTCTTTCATTCCAAACAGGTTATTGTTCTCAATAAATACCGTTGATTTGAAGTTTCCTGATTCCAAATAAGCTTGGGCTAATACTATATGTGGAAATCTAAAATTAAGTGAGTAAATTTGTTCTTTAAGTTTTTTCTCTGAAAATTCCCTGTTTTCCCTTATAATAATTAATTTTTCCTCCTGTGACAGATTTTTAACATTAGCTCTCGGTATTATGCTGAAGGACAGAACAAGTATGCTGGATATTAAAAGTAATATGACTTTTAGATATGCTCCAATGCCTAATTTTTCAAAATCCAATTTTTCTTTGTTGTAAATGTAAAACATGATTCAATCTTTAAATTATTATTATGTTTTTATTTTTTGTAAATATATGAAAAAAATTTTAAAGTTGGTGATATTTAACGAATATTAAACATTAATTTTCTTAAATTAACCCCAAGTGAAATTTAAAATTTTGCTGGATATATAAAGAATGATAAACATTTTAACCTTTAATCTGTTCGAGAATTTTGAAAAGATCGATACAAAAAAATCTTTTACTAAATTCGATTCGACCTTGGAGAAAATCAAATTTAAGGATGTTATAAACGAATGGATAAATTTTGAAAAAAAAAGAACTGGGAGAATTTATTTAAAATCTAATTTTCTGCCCTCCATAACATTTTTGGAACCAATGGATGATGATGGGAACAAATGGTTCTTTACATATTCCTCTGCAGGAAGATATTATGGACAAAAAGAGGGTAATTTGGAGGATCTTTTGATATCCGTTCTTAAGGATTGCATAATAAAATACCTGCCAGCGGGATTAAACAAAAAAAATTGCCAGGAAATCATTAATTCACCAGGATGGTTAGAAAAAAATCTTGATTCTAAGATTGATCGGGTTATATCTAATTTAAGAGGGGATTTTTTTAATGAAAGTGGAAATTTATCGGATATTAGTAATATTATGACTCCACTTATGAAAAAAATGGTAGAAAAGAAAATTTTATCCTCTTATAAAATCTCCAGAGAAAACTCCATAGTAATTGGTTTAGATCGATACAAGATATCGGAGATAATAGATATTTTGGGAAAATATAATCCGCATCAAACAAAGATAGAGTTATTTGCTTTGAAATTATTACCATCAAAAAATATGGGTATTAAGAAAACTAGAGGAAATTATTCATTAAATGTTCATATAGGTGTAAAAAAAATCGAGGACTCATATGATTATGTAGACAAGATAATTATGGAAATAATTGATAAGACCACCACAAATTCATCAATTAAAACGGAATTTTTAAACGATTTTTTAAAATATTTAATATCGAATGATGATTGGAGTTTTGACAAACCTAATTCAATCATAAAGGTTCTTTCAAAATACTGTGGTCAGAATATTGAAATAATATCACAAATAAAAAATGAAAAAACACTCCACCAAATAATAAAATTAAACAAAATGGAGAAATTTGGTGATATAATCAAACTTTATTCCCAAGAATTATTATAAAACTCAGAATAGAATCTAAACAAATGAAAACATATGGAAAATTTCTGGAAGAAATACACAAAATAGATCCAGAAATAATTAAGGAGATAAAAAGGAATTTTTTAATGGAGATAATTAGTTCAGGGTACGTTAAACCGACTTCCGCAAGTGATATTTTTGAATCCTTTATAAATGATGTTATAGAAAGGGGATAAAAGTAACATTTAACCCCGGATGATCTAAATTTTTTTACTAGAATTTTCTAATAATTTTTTTTGTAATTCTGGATAATCCGAAATATAAATTATCGATTTTAAGTCTTTTTTTAATGATCTTTTAATTGCTTTTAAGCAATTTTTAAGGAAATTTTCACTGAATGAATGTATATTTTTATTTGACCAATAAATAACCTTATACATTTTAGTTCCATATTTAATACAGGCCTCCAATAGCATTTTTTCTATATCCCCCTCTTTCAGGGATTGAGGATAAATGCTTTCCAAATTAATGGTTTTTCCATCCTGAGTAAAAACCACGGATGAAGGCCTTTCAGGGTCTCCGTAAACTTGAAGAATATAAACTTCCCTGGAATCAGATTTTTTTATAAGATAAAAATCACCATACTCCCTATAATAAGAACTTAAAATATCCCTACTGGATAAGGAAGGAAAAAACTCACCCATGACTTCTGATGATTCTAAAGAGTCGTCAAGAATTTCTATTTTTGGATTATTAAAATTCACGGATTCGAAAATTTCCATATTTTTCATATATCGTCTGTTATTTATATATCGCCCATAAAAGGTTTAGTCAGTATCGGTTTCCAATAAGCTACTGAGGGATGCATATTTTCCGGACCCTCTAGTAACCATCCATTGATTATTTTTATTAAAAAGATAAGCCCAGGATTGTCCAAATTTTTGTGAAAAAATCTCAGGTGATTCGAATTTTTCTGGACCTCTATATTCTTCACCTCTGTCCCGATGATATGAAACCGTTACATTTGGGAGTGGATAATCGAAGGAGTGATTAGAGCCATCCGGTGGATTTACTTCTCTTTCTAGATATGATATATTTCCAAGATTGATTAGTTCCATTATCTTGTTTCTATCCCCATAATAGTCATGGAGAATTTTTCCATTGCCAGAAGGATATCCATCCCAGTGACAATAAATTGATAAAACATTCCCATTTTCCAATTCTATTCCAATTGATGATCTTGTTGCCATTTTTTATTTTTTAAAATTCAAAATATTATATACTGTTTCAATCCACTCCTTTTCAATTATTTCCTGGATTTCCTGGGATGAAACATAAAACATCGGTTCTTTCCATTTTTCAATAATCCAAATTTCATATGTGTCGGATGCTGGACCTTCTCCAAAAGCTCCATTCCCGTAAACTATTGAAATTGTACCACAGTCTAAGTTTCCTATTTTAGTGTGATATCTAGACAAACCAGGAATCTCAAACCTGATATCTCTTGAAAATTCTAAATCACTAAATCTAATTAGTTTTGGGATCTTAATAAATCTGATAATGTTATTTTCAAAACTTTGTGTCATTAATTTTAAATATTACATTCAAATATATGAAATTATTTTTACATAAAAAAATTTTATTTAATTATTGGGTGTTTTTTATCCCCATTCACCTCGGACCGGGGAGAATTAAATCCAATGAACTTTTTTTAAATAAAAAACCCCTATCTATAGATAGGGGAATTCCAGTTAATCAATTTAATTTATTGTGGTGAACTATGTCCTAATTTGTAGCTTCGTAGGCTGTTCCAAAATGAGAAGTTATCTGCTCAAATGGTGATTTCACTTGGTTTGCCATATCGAATTTTTTGGTAAGTAATCTACCTGCTTCCAATTGAAGTTTTCTTTGATCATACTCACTGATTTTAAATCCATAATCGGCTGATCCAAAATTGGTTAAACCGTTTACTAAATCATAAACGGATGTTCCGGTTCTTGCATTTTTCATTTGCTCTTTAGTCATGAATATTGTATCTATATGAGCTCTGTGAAATGCTTCCTTAGTTGTTACAAGAGGAATCCAAGATTCAAGTTCCTTGTATTCAGCATTAGTGCAGTTTTTAATTATATCATGAGCATATTGAAGTTCAGCCAAAGATGCATTTGTATTCATTGCAAGTTTAACCTTCTCCTCGAAACTTGATGGTCTAAAATTTCTAGATGCAAGATCATTAAGCATTGCCCAAAATCCCTCCATCGTTCTTGCATCCATCTGACCTAATGATAGGGTTTCCTCAAAGGCTGTACCAATCATACCATTTGCACAGATTAGTCTCCACATAAAAGGTGAAACCTTGTAGCCCCCATCTGGACTATTAACAAAACTTATACCTCCATAATGGTCTTCACCCTTAATTCCGGTTATGCCCCATGAATTTTTTATTGATGATGCGTTGATAACAACCCCACCATTTTTTCCAACCGAGAAGTTATTAACTTCCAATCCATATTTATCAATAATTCTTGATGATGTATCAATAAATGTTTTGTTGCTAACTAGATTTTTTGGATCACTCTGAACCGAAACGATTCTTCTGGAATCTGGATTGATTACAAGGGAAACTGTTGTTTTACCCTTTGCCTGAACAGCAACCTTTAGTCTATTTACCAATTGTTGTCTTGCCTTGTCACCAAATGCTTCAGAGAACGTCTTATCAAACCCTGTTGGCAATCCAACGATTTTACAAAGACCCTTGAATGCAATAGGTTCCATTACTATTTGTTTGTCTTGATATCTAAGAACATTGTTCTTGATGATCTCAATGTCCTTTAGTGATACCTCCTTACGGATAGGTGAACACAATAAGGCATCTTTTACTTTAGCGTCAAATGCGCTACTCGATAAAGTCTCGAAGTTTCTCATAAATTTAAATTTTAATTTCCTCAAATATACAAATAAAATTCATATAAATATAAATTTTTTTGTATTTTTTATATATCTAAGATGAATTTTTTAAACACATTAAATGAATTCCAGATAATATATTACAAAGTTTCCTCATCTGAAACAAGCTCAGATTCCACGTTTGGAACACCCATAGTGATATCATCATTCAGTACATTGGTACCAAAAAGAATATCAAATTGGTTATCCTCCCCCTCCAGGATTGCTTTCTCTTGTGCAAGTGCTTCCCTAGCGTTTTCATCGTTCTGAAATCTCTTAAGATCATATTGAACATTCTCGTCTACAAGGGTATAAAACATTCTCTTGTTAACGGATCCCCTACGATTCTTTTCAAACATTAAGTATGGTGTATTGCTTTTAAGATCCATTCTGATCTCAAGCATACCAGTTGTATTATGTTTCAGTCTGTTACTACCACAAAATACGCCACCCTTTGTTACCTGCTGAATAGCTAAAAACGTTGTATGTAATCCAAGATCATTATTTCCCATATTATGACTTAACATTATATCCAATATTATCTTCTCTGACCCAGATGTTGTCATTTTAAGAATCTCCTTAAAGTCCTCTTGTAACTCTATAAAGGAATCAATAAGGACAACATCATAACCAACCTCCAGTGTCTTTTCTAAAACAGCCCTTGGGTTGC
>Ga0315902_10008705_pt1 | contig 13714 bp, 17 predicted proteins | sample LakEriMetagenome_9_FD_203523 | JGI IMG/M metagenome (GOLD analysis project Ga0315902, IMG submission 203523) | Freshwater fungal communities from buoy surface, Lake Erie, Ohio, United States - Buoy 12 MA117 | ecosystem: Environmental > Aquatic > Freshwater > Lake > Lake biofilm | place: USA... | reverse complement strand
CTGCAGGGCTACGCCGTCGAGAAGGCCAAGATCGAGGCCCGGAAAAAAGGACATTCGGTCACGGAAACCAGCCTGCAGGACGGCTCGATCCGCGTCACCGTGAAGGTCGGAGGTGCGGCATGAGCGAGAAGACCATCGAGATCACCGTCAGCCCCGAAGGCACCGTGAGCATCAAGACCACGGGCTTCACCGGAGGCTCGTGCAGGGACGCCACCCGGGACATCGAGCGTGCCCTCGGTGTAGCCGGCCGCGAGAGCCTGCTGCCCGAGTTCTACAACCAGACTGGCGCCGGCGAGCAGGTTCAGCAGGGCCAGTAACGCCGGGCAGCATCAACGCCGGTGCACGCAGGTGGATGGGAAACGGCTTCAGTTCCGGCCCCCCACCTGCCTGCTACCGGCTGCTGCGCGTTCATCTCATCACCCACAGGATTCACCGATCATGCCCACCTCCCACACCGATGAAGGCCCACCCGACGAGAACGAGAACATCCGACTGCTCCTTGCCCACTTCCACCAGACCGAGCAGGCCCGCATGGACAACGCCAAGAACCGGCTGCGCACCCAGATCATCCCCCAACTCGTGCAGCACCGGGTCGCCAACATCGAGGCGGCCTACTCGGGCTACGGTGACGACGGGGCTATCGACGGGGTGCAGTTTCGGGATGCAGCCGGTGAGCGTGTAGACCGAGCGAGCCTGCCGAAGGACGTGATCGAGCAACTGGAAAACTGCGTGTACGCGTTCCTGCCGTCGGGGTTCGAGAACAACGACGGCGGCCAAGGCACGCTCACGATCGACACCCAGACGGCCAAGGTCACGATCAATCATCAGGAGAACTACACCGAGACCCGAGATTCCACCCGGGAGTTCGACCTGTAATGGCGCACCCCTACCACCACGCTGTCTCGTCGGCCAAGAAGTACGGCGGCGAGCCTGTCGAGTACCTCCGGTTGCACGAATGGCTCGACGGCAGCAAGGCCCACATGGCTGACTTCCGGCACCGCGCGCTCCGACATCATTCCGAGGGCATCTTCGCGCTGGAGGCCCTGTTCGGCTCCACGATCACGCTCTCGACCGGCCGGGTTCTTCCCGTGAGATTCATCGGCGAGCAGCACGTTCTTGAAGACCTTGGCCGGATTCCTACGGTGGCTGACTGGCTCGGAAAGATTCAGCCCGAGAGTTGGATGCTCGGCCGCGGACAGGAACTCACGGAATAACCCCTGTCGTCAGTCATCGAGTTCGCCCCCGACGCCACCCTTGAAGTGGCAGTCACCGCACGACTGACTGAGGGCTTGGAATCCCGCTCGCAGCAACTTGGCGTCTTTCTGCTTGGCGGCGGCAGCGATTTCTTTCACGGCATCAACGTAGCCGTCCGCCGAACCCTTGATATCGGCGTTTTTGGATTCCTGCAGAGCCTTGCTCATCGCCTCAAACCGCGCCAGCGTCCGCTCGACCACTTGCCACGATGGAGCCGGTGCCTCTGCCTGCGTCCGCAACTGCCGATAAGGCGACCGTTTGCCCTCATGGGTTTCCTCCATGAGTTCTTCCACCTTCTCGTCCTCGTCGTGATCGGCATAGACCACGACGCTGACTATTCCGGCCGCCACAAGAACGACCACGAGACCAAGGACAGTCGTTTTCACAGTGTCGTCTCCACCCGCTGAAAAGGAACCATATGCCTTCAACCAAGAATACGCGCCGCACAACACCCCCGACCAACGCCCCCACCCTCGCCTCCCGCCTCCACGAACTCATCTCTGCCTGCTTCACGGCGATTTGGTGCCAGACCGCCGAGCCACACGAAGCCGCCCGGGAAATCACTGACCTGTGTAGGCGTGAAAACTGGCGGCTGGGCATCTGGAACTGCGACTCGGGCGTGCAGTTCCCCATCGAGCAGATCGCGATCCCGGGCGTCACTGAAACCCAAGACCCACTGGCTGTGATCCGGGCGCTACCGCAGGTCTCGCAAGGCTCCGGCACGACGGTTTTGATACTTGAAAATATGCACCGATTCCTTGGCAGCGTCGAACTCATCCAAGCCGTCGCGAGGCAGGCTATCTCGGGCAAGCACAACCGGGCGTTCATCGTCGTGCTGGCCCCCGTGACGCAGATACCCGCGGAACTCGACAAACTGTTCGTGTGCGTCGACCATGAACTCCCGGACCACGCCCAACTGGAGGAGATCGCCCGGGGAGTTGCCACACAGGAAGGCGAACTTCCCAGACCTGATGAAGTCCCCCGGGTGATCGACGCCGCGAAGGGACTGACGCACAGCGAAGCCGAAAATGCCTACTCGCTGTCGCTGGTCAGGCACGGCACGCTCAAGGCCGAGACACTGTGGGAGATCAAGGCCGGGCAACTCAAGAAGTCCGGCTTGGTCTCGATCCACCGCGGCACCGAGTCGTTCGACCAACTCGGCGGCCTCGACAACCTGAAGGCCTTCTGTCTGCGGGCCATGCGCCGCCAGAGCGAAGGCACCGTGAGCAACAGGCCCCGCGGCGTGTTGCTTCTCTCTCCTCCCGGCTGCGGCAAGTCCCAGTTCGCGAAGGCGCTGGGCAACGAAACCGGCAGGCCCACGGTCGTCCTCGATGTCGGCGCCCTGCTCGGCTCGCTCGTCGGCCAGTCGGAGAGCAACGTCCGGGCGGCCCTCAAGTTGGCCGACGCGATGGCCCCGTGCGTGCTCATGGCGGACGAGGTGGAAAAAGCCCTCGCTGGAGCCAGTTCATCGGGCCAGACAGATTCCGGCGTGACGGCCCGAGTATTCGGCTCACTGCTCACGTGGCTGAACGACCACGAGAGCGACGTCTTCTTCGTCGGCACCTGCAACGACGCCTCGAAGTTGCCGCCAGAGTTCGCCCGTGCAGAGCGATTCGACGGCGTGTTCTTCGTGGACTTACCCGGCCGTGACCAGAAGGACGCGATCTGGGCCATCTATACGCGGCACTACGGGCTGGGCGCGAAGCAGGCCCGGCCGGATGACACGAACTGGACCGGCGCCGAGATCAAGTCGTGCTGTCGGCTGGCGTCGCTCTTGGACGTGCCGCTCGTTCAGGCCGCGCAGAACGTCGTCCCCGTGGCTGTCACTGCGGGCGACAAGATCGAAGGTTTACGCCAGTGGGCTTCGGGTCGGTGCCTGTCGGCGGATCGGGCGGGAGTGTATTCGCGGACGGAGGGAGGCAGTGGCAGTCGCGTCAGGCGGGTGGTACGGGAGCCGGGGGTGAATTGACCTGAAGCGGTGGCCGCTCTAACGCGACCACCTCCACTGGCACGGCACTCGCGATATCCCCCAAGTCCGCAACGACACGTTGTAGCGATTGAGACTGCCCTCGTATCCTTCTCTACGACGACGTTCACCTACTTTGCGTGTTCCCCAACGGTGGTCGTCATGCGATCCGCCGAGCACTACTCTGCTCCTCTGACAGATGCCAGTTGACCACCGACAGAACAAACAGGGAGGCGGTAATGGGACTGAAGGCGACTAGAGATCTGGAGGGGCTGGCAGCCGCTCCAAGCCAATCAGAACGAGAGAAGGCCGCCCGAACACACACGATGATCCGTGAGTACCTTGAAACTGCACCGGCGCTCAAGAAGTACCGGATCGACACGTTCCTGCAGGGGTCATACAAGAACTCGACAAATGTGCGCGGCGACAGCGACGTGGATCTCGGAAGTGAAACGCACGAAGTTTTCTACTACGACACCGAGTGGCTGCCGTCCACGGCGCAGGACCAATATGGCCGGCCGAAAATCTCGCTAAAGGAATCGGTCGACAAGTCATTGAGCAACCTTGGCAAGGGCGATTTCACCTTCGTGGATTACAGAGCGGATGTGCTTGCTTCCCTCGCGTCGGAGTACGGTGCCCACGCAGTCATCGACGGAAACAAAGCCATCACTGTGCGGGGTAACACAAATCGGCTCGATGCAGATGTTCTGCCGTGCATATCTTTCCGTCAGTACTTTCAGGATTCCTACGGACAAGCTCGCTTTCACGATGGAATCGCATTTTTCACTAAGCAACTACACCGCATCGTCAATTTTCCGAAACAGCACTTCGACAACTTGGCGGTCAAGGATCAGCGAACCGGCGGCAAGGTCAAGGGATGCATTCGTATCCTCAAACGCATCCGAAATGATTTGGAAGAGCATGGACAGTGGGATCGCAGACGTTCACCATCGTTCTACCTTGAAAGTCTCGTTTGGAACGCCCCCGATGACCACTTTGTTGGTGGGTACGACTCCGTCCTTGAGAACGTGCTTAGACGCCTGTACCGCGATCTCCATCGCCATTCCGCGACCGATGAACGCGACGCCTACACACAAGCTAACCAGATCTTCCCTTTGTTTCACAGTCGCTTCTGGAACGAAGACGACGCCAAAGCGTTCATCACAATGGTCTGGGCTGACGTTTTCTCGGTGACTCCATGAACACACCTTCCGCTTCCTCGGCCGAACACCCCAAGGACGGCAGATGTCACGTCCTGAGTCTTGATGGCGGTGGCTCAAAGGGCTTCTACACGCTCGGCGTACTTCGCGAAATCGAAGCAGTTCTGAAATGCCCACTCTACAAGCACTTTGATCTTGTGTACGGCACGAGTACGGGAGCCATTATCGCGACGCTCATTGCCCTTGGCCATGAAGTCGAACAAATCCATGAACTCTATCAGCGTCATGTCCCGACAGTGATGCGGGGACGTAAGCCTGCCCAGAAATCTGCAGCATTGGCTACCCTTGCCGACGAACTCTTCACTGACAAGCTGTTCACAGACTCTAAGACCGCTCTTGGCGTTGTTGCTACGCGATGGGCGAGTGCACGGCCAATGATCTTCAAATCTCACGCCTCGCAAGCCCACGGCCGTGAGGACTCGTTTGTGCCAAGCTTCGGGGTCAGGATTGCTGATGCCGTTCAGGCGTCGTGCTCGGCAGTACCCTTCTTCGAGCGGAAGGTTGTCACGACATCGGTCGGGGACCGAGTCGAACTCATCGACGGCGGATATTGCGCGAACAATCCAACCCTCTACGCGATCGCTGATGCCATTTATGCCTTGACGCACAGGCCGGAGAATGTGCGAGTCATAAGTGTTGGGGTGGGCGTTTATGCACGACCACAGCCAAGCTGGAAGATGTGGTTCGCACACAAGTACGTGGCCAGCGTGCAACTCCTACAAAAGACGCTTGAAATAAATGCGCAGTCAATGGAGTTGCTGCGGTCACTTCTCTTCGAGGACGTTCAAACGGTCAGAGTCAGTGATGAATGTGCGCGGCCGGACTTGGCATGTGATTTCATGGAGTCCGATCTTGCAAAGCTCAATCTGCTGCGACAGCAAGGGAGCGACTCTTACGCAAAGCAACAGCAGAAGATTCTCGCGTGTCTCTTCGACTGAACTGCTTGTTGGGAGAGGCTGCCGTGACCTTTACTCTCGTCCGGGCTGAGATGGAAGTGCCTACCCATTCTTCGACACAGAGAGACCACGCGGACCAGTAGATTCCGCTCGCGCTCTGTGCCGTGAGCGACTCACATATCGAGTTATGCCAGCATGACTGAAGTGGCATCTGCACGAACGCATCTTCGCGTTGGATAGTTGAATGCAGTGGCGGGTGAGTGGCATTGTGTCCGGCAACAACGGCACACCGCTCTCGATAACGCCAATGCCTCCGGATCGCGAAAAGCATATCTGCGTGAGTGGTGCGGCTCACGAACGGCCGCCCAACGTCGCATCCCGCATCGCGTAGACAAGGCTTCTGGCCGGGCTGCCGAGGCCATCACTGCGGCTGACAGCCGGTCGCCAGTTTCTCACATCCAAAGGATTCCCGCATGTCCACAGCAACCACCACATCCCACGACACCGGCCAACACACCACGAGCCGGACCACAACCCAACCCACCAACACCCCGACAAGCCAACTCGAACGCTCCGCCGCCAACAGGCTCCGCACCACCATGGCGGCCGTGAAACTCTCCTTCACGTGGTTGGGCGTCCGTAAGACCCTCGCCCCGGAGCAGCGCACGACAGCAGCCCGAGCGTTCCATGCCGACCGTGAACTTCTCTCGGCCAGCAAACTCATACTCGACACGAAGAACCCCGCCTACCGTGCCGTGGCTGCCGTCCGGTCTGAGGCTTCTTCCTACTGGCGCATTGTCACGCTGCCTTTCCCCGAGGCTGGCGTTCGCCTTCTTCCGCAGAACTCGCTCAGCACGTTCGCCAGCACGATGCAGACGTACCGCGAGAGGCTCCAAGAGGCAGCCCGAGAACTCGCCAGCCAGTACGACCAGATCAAGTTGGAAGCCCAGCGGCGCCTCGGCACGCTCTTCAACGCCAGCGACTATCCCAGCACGCTCGATGGCCTGTTCGATCTTGAAGTCTCATACCCGACCATCGAGCCACCGAACTACCTCATGGCCCTGCACCCGGAGGTCTATCAGCAGGAGCAAGCCCGGGTCCGTGAGCGCTTCGAGAGTGCCGTCGAACTTGCTGAACAAGCCTTCGCCACGGAACTCCAGAGGCTCACGGCTCATCTCGCTGAACGCCTCACAGGCCTGCACGACGGCCAGCCCAAGGTCTTTCGGGACTCCGCCGTCGAGAACCTTCGGGAGTTCTTCGAGCGGTTCCGGCGGCTGAACATTCGAAGCAGCCCGGAACTGGATGCCCTCGTGGAGCAGGCCCAGCAAACCATCAATGGGGTCGAGCCGCAGACGCTCAGGGACTCCAACAGGCTCCGGCAGATGGTGGCCCGAGACTTCGAGCAGATTCAGGCTGCTGTTGGTGACCTGCTCGTCGATCGCCCCCGACGGAACATCCTCAGGCGCGGTGGTGTTGGAGGTGCCGCATGACCAGCGAGATGGAGTTGGTCGTCGGCTGTGATGGCGGCGTGAAGTGCATCTACGACGAAGCACTGGACCTGCGGGAGATCGGGAAGTTGCAGATCACCCGGGCGAGCCACGTGGAGCCAGACGCCGAGGGCTACTGGTGGGCTGACATGGGGCCGTCAGGTGGGCCGGTGTTGGGGCCATTCAGGAGCCGGACGGAGGCGCTGGGTGCGGAGAGGGGCTGGTTGGCCGAGGTGCAAAGGCATCTGGGTTAGCCTGAGTAAAAAGATTCCTAGCATTGAAGTGCAGATCAATTCTTCGGATGGCATCTCGGAAAAGTTCCGCCGAACCTATCGCTGCGTGGATATCCGCACTCAAGTCCTCATATTCCTTTCGTAAGCATGGATACCAGTTGCGGAAGTCCTCCGGCAGAGATCTCCGATACGCTTCGATGGCATCAGAAGCCCGTTCCTCGCTGTGCCTTTGGGACCTCACCCACTGCTCAATCACCGTGCGAAGCATGAATAGGCCGGGTAGTGTCTGGCCGCACTGGTACGCGATCACGGCATCGCGGTAATAGCGATTCACTGGCTTCGGAATGGCATCAGGAACTGGTGTGTGCTCCATGGGGGCTCGCCCTGAGCAAGTCAGCCGCGCGCCATCGCGACGGACTAATATCACCTCCGGCACGCTCTTGCACGACTGGCAAAGAAAGGACAACGCAAAAACTTGGACCGTCTGCTCGTCTACTTCGTACTTGGGGTTCTGTCGATCACGCCCAAGCATGTCCTCCGCAGCCAGCGAGTTGAACGCTTCTAGCCGATTGCAACGTTCGCAGAAAAGTTTGACGTCGGGAACCTGCGGACGGAGGCCATGCTGATCGAGCCCCACCTTACGGTAATGGCCAGTGTTGTCCGCTAGATCCCACGGTCCACGAATCGCGTTTTTGCAGTTCTCAACAAACAGTTCGGCAAGTCGCTCCCGCGCAACGGGCGGTGGCGATTCCGCCAAGTCGCCAAAATCCACCTCTACACGCTGATATAGGTGCTTGTCCTCTAGCAGAGTTCGAAGAGCTTTAGTTACTCGGCCTGCCAGTTCCGCTGAACGCGCATCCCAAGCGGATTCGGCGTCGGAAGACTGCTGCGGTGACATTTGGCCTCCATGGGTAATCGATAAACTACTCGCGTACCCTTCTACGCAAGTATCGTCACGAGATTATGCACTGCAGTGTTTTGCCCCGGCGAGCCAGATGCCGAGGGCTACTGGTGTGCCGATAAGGGGCCTTTTGAAGGGCCGGTGCTGGGACCGTTCAGGAGTCGGACGGAGGCGTTAGAGGCAGAGAGGAGGTGGCTATCCATGTCACGAAAAGCCTCCCTCGCCACTAGCCCAGCCCCTCCCCGCTCGTATCGCCGTCCTCTACATCGCATTGTGCGATGTAGTCGTTCATACCTGCCCGCCATTCAGTCCAGTTTTTGGCGCTCTTGGCGAACCGTTCAAGACCGTCGATGGACGCGTCCCTCGCTCGTGCGTCTTGCAACAGCGCGAGGGCCACACGTTCGTTACAGTAGGAAAAGCGATTTCGCACAATCCCGCGGATGTAAAAAAGACGCTTGAGTTGCGGATCGTCTTTGTCGGCACGCTTGTTGCGACAGATTCCGCTCACCTTCGACCACGCCAACTCAACCGACTCCTTTGTGGGCTCATCACCTTCGAAGACAAGGTATTGATCCGCGGCGCATTGCATTGCCGCCAGCACCTCATCAAGCGAGTACTTCTTGGAAAGAGCCTTCATGTCCTGCATGCCTTGACTGTTCAGCGAGTAGCCCGGGACGACTTTCTGCCAAAACTCAGAGATGCGCAGGGCAACGTCTTCATCCAGTGACGAGAGTTCTCGTTGCCACTGGAACATCAAGTCGATTTGTTCCCTGCGATCCTGTAACTCTTCGAGTTGACGACGTTGAGCATCTAGTCGCGAGGTATCCGAAAGTCGCCTGTCGGACTTGCCCGCGTTGCAGTCTCGGCATGCAGACACGAGATTCAGAAGGTCGTTTGTTCCACCTTGTGAGACAGGCTCAACGTGGTCGACTTCGAGTAAGACGTCGGGGGCTTTGCGACCGCAATACTGGCAGGTGAACGCATCCCTTTTGAACACCTCGAAACGAATTGACTTCGAAAGCGCAATCCGCACGGCCGACTCCCGTCACTTGGTATCTGCGATAGGCATGCGCATCAAAATGCGACGCCGCATGTGTTCAAAGGTTATCGCTTCTTGCGAGAGTGGCAATTAGCCACACCAAGTGGCAAATCAGCTCCCCGGCTTCCTTGCGGCCGTCTCGCCTTGCCGTCTCGCCCCTCTGGCTGCCGGGCGTGTTGTCCCTTCTTCCGGCCCGCTGCGTTGGCGGCCGGTGTCCCTGTGTATTTCCCGTTTCCCATTTCCCACTTTTCAGGAGATCGAGAACCCATGAGTGACTCTGACCTGTTCGACGCCGTGGCCCAGAAGACCGGCGAGGATTCCCACGAGATTCGGCGCCGGGGCTTCATGCTGACCACCCCCGAGGACTCTGGCTCTGATCTGGACCCGGAGTGTCTGCTGGACGTGCTGCTGGTCGATCTCCCGGAAACGGGCACGGTCGACTGGGACGCGGTGCTCGGTGACGGCGGCTTCCGGTCGCCGTTCTACACGCGCGCGCAGCAGGCCCGCCGGAAGGCCAAGGCCGACATGAGGGCCAACACGACGAAGCAGGCGGCCCGAGCGGCGTGACCTGCTGACCGGCTCGAAGAAATCCCGCGACCCCAACAAGTGACGGGCGTGGAGTGTGGTGGAGGTGCCCAAGCCTCCCTGCACCCACGCCCGTCGCTTTTCCGTTCCAGATATCTGAATCACGGGCGCTTCATGGCGGCGGTGCAATCAACGCCGCCGTACCACCGCCCGACCCAACCACCCCACAGGAACTTCACCCCCATGTTGAAACTCCATGCAGGCGTCTCGAAGAAGGTCGGCCTGCCGAACTTCTCCAGCGCCTCGGCCTCCTGCACCATCGAGGCCGAACTCGACAGCACGCTCCTCAACGACACCGAGGGCTTTCAGATCGTCGTCGCGAGGGCCTACCAGTCGTGCGAGAAGGCTGTGCAGGACCAGATCGCCCGGCTGACCAGCGACGGCCACGAAGAGCATCCTCAGCCCCAGCCGCAGGAGGTGATCGAGGTGCGCACCAGCCCGGCCATCAGCGGCGCACGGATCACGACCAACAGTGCCGCGACCAAGGGTGCTGAACTGCTCGCGACCAACCGTGCCGTGTTCCGTGACGCGCCCAGCCCCCGTCCCGCCACGGCTTCGCAGGTCAAAGCCATCCGGGCCATCGCTGCTCGCCGAAAGATCGACCTCATGGGCCTGCTGCGGGAGCGCTTCGGCCTGACAACGGCGGACGAACTCGGCATCCGGCAGGCTTCGGCCTTGATCGACGAGTTGAAATCCGACGAGCCGACCGCCAGCCCCAGTACGAACGGTCACACGAATGGCAACGGGGCCTACGCGGTTGGAGGTGCCAAATGATCGCCGGAGTAGGAGAAGACCTGCTGCCGGTGCTCACGCCCGAGAAGCCCGCCAGCACGAACCCCGCCAACGAGGTCGCCAAGAGCCTCACCGGCCGAGACTACGTGAGTTGGTCGGCTCTTTCGACGTTCCGGACCTGCCCGCTGCGATACAAATTCCGGTACGTGGATGGCCTACCCGAGGAGAGCGTGTCGTCGGCGTTGATCTTTGGCACCGGGATTCACACGGCCGTCGAGCAGCACTTCCAGTCGATCCTGTCCGGTGAAGAGCAACCCGACATCGAGCGGCTCATGTTCGCGTATCGGGCGTCGTGGTTGGGCCATGACCCAGACGCGATCCAGTTTGGCGGCACGGAGACTCGGGCCTCGCTGGATGCTCTGGCCGCGCGGATGCTCACGGCGTTCTTGGGTAGCCCTGCGGCGAGCGTTCGGGGGCGGGTCTTGGGCGTCGAGGAGGCGGTTCGTGGGCTGCTGGCCGAGGGCGTGCCGGACCTGTATGGTCGCGTGGACCTGCTCACGGAAGACGCCGACACGCTGGTGGTGACCGACATCAAGACCTCACGTGGAAGATGGAGCCCGGAGCAGGTCGAGGACAGCGGCGAGCAACTCCTGCTGTACTCGCACCTCGCCTCAGAGATCGCGCCCAAGAAGCGGGTGCAGACGCGATTCCTGATCATCACGAAGACCCGAGAGCCGGTCATCGAGGAGCACGTTCGCGAGGTCAATCCAGCCGCCGTGAAACGCACCTTGGCAGGCGTGGAGCGGGTCTGGCGGGCGATTCAATCAGGCGTGTTCTATCCGGCGCCGAGCACGATGAACTGCTCGTCATGCGGCTATCGGGCTGCGTGTCGGACGTGGACTGGCTGACGCTGGGAGAAATAGGCGGCATGGGGAAACCTGTGCCGCTTTTTCTTAGATGTCAGGCCATTACTCACCACCTCTGAAAGTGCCTGCGCGTTCGTCGGCGTGAGTCCTCCTATGCGCGCTGCAGCGTTGTCGGCAGATCACTTTTGCCTGAATTGCATATGTTGCAAAGCGTCTGGAGATTGTCCAACTCGTTTGTTCCTCCGCTGGCAACCGCGGTGCGATGATCCACTTCAAGCGTTATCCCATCGCGAGCCGTGCGTCCACACATCACGCAGCGATGTTGATCACGCTCAAGCACGAGGAATCGTACGCGATTCGGAAGTGGCGCCCGATAGCCACGCGCAACAGCGTCGGCAGGGGGAATGTCTGATTGCACCTCAGGCCCAAGGTAATCAGTTGGCACATCAGTCAGTTCGCGAGGCATGACGATACACCCATCACGGAGGACGAGTTTTTTCTCTTGGCGACCCTTGCCGACATGATAGAGCGCGAGGTGTGGCCTTCGGTAATGCGGTGAACGCCCTTCCTCTTCATACACTTCCTGCAATCGTCTTCCGAGACAGAAGCCTTTTCGGCCTCGCTTAATCGCACGCTGAATCGCCCAATCAGCAGGATTAAGTGGATTCGTTCGATGCTCATCTTCCTTCAAGATAATTGGGCTGATTAGGTCGGAGCCGTCAGCCAACAGCGCTAGAATAAGTACCGCGCGTACAGAGAAGACAAGAGCATCAACCGCAAGTTTCCGTTCTGCTTCCGTATACTCCCAAGACGTTGTACCCGATCGCGGATTGGTGATTCGCTCACCGATCGCGTTGACATCGTCTTCGAGCGTCTTTGACTGTTCAGCGTTCGAGCATACGAACAGAAAATTAAGCATACCGACACAGCGAGGGTCGGGCTTGTCCGGGGCACCCATCGCCGCCTTTTCTACAGCCGGAATAAACGCTGTTTGCACGATAATCGCAATGTACTTGTCTATGCGCCGTGCCAACACGGAACGGATGCCGAATGGCTCGTTGCCGACAGGAAAGCACATGCAGATGACCTCGGTGGGGAAATCGAGATCATTCGCTACGTGTGCATCTAACTTTGTCGACTCTATCAGCGGCAGAAGCACCGGATAGACGTTGTAGAAGGGCCGTTCGTCGATGAACCAGTTGCGCTCTGCTTCCAGTTGAGTGACAGTTGTTCCCTCAACAGGCACACGGCCACTGTTGACGCTCTCCGCGCCTAGTCTGATGTGATCAAGCAGCCATTCCGTATTAGGACGGTCGAACTCATTTGCCAGAGCAATCAGTTCGCGTGAGTATGTCTCACGGCTTATCTCGCCACGATCTGCAATGGCCTTCAGGCTAGCACGGTGGATCAGTTCCATCTGGTGCTTGGTGGGACTGTATTGATGAAACACGACCTTCATGTGAGCCATCCGGCTGGGGTGGTGAAGACGCTGGCGGGAAAGTCCGTATGGTAGTGCCTGCGTGCGCGGGTCGACAGAGTCGATGCGTCGCAGGCCCTTGGCCCCCTGATACCTAGGAAAACGCGCAGCGGCCCGGAGCGTGAACCCCCGGGCATGCGCGTCTCGGTGAAGTGGGCAGGGAGCAAGCCCCGCGGAGTTCACAGCCGGAACCACTGCTGCAGCCCGGGCAGGCCGATCAGGGTGCTGCCGTCGTTGAGCCGGGCCGTGGAGTAGAAGAACCCGGGCCGAGTCTCTTCGACGAGCCAACCCGATGTGTAGCCCGCGTAGGCCAGCCCGTGCTGCAGCCACGTCGCGTCTTCACGCTTCGCGATGCTCTCGTACGTGACTTGCTGCGGAGCCGGCCTGACCAGCGCCACGCACGTCGCCGCGCCGAAGAACACGACCGCATGCGCCGCCACCCCCAGCGCCAGCCGCCGTGCCCACCCGATAGCCCGAGGCCGTACGTACCCCGTGGCCGCCTCCAAGCCGGCAGCGACCTTCTGCTTCATCGCAGGAACATGCGGCCGGACCTTGCCTTCGGCCTTTGAGACCAGCCCGTCGAGCAGGCCGTGAAGCCAGTACGCACACCCCACGAGCGCCATCACGACAGCGAGACCAATCAGCGTAGCCATGGAAATACCCACCTTTCCTGAACATGAAGAACCCCTGACCGCCAGAAGAAAAGCCGGGCGGCCTGTCGGCAGGTGGACCCAACTACGGGCCACCCATTGAGCACACCCCGGCCTGTTGAGGGCTAGGACTGGCTCATGGGATATGCCGGGGTTTGGGGGCGGGTTTAGCGATTGGCTGACCTTGGGGCCGCGCAGAGCGTCACCAAGGATCATTCGCTGGTCTGCTGGTCAGCGCGGCGGCGTAAAAGTCGCGATGATCGGCCTGTGATCGCTGGTCCTGTCGGTGTCTGGAAAGTCTCCCTCGCGTACAACCACGTCTGATTCGCCCTTCCAGTTCTTGGCCTGATTGGCAACGAACACGAAGTCCAGAATCGAGTCCGGATACTTGTCGTGGCCCGGGTTGTT
>Ga0315902_10008699_pt1 | contig 13721 bp, 7 predicted proteins | sample LakEriMetagenome_9_FD_203523 | JGI IMG/M metagenome (GOLD analysis project Ga0315902, IMG submission 203523) | Freshwater fungal communities from buoy surface, Lake Erie, Ohio, United States - Buoy 12 MA117 | ecosystem: Environmental > Aquatic > Freshwater > Lake > Lake biofilm | place: USA... | reverse complement strand
GCCTTTCGGCGCTTCTTTCCTCCTGCGCACTGCCAGAAGGCCTCCTCCACCGCTCGGGCAGCCAGTCTGCCACGGCTTCTCTAAAAAAATCCCCGCCACTCACCCCCGGGGTGAAATATGAGGTCCGAAAGGCACTCGCGACCACGGTTCCGTTCCGTCCGTCCGAGGTGAAGCGTTACACCTTCGTGCTCGATCAGCCGAAACCGATCGAAAGGATGCCCCTCATGCTCGCGGCCGCCGCCACGCCCCTGCACGGCACCAGCATGCGCGTGCGCACCACCGCCTACACCCACAGCGAGAGCGATCACATCGTTTACGGCGTCAAGAACGCTGTCGGCACGAATTTGAAATACGGCACGCTGCGCAGCGCCGCGGCGGACTGGTCGCGTTTCCCGGTCGGCACCCGCTTCTGCATCGCGAACGAGCCCGGCGTCGTCTATGAAGTGGACGATTACGGCAGCGCGCTCGTCGGCACCGGCACCATCGATATCTACAAGCCCAGCCGCAGCATGATGAATGACTGGGGCGTGCGCCACGTGGACATCAAAGTGGTCAAATGGGGCTCCTACGAGCGCAGCATGCAGCTCATGCGTGACCGCACGCGCTGGCCGCACGTGCGCCAGATGATCAACAGCATCCAGGCCCGTGCGAAGGCCGGTGGTGTGCCGGTGCGTCCGATTCCGCTCACGGCTTCGCTTTAAAAAGCGGCCTCACTTGGCCGGTGTGATGATCAGCGTCACCTTTGTTTCCTCTGCGGGAATGTTCGCCGGCAGGCTGATCCACAAATCATCGCGGTGATTGCCCTTCGCGGCTGAATTGATCACCGCATTGCGGTCCACATACACGGAAATCAGGCTGCCGGTCATTTCGGCCACAAAGCCCGTCTCGTCGATCTGCGAGCCATTGAAGATCCACGTGTCCAGATCAGTCGGCACTTTGCGCTTGTCCACGTCCTGGATGAAATCCGCCAGCGGCCGTTTTTTCACCGCTTCGCCCTCTTTCCACTCGCACTCGATCTTCAAACGATTCGCGCCCGGTGTGGCGGGTTGCGTGTCCGCATCGCGGTAAGGCCGCTCCTCTTTCGGATCGAGCTTGTCCAACAAACCGGCCGTCGCGGGCTGGTAATTCGCCAGCAGCAGCGCGAGTTGCAGGTGCAGCGGGCGCACGGCCGTCTGCAAAATCGTCTCGTGCACCTTTTCGCCTGCCTCGTGGCACAGCGCGTATTCGATCGGCAATTTCTGGTGCAGCACGCTGCACGGCACGCGCACCTCGCGCGTCGACGCGTTGATTTGGATGCCTGCCAGGTCGAAAAGGCCCGGCGCGGTCTGTTTCACGAGCTTCTTCGCTTCTTCGAGCTGCGGCGTGATGTCCGCCTTCGGCGGTTTGGGAGCCTCCTGGGCCAGGGAAAGCGTGCAGAGCAGGGGAAGGAGAAAAATCGGACGCATGACGGCCGCCATCCTGCGCATAAAAAAACTAAACGCCAGCCTCGCGCCGCAAAACAGCCCTCCGCGCGCTCTTTCTGTCCCCTTCGCCTTTTTTGTCTTTCAAATCTGCCCATCCGCGCCGTTTCCTGCACCCCGCATGCCAGAAAAAAACGCCCCAGACCCGATCATCCGCCTCGTGGACATCCGAAAACAGTACCTCATGGGCGACACCATCCAGCACGTGCTCCAGGGCGTCAGCATCGACATCTTTCCCGGCGAATACGTCTGCATCATGGGCCCTTCCGGTTGCGGGAAGTCCACGCTGCTGAATGTGCTCGGCTGCCTCGACCAGCCGACCAGCGGCGACTACTTCCTCGGCGGACAAAACGTCGCGCATCTCGAAGACGACGACCTCTCCGCCGCGCGAAACCGAAACCTCGGCTTCATCTTCCAAAGCTACAACCTCATCCAGCAGCTCAGCGTTCTCGAAAACATCTCCGTGCCCATGTATTACGGCGGTGCCAAGGATGCGGACATGCTCGCCAATGCGGAACGCCTCGCCACTCAGGTCGGCCTCTCCCATCGCCTGCATCACAAGCCCACCGAACTCTCCGGCGGCCAGCAGCAGCGCGTCGCCATCGCCCGCGCGCTTTCGAATAACCCGCTCGTCATCCTCGCGGACGAAGCCACCGGGAATCTCGACAGCAAATCCGGCCAGGAAATCCTCGGCCTCTTTGATGAACTCAACTCGCAGGGCAAAACGCTCGTCTTTGTCACGCATGACGAGCGCATGGTCGAGCGCTGCACCCGCATCATCCGCCTGCGCGATGGTTTTGTGGATCGCGACGAGCCCGGTGCGAAAGCGAAGCGCTCCACGCCTCAATCTTAAGTCCGCCACTCGTCATGCGCTTCCTGCTTGCCTTGCCGCTCCTGCTTTCCACCGCCTCTGCGGAAAAGCTGCGCTTCAACCGCGACATCCGCCCCATCCTCTCCGACAAATGCTTCCACTGCCACGGCCCGGATGCGCAAAAGCGCGAGGCCGATCTCCGTCTCGATGATCGCGCGGCCGCGTTGAAGGACGGCCACATCGTTCCCGGTGCTCCGGACAAAAGCCTCATCCTCGAGCGCATCCTCACCCATGACGAGGACGAACTCATGCCGCCGCCAAAGTCGAAGCTCGGCCGGCTCACGAGCGCTGAAATCGAAACGCTGCGCCAGTGGATCGCCGAAGGCGCGGAATACGAGCAGCACTGGAGCTTCACGCCAATCCAGATGCCGGATTCGCGACTCCCGGTTCCCGAGGCCGCGAAGAAGATCGACGAAATCGTCAGCGCAGGCCTCAAACAACGCGGCCTCGCCCTTCAACCACGTGCAGAGCCGCACACCCTGCTTCGGCGCTTGTCCTTCGACCTCATCGGCCTTCCGCCAGATCAGTCTCATCCATCCTATGAGACCCATCTGTCTCAGTTGCTGCAAAACCCTGCCTTCGGCGAAAAGTGGGCCACCGATTGGCTCGACATCGCGCGATATGCAGACTCCTACGGCTTCCAGGTCGATCGCGAGCGGGAGGTTTGGCCTTGGCGTGACTGGGTGGTGAAGGCGCTCAATCAGAACCTGCCCTTCGATCAATTCGTCACCTGGCAGATCGCCGGGGATCTGCTGCCAAATCCCACCGATGAGCAAATCCTGGCCACCGCGTTCTGCCGTCTGCATCAGCAGGAGAGCGAGGGCGGCAGCGTCGAGGAGGAATACCGCGTCGAATACGTCGCGGACCGCGTGCAGACCTTTGCCACCGCGTTTCTCGGTCTCACCTTCGAGTGCGCGCGCTGTCACGATCACAAATACGATCCCATCTCGCAGGCGGAGTATTACGGCCTCTTCTCCCTGTTCCAAAACATCGACGAAGCCGGCCTCTACTCCTTCTTCACGCCCTCGCCGCCCACACCCGCGCTCATGCTCATGGACGACGCGGCGAAAACAAAGCTCGCCGCCGCGCAGTCCGCCGTGAAGGCTCTGGAGGCCAAACTGCCGCCCCATCTCGAAAAAGCGGATCTTTCCTCCGGCGAGATCGCGGCCTTCACCTTCGACAAACTCGACAAAAACACCCTCGCGAACGAAAAAGACCCCAAAGCGCCCGCCACACTCAAGGGCGAAAACAAACTCGTTCCCGGTCATCGCGCCAACGCGATCCAATTCACCGGTGACGACGCCGTGGACACGAAAATCGGCAATTTTCACCGCCATGAGCCTTTCAGCGTATCGCTTTGGCTGAAGACGCCCGATCGCAAAGAACGCGCCGTCGTCTTCCATCGCAGCCGCGCGTGGACCGATGCCGCCAGCCGCGGCTACGAGCTTCTCATCGAGGATGGACGCCTGAAATGGTCGCTCATCCACTTCTGGCCCGGCAATGCGATTTCGATCCGCTGCCAAGACGAACTGCCGCTGAACACCTGGACGCAGGTCGTCGTCACCAACGACGGCAGCAGCCGTGCCGAGGGCCTGCGCATCTTCGTGAACGGCCAGAAAGCCGCCACCGAGGTCATCCGCGATGCTTTGACCAAGGACATCACCGGCGGCGGTGGCGATACGATCAGCCTCGGCGAGCGATTCCGCGACCGCGGCTTCAAAAACGGCCTCATCGATGACTTCCGCGTCTTCAATCGCGATGTGAGCCTGCCTGCCGCGCTCGATTTGACTCAGGTCACCGCCGCGCGCGCCGCCGTCACCACGCTGCTCGATGCGCAAAAGGAGATCATGGTCATGCGCGAGCTGCCGCAGCCGAAAAAGGCCTTCAAGCTCATCCGCGGCGAATACGACAAACGCGGCGATGAAGTCACCGCGGCCACACCGGCCGTTTTGCCGCCCATGAATCCCGAATGGCCGAAAAACCGCCTCGGGCTCGCGAAATGGCTCACCTCACCGCAGCATCCGTTGCTCGCGCGGGTCACGGTGAATCGTGTGTGGGCCTCGTTGTTCGGTCGCGGGCTCGTGAAGACCGCGGAGGACTTCGGCAGCCAGGGAGAAAAGCCGTTGTATCCCGAGCTGCTCGACTTCCTCGCCGCGCACTTCATTCAAAGCGGCTGGGATGTTAAGGCGCTCATCGAAACCATCGTGCGCAGCCGCACCTACCAGCAGCGCAGCCTCGCGGATGCCGCCACGATGGCCGATGACCCGGACAATCAATGGCTCGCGCGCGGTCCACGGCATCGCCTCAGCGCGGAGATGATCCGCGACAACGCGCTGGCCATCTCCGGCCTGCTTCAGCGGCAGATCGGCGGCCCGCCCGTCAATCCCATCGAAATGCAGGAGGCCTTCAAGCCCGTAAACGCCAGCGCCGGTCCCGCAGCCTATCGCCGCAGCCTTTACACCAACTGGCGGCGCACCAGCCCGCCGCCTGCGATGCTCGCCTTTGATGCGCCACGCCGCGCCGTCTGCACCGCGAAGCGCGAACGCACCGACAGCCCGCTGCAGGCCCTCATTCTGCTCAACGGCCCGCAATTCACCGAAGCCGCGCGCGTCCTCGCCGACAAATTGCTCGCCGAAACGAAGCAAGACCGCGCCGCGCTCATCCGCCGGGCCTTCCAGCACTGCCTCAGCCGCGAGCCCGATGCCAAGGAGCTCGCCATCTGCCAGCAACTCCTCACCGAACAACGCGCCCATCTCCAAGACGAATCCAAAGCCGCCGCCGTCCTCGTCCTGACCCTCATGAACCACGACGAATGCGTGGTGAAGCGCTGAGGGGCAGCACGTTTTCGACCACGCTGGCCTGCACGTTGACGTCTTGGCGGGAATGCGGTGATCAAGAATGTCACGGGAATTCGAAACACGGATCATGCGAAGCCCCTCCATCGAATTCATGAACGCCAACAGTTTGTCAGCCACTCGTGCACTGACCGTAGCGTCCGGTTCATTTCACTCGACCTGCGGCGATCCTTTGCAAACGCGAAAGCTGGTTCGCGTTGAAGGCCATTCCAGGCAGCTTCAGCCATTCGTGTGCTGCTTGTCCGATGTCCGCACTATGGTGGGCTTGATATTTGAGCAACTGCTCCCAGAGGTCGATACATTCATCCGGAGTGGCCACTTTCTTCCAGGCTGCAAGCACGCTCTTTCGCGTCTCGGCGGATAGCGGAGGATCAACCACCAACCAGCGCACGAGGGCTGCGTAGCGCTCTGGATCGGCTGTCACCGGTTGCATCCCATTCAGACGCATGTTGGAGGGGGTCCACGCTCCATTCACCACCTTTCGCTGCATCTGGATCAGCTCGGGGTAGCGCTGCGCTAGCTTGTGTGACTCAAGCATGAGCCACCTGTCGTAAGCAGTGATTATGGCGGGCCGGGCAACGATTTCTCTGGGTGTTGGCGAAGGTTCGCCCGTGCTTGGCGCGGCCGATGTATATGCTGAGGGCCGCTCTGGGGAACCGGGCGGCTTCTCGGCTAGGGTTACTGCGGCGCTCGGGCGCTGGGGCGATTTGAGGGATTGTGTGGGCTTGGCATGTGAGAATCTCATCCTCATCGAGGCCAGCGGTTCCACCATGGCGTCCATGGCTGCAGGCGCGGAGCGGTGCATGTTGTCCGACCTGATGGTGGCAGACGTTATCTCGGCCATGGTAGCCTTGAACGAACGGGCCTGGGGCTTTGCTGTCACCACAATTGCGGATTTGGCCGTGTTGGGCGGCTTGGCGACATTCGTCTTCACCGGGGGGTGGGCTGGAGCTTGTGTCTTGGCAGGGGGGATCTGCCGGACTGAAGGCCTCGGTATATCGGCCATCTTCACGGGCAGGCTTGGCTCCGCACTTTCGCCATTCGCCACGGCGGTTCTGGGCTTATCTCCCGTCATTAGCCAGATCAGTGCGCCGAGGGTCGCCAGCACTGCGGCGATCCGGCCCCAAGGCAGAACTTCGCCGAGGCACTTGATCGCGGCCCCTTTGCGCACACGCCTTACATTATGTGCCGCAACGGCGTGAATCGCCTCCGTGGGCATCTCAGGCACAGCCTGCATCGGGAGAGTTCGTGGCATGACAGGCACGGGCGTCGTCCCCACCGATGGGCGCGTGTCCTTCCAGACATCCTCAGGCACCGAGTTTCGAAACACCTCACGCACCTCCTCATCGATCAAGGCCGTGCGCACGGCCGCCACCGAAGGCCGGACACAACTGCGGGACCAGTCCTGCAACCGCTTCGGATCACGCAGGTGGCGCTCCCAAAAAAAGCGCACGGATTCAGTCTGGCTGCGAAGGAAAACCCCGCACTTCAGCCAGACCCGGACCGTTCTGGCGGCGGGGGCATTCGCCGTTTCTGGCATCATTTCGATCAAGCGTCCGGCCAGCTCAGGCCGTTGGAGCGCCAGCCTTCGGGCCAGATCCAAGATAAAGGCACGCGCTAGGTCATTCCGATACCGAGCTGGCTCCGTGAAGATCTCATCCGCCAGCCGTGCCAGCTTATGGTCTGCCTTGGGTTGGTCCCATAGATGGACGACTTCGGATGCGAGAATAGCGCACCCGCACTGGAGTTCCATGGCCAGGTCAACCGCCCGCGCCACCACCTCCAGAATCTCCCGGCGATCACGAAAGATTTCAATCAAGGTGTTGGCGGCGCATGACGCGTCCTCTCCGGGCTGAAATGCTTTCGTCGTGAAGCGGACGAATGCAGCGCCATGATTCTCGCCACGCTGAAGGTCATCGCGGATCGCTTGGGCAAGCAATTCGAGCTCGTGCCGCAGGCCTTTTGGGCTTGGCAACAGGCCTGGGAGCATGGATCCTTTTGACATACAGAGCGGTGACCTAGAATTACCCTCCACCAACTACCTGACTGGCGACCGCCAGCGTGAGTCCGCAATTGGGTTAACCCATTGATTGTGGCGTGACTTTAGAAGCCCTTGCTCCGTGCCCCTCTTGGATTGGACAGGTGATAAGCTCACCGAACTGATCCAAGATCAGGCACACATTCACCCCGCGCAGATGCTTTGTTTAGCCGTGAGGCATCACTCTCACCCGCCAATCCGGCGGCGGAGGCCGATGATGACGAGGATGAGGCCGATGAGGAAGTGCACGCCGAGCACGATGAGGGCGAGTGAGGGCGTGGCGAACCAGGTTTTCACCAGGGAGGTGAGGTGCGGGAAGAGTTTGTCGCCGCTGATGCTGTCGAGGATGCCGGACCAGCCGTAATGCGCGGTGATGAAGGGATGCACGAGATGCCCGACCATTTTCGGCAGGCCGAGGATGCCGCCGCTGAGCAGGACGTTCGCGCAAAGCAGGGTGAGGCAGAGGCTGTGGGCGCGCTCGGCGACGCGGCAGTTTGCGGAGAGGCCGAGGCAGAGCGCGGCAAAGGCGGCGCCGGTGAGCGCGGGCAGGAGCAGGCGCATGCCGCCATTGCCCGGAAGGCCGCCGGTGACCATCTCCAGGAAGATGCTCATCCAGAAACTCTGCAGCAGGACGATGGGCAGCACGTAAAGCAGTGCCGAAGCGAGCACGGCGGCCGGTTTGACGCCGGCGATGCGCTCGCGCTCGTAGGTGGCGCGGCGGGCGGCGAGCTCACGCGCGCCGAGTCGCAGCGCCATGAACATGATGAGGAGGATCTGGATGAAATAGAGTGCGGAGGTGGTGTGCGCGGCGGGGAGGAGGCCGGCGGCGTCCGTGGCGGTCTCGACCTGCTTCAAATGCGCGGCTCCGGGCTGCAAGAGCAGCCAGAGGAGCAGCGGCGCGCCGAGCAGGAGGCCGAGATGTACGAGCCATTCGCGCCGCGTGCGGCGCAGCAGCGTGAGGCGGCGCAGCAGGAGGTGCTTCGTTTGCGCGATGAGGCCGGGGAGTCGCAGGACGGGCGTGCTTTCCACCGTGGATGCAGGTGCCTCGGGCGTGCGGCCTTCCTCGGTGGCTTTTTGCCGGGCGATGACGGTGGCATCGGTATCGCCGATGTCCTCCTCGGCGGCGGAGAGCTCCTCGCCGGTGCTGCCGAGCTTGAAGGCGGCGTAGTAGGAGTCGCGGTGGCGCATCCAGGAGTCCCCCCAGCGCTGCGCGGGGCGTTTGGCGAGTCGGGAATAGACCTCGTCATAGGTGGGGACGGTGAAGTAGTGCGGCAGGGCCTTCGCGGGTCCGTGGTAGGCGACGTAGCCCTCATGCAGCACGAGCGCGGTGTCGTAGGCGGCGAGATTCGAGAGGCTGTCGGTAGCGTGGATGATGATGCGGCCGGGCTGGTCACTGGCGGCGAGCTTGAGCAGCGCCTCCATTTCACGCTCGGAGCGCACGTCGAGCCCGGCGGTGAAGTCATCGCACAAAACGATGCGCGGTCCGGCGACGAGGGCGAGGCCGAGCTTCAACCGGCGGCGCTGCGGCAGGGCGAGGGTGCTGACGCGCTCGCTGGCGATGTTTTCCAGGCCAACGACGACAAGGATGTGGGAGACTTTGGAGACGACCTGTTCCTTGGTGAGTTCCGCGCCACGCAGGAGCAGCGCGCTCATGAGGTTTTCACGAACGGTGAGCGATTCATGCAGGGAATCGTCGTGCGCGGGCACCCAGCCGAGTTCGTTCGGCTGGAGCGGTGTTTTCAGCAAATCACGACCGGAAAGGGTGAGGCTGCCACTGGCCGCTTCATCCAATCCGGCGAGGATGCGGAGCAGGGTGGTCTTGCCGCTCGCTGTGGGGCCGATGACGGCGAGCAGATGCCCGGTCGGGATGATGAAGCTGACCTGCTCCAGCACGTGAAGCGGCTCCTTGCCCTTCCGGGCAACGACGTAGGCGAGAGAATGGGCATCGAGCATGAGAAGGCAGTAAAGCGCAGGGCGGGGCAGGGCGTCAAGGTGGCTTCTGTCCGGCGGAGGGAGCTGTTTTGGCCCTCAACAATCAACAATCGAATGTTCGACAATCATCAATCGAATGGGTGGGGGCTCATGGGAACTCCAAACCCTGCGTGAGCGGGATGGATTGACGATTGAAGAGCAAGGGATTGTTGATTTTCGAGGGACAAGCCGTGCCCGCGAAGGGAGGGCCCTCAACAATCAACAATCGAATGCTCGACAATCGTCAATGGATTGGAGGCTATCACCGCCCGAGCGCTTTCAGGATCTTCGCGACGCAGTTTTCGGCGGTGAGGCCGTGTTTTTTGCGCAGGATCGGGATGGTGCCGTGTTCGACGAACTCATCCGGCCAGCCGATGCGCACGACGGGCGTGGCGATGCCGGCATCGCTGAGATGCTCGACCACGCCGCAGCCGAAGCCGTTCATCAAAACGTGGTCCTCCAGCGTGCAGACGACCTTCACCTTCTTCGCGTAGGATTCGATGCAGGCACCGTCGAGGGGCTTGATCCAGCGCGGATTGATGAGCGCGACGCTGAGGCCTTTTTCCTCCAGCATCTTCTTCGCGGCCTCGGCCACGGGGAACATGTCACCCAGCGCGATGAGCGCGACATCACTGCCGTCCGCGACGACCTCGGCCTGGCCGATTTCGAGCAGTTGCGGCTTGGCCTTTGGCATGATGCCGGGGCCGTTGCCACGCGGATAGCGGATGGCGATGGGGCCTTCGTTGTAGTTCGCCATCGTCCAGAGCATGTCCACGAACTCATCTTCATTCCGCGGCTGCATGTGCACGATGCCGGGCACGCCACGCAGGTAGGCGATGTCGAAAAGGCCGTGATGCGTCGGGCCGTCGTCGCCGCTGAGGCCGCCGCGGTCCATGCAGAGGCGCACGGGCAGATTTTGCAGCGCCATGTCATGCACGATCATGTCAAAGGCGCGCTGCATGAAGGTGGAGTAGATCGTCAAAAACGGCTTCAGGCCGCTGGTGGCCATGCCGCAGGCAAACAGGGCCGCGTGCTCCTCCGCGATGCCCACGTCGAAGTAGCGCTCCGGGATTTCCTTTTTGAAGACCATCAAACCGGTGCCGCCGGGCATCGCGCCGGTGATGGCGACGATCTTTTGGTCTTCCTTCGCGAAATCGGTGACCGTGCGGGCGAAAACCTGGCTGTAGGTCGGCTTGTCGGTCGTCGGGGTCTCGCCGGTCTCGATGTTGTATTTGCCGAGGCCGTGGAATTTGCCCGGATCTTCGAGCGCGGGCTTGTAGCCTTTGCCCTTTTCCGTGATGATGTGGAGGATGACCGGCTCGTCCTGGGTTTTCAGGAATTCGAAGGTCTGGATGAGCAGCGGGAGATTGTGACCATCGATCGGGCCGTAGTAGCGGATGCCGAACTCATCGAAAAGCACGCTGCGATTCGCCGGCGTGGCGCTTTGCGGCAGGATCAGGCCTTTCGCGTGGTCCTCGGCCTTGCGGGCGAGTTTGCGCGCATCCTGACCGAGCATGAACTCGACGAACTTCGACGCTTTTTGATGCAGCGAGGCAAAACCCGGGTGCGTGGCGATGCTGGTGAAGTATTTCGCGATCGCGCCGACATTGCGGTCGATGGACCACTCGTTGTCGTTCAGCACGATGATGAGTTTCTTCGTGTGAGAGGCCACATTGTTCATCGCCTCAAACACCGGGCCGCAGGTGAAGGCGGCGTCACCGGCCACGCAGACGACGTGCTCGTCCGTGCCATTCAAATCGCGCGCCGTGGCCATGCCCAGCGCCGCGCCCAGCGCGGTGCCCGCGTGGCCTGCGCCGTAGCAATCGTGCTCGCTCTCCGTGCGCAGGCAGAAGCCATTCAGGCCTTCATACTGCCGGATGGTGCCGATCTTGTCCCAGCGGCCGGTGAGCATTTTGTGCACGTAGGCCTGATGCGCGACGTCGAAGACGAAACGGTCCTTTGGCGTGTCAAACACGCGGTGCATCGCGATGGAAAGCTCCACCACGCCGAGATTCGGCCCTAGATGGCCGCCGGTCTGGCTGAGGGTCTCGATGAGCGTGCGGCGGATTTTTTCGGCAAGCGCGGGCAGTTTCTCCGCGGGCAGGGCTTTCAGATCGGCAGGGGAATGAATGGCAGGCAGGTCGGTGTCCACGGGTAAAGGCAAGGGGAGAGGCAAAAGGGTCAAAACAGGCGGATTTCCTCGTCAGAGGCGGATTTGCGGCGCTTCGGCGGAGACTGGCGCACATCGGGATCGGCATCCGGGTCGTCTTCCGCGCCAGCTTCGTCATCAAAGGGCTTCAAAGTGGCTTTTCCCGCTTCCAGGTCGGTGGTGATCAGCTCCACGCGGCGGCGGGCCTGCTCGATGCGCTGGCGGCAGCTCTTCAGCAGGCGTGCGCCTTCTTCGTAGTGGCTGATCATCTCCTCCAGCGGCATGCGGTCCGTCTCCATCGCGTGCACGATCTCATCGAGACGCTGCATGGCGTCCTCAAACGAGGGTTCGTCGGGCTGTCGGGCGGCTTTGCTCATCGGGTTCAGGAAAGGGAGAAATCCGCCGGGGCGGAAGGGCCGCCAGTATCAAAACAACGCCTCCGCCCGCAAGCGTTAAAACCGGTTCATCCACGATGAGCAAAAGACTGCAAAAAATCCTGCAAAGCGTCGGTCGGGTGTGGCGAAGCCCGCCCGATATTTGGCCTCAGTGGAGACCCCAGAGACGACCGGGCTATCGCCACAGTCGTCCTACTCGGCGCGCAGCGGCCCGCTAGGCTGTCGCAAACGGCTTTTCGACCCCACGAATCACCAGAATACCACCACCAGACACTTTCCGTGCTTCACGCGTCGCTGTGCTCCCCGTATTCTTTTTCCATGAAACGGCTCGCCCTCTTCCTCTTCGCTCTCAGCTCTCAGCTCTCCGCGCAGGACAAAATCCAGACGAAGACCACCTACGCCAAGGCCTACGGCGAAACCAAAAACCCCGTCGCGGTGGATCCGGGCAAGGATTTGCCGCGTTATCCCGCCGTGGAGCCGAAGGACGCCATCGGCACCTGGCAGGTCAAAAAAGGCTTCAAGCTCCAGCTCGCCGCGCATGAGCCGCAGGTGCGTGATCCCATCGCCATCTGCTTCGACGAGCGCGGGCGCATGTTCGTGTGTGAAATGAACGACTACAGCGAGATGCGCGATGTCACGCCGCACCTCGGCCGCATCTCGATGCTTCAGGACAAGGACGGCGACGGCTACTTCGAAACGAGCCAGGTCTTCGCCGACGACCTGCCGTGGCCTACCGGCCTCATTTGGGCCAATGGCGGCCTCTTTGTCGGCGCCACGCCGGACATCTGGCGCTTTGAGGACAAGGACGGCGACGGCAAGGCTGAGGTGCGCGAGAAAGTCTTCACCGGCTTCGGCACCGGGCTGAAAATCCTCAACGTGCAGGGCCTCATGAACAGCTTCCAGTGGGGACAAGACAATCGCGTCCATGTCCTCGCCGGTGGTGGCAATCGCGGCGTCATCACCAGTCCGAAGCGTGGTGATTTGAAAGGCATCGAGCTCGGCGGCAAAGACTTCTGGTTTGATCCGCGCACGCTCGAGTTCGGACTCGAAGGCGGCGGCGCGCAATACGGCATGAGCTTCGACAACTACGGCCGCAAGTTCGGCTGCTCGAACAGCGACCACCTTCAATACTGGGTTTACGACGACAAGTATGCGAACCGCAATCCCTACTACCAGATGCCGCCCGCACGTCAGAGCATCGCGGTCGATGGCGGAGCCGCCGAAGTCTTCCGACTCAGCCCGGACGAGCCCTGGCGCATCATCCGCACGCGCTGGCGCATCGCTGGCGTGGTCAAAGGCGCGGTCGAGGGCGGCGGACGCGTCAGCGGCTACTTCACCGGTGCCACCGGCACCACGATCTACCGTGGCGATGCCTACGGCCCCGACTTCGTGAACAACAGCTTCAGTGGCGACGCCGGCGGCCAGCTCGTGCATCGCAAGATCATCAAACCCAGCGCCGACGGCATCTCCTTGATCGGCGAACGCCCCGCCGACGAACACGGCTTCGAATTCGCGGCGTCGAAAGACACCTGGGTCCGCGTGGTGAATTTTTCCAATGCCCCCGACGGCTGCCTGCACATCTGCGACATGTATCGCGAGGTCATCGAGCATCCGTGGAGCATCCCGGACGAGATCAAGAAGCACATCGACCTCAACAACGGCAATGATCGTGGGCGCATTTATCGAATCGTGCCGGACAAAGGTGCCGAGCGCATCGGCCAGAAGGTCAATCTCGCCAATGCGAGCACCGAAGACCTCGTGAAGACTCTCCGCCATCCCAACGGCTGGCACCGCGACACCGCGCAGCGGTTGCTCTTTGAGCGTCAGGACAAAGCGGCCGTGCCGATGCTGGAGCAGGTGCTGAGTGGAGACAATGCGCTCGCGAAGCTGCATGCGCTGAATGCTTTGGAGTCACTGGGTGCTTTGACGGCCGCGCATGTCGTCAGCGCAGCGAAGAATGCCGATGCGCAGGTTCGTGAAGC
>Ga0315902_10008697_pt1 | contig 13723 bp, 10 predicted proteins | sample LakEriMetagenome_9_FD_203523 | JGI IMG/M metagenome (GOLD analysis project Ga0315902, IMG submission 203523) | Freshwater fungal communities from buoy surface, Lake Erie, Ohio, United States - Buoy 12 MA117 | ecosystem: Environmental > Aquatic > Freshwater > Lake > Lake biofilm | place: USA... | reverse complement strand
TCAAGAAGTAAATTTAAATTTAGGTTTAATTTTTTGTATATGTAAAAGAATGGAACAAGAAGACAAATATAAAAGAATTCAGAATTATATGAATAAAAAATTCCTGCAACTAGCCAACCCATAATTAACCCAAGTAATGCACTTGAAAAAATAAAATCTTCTTTATCAGAATGCATTACTGCGTAAATCGCACTTCCAAGAAGTAATATTACTAAAAGTATAAAAACAGTTGTTCCAAATAACCCTGTTTCAGCTAAAGATTCCCCCCAAATTGTATGTGCAGGGACTTTTACAGAAAGACCAGCGGGATCTCTTCTTAAAAATTCATCAGCTGTTTCAGTAGATTTAAAATGCTCAAAAAAACTACCCACTCCCCCACCTATCAATTGAAATTTATCAAAAACATTCACAGTACCTCTAAGCAATAAGAAATGGGAGTCAAACGAGTCTAACCTATAATGGAAGTAAGATTTTACTTTTTCCCTAAACCAAGAATCTCTATCTTGATATTGAAACGTTAGAAAAATTGTCAAAGCAGTTAATAAACTAAAAGCGTAAATTATTCCCTTCCTACCAACCTTTCTATAAATTAAAGAAATAAAGAAAATGAAAAAAGAGATAAATGAAAGAATCCAAGCGCTTCTTGAATTGGTTAAAAATAATACTAACCCTAAAGTTAAAAATGAAAAAAGGTAAAATATAAAGTTTCTTTTATTTTTTGATGTCAACAAAAACGCAAAAGCTAAAATCAATGTTGAAGCAATAAATCCTCCAAAATGATTTACATCCCAAAACAAACTACCTACTCTAGTCATTACTAGAATCTTTAAAACATCTGTTAAATAAGTTGCAGAAAAACTGAATTCAGGTACATCTACCGATCTGCCAGCAACATTTAGGACAGCTCCAAAAAGAAATGAATACTGAAAATAAAAATATAGCTGAACAAAAGTAATTAAAGACATTACAACTGAAATGAAAACGTAGTTTTTCATGAGATTTAGTAACTCTATATCTTTTAATCTAATGTAAATAGTAATTAGGAATACTGAAATATTAATAAAGAAAATGTTTAAAAAAATACTTGAATTTATTGATAAAGAATTGAAAATAGAAACTAATTTTGAAAGTACAAGTAATAAATTTATTACTATAAAAGGATCTTTTAGGTAACTTAAAAATTTCGAAGTAAACTTATTAAATTTATAAAAATCTAATAAGGAACTAAGTAAGAAGGCAACCATAAATATTCTAATAGGAAGTAGGTCCCAAATATAAATCGAAAATAATTCCTTATGAAGAAGTACTGAAAGTATCAAACCAACAGTGAGTGCTATATAAAATTTATACCTAATAAGTAAAAAGCAAAGTATAAATAAAGATAATCCTACAATAATTTCAACCATTTAAAACTTTCTCATAAATTTCTAACGTTTTTTTGGCAGTATTTTCCCAAGTGAATTCTTTTTTGAATTGGTTAGGTAATACAGGCCTTTTCCTTATCAACTCATTTTTCAAAGCCAACTTGATAGATTTTATATCATTTGGCGAACAATAACTACACAAATCTCCAAGTATTTCTTTTGCCCTAGGTGATGTTGAAACAGCATTTGTATTCATAAATAAAGCCTCTAAAAGAGTCAGTCCTGTTGTCTCAAACCAAGATGTAGATGCACAAACCTTAGCATATTTATAAATAGATGGCATCTGAGAATAATTAATATAATCAACAAACTTAATCCAAGAATTTTCTTTTAACTCCATATCAAATAAATCTGTGTATTCTGCGTGTTTATTTGATTTCTTTCCAACAAAGACTAACTTCAAGTCCTCTCCTAAGTCTTTTCTTAACTCCTTTACCGCCGCAATTAAATTTAGATTATTTTTTCTAGGCTCTATTCTTCCAACACTTACTATGTAGTCTTCAAATGGAAATAAATTCTTAAGTTCTTTAGGATTTAAAAAATTTTCACTCACCCCATTAGGAATGACTTCCCAATCAAATTTAATTCTATAAAGTTTTTCTAGATCATTAGCCTCTAACTCTGTTTGAGTTAAAACATAATCTGAAAGCTCAATAGCCTTTTTATTCATTTTTTTAAGACCTAAAAACAAAGAGTAGAGTGTTGGTACAACTTTGTTTTTATCTAAAATCGATCTATAAATATTTTTAAAGGTATCTCTGTGAAACTGATCTGTAAATAGAATTTTTGAAACTCTTCTTAATCCGAAAGCGTATTCATCGTCAAATTTTTTTACCTCTTCAATATTATGGTGAATTGGGGATAATATTAACTTCTTACCGGCTTTTTTAACCTTTTTTGCATGTAAGTATGTTTCAGGAGTCCAGTCTAACTGAAATAGATGAACTATATCGAATTTTTCTAAGTTAACATTATTCTTATCAGAAACAGTAACATCAACATTTAATTTTTTAAGCTCAATAAGTGTATTTTCAACTTGTACCATATCACCACCTTTAGCTTTAAAACAATCTGATCTAGTCCAAAGAAGTATTTTCATAGTTTAGATGAATAAATTTTCTCATAACTTTTTATGTAATTATCAAAAGAATATTTTTGAAAAACTAGAGATTTATTTTCCTCAAAATTTGATATTATTTTTCCTTCGTAAACTTCTAACATCTTTTTAAGTAAGTCCAATTTATCATCTGTTTTAAAATAAATTAGCTGATTATTTGAAACTTCTTTAAGTACATCCAAGTCAGAGGCAATGACAAATTTACAAGTTGTCATTGCCTCAATCAAAACTAACCCGAAACCCTCAGCTAAAGTTGGAAATACAAAGCAATCAGACTTATTCATTAATTCAACTTTTTCTTTATCCTCAATCTCATTTAAAAATTCTACTTTGTCTTCTATTTTTAATTTAGTTACTAACTGCTTGATTTCAATCTGCAAAGGACCTTTTCCAACTAAAGTAAGTCTTACATCTTTGTATAATTTTGAAAGTTCATAAAATGCTTCTACTAAAATTTGCTGATTTTTTTCTATACTAAATCTACTTACACAAAGAAATTCAAAATTCTTAGATTTTTTAATTTCTTTTGATTTTAATTTAAATACTTCCTGCTTAAAATCTTCATCTAGACAGTTGGCAATTACAAACAGTTTATCCGGATTGATTCCTTCAAGTAATTTCTGTTTTCTTATAACTTCTGTTAAACAAATCTCATAATCAGAAAGACAATTTACAATCATAGTATTCATAAAAACATTTATTCTTTTAGAGGAATCGGGAATTTGCCATGAAGAAATTGGTGTATGGGTATGTGAAATTTTCACTTTAGTTCCTGCTAAAAAACCCGCGATTAAAGAATTAAAGGTAATTCTAGGATCGTTTGAATGTAAGACATCAATCTTCTCTTTTTTTAGTATTTTTTTTAAATAAAAAATATAACTAAAATCAATTTTAGTAACCTTCTTATATGGATAAACTTTGGCAAATTTTTTGTATTCATCAAAAAAATCTCCAGTTGGACAAACTACATAAACCTCGTTATTAACGGACAAGCCTTTAACCAAATCAAGAACAGTCTTTTCTATTCCTCCATAATTTGAAGAATTTAAAGTTATTAAAATCCTCATCTTTTTAAATTTGAATTAATAATACTCAACATATTTGAAACCTTTGAATCCCAAGTATTTTCTCTAGCTACACTAACCCTATCTTGTATTTTTTTTGGAGAATTTTCTTCCAACGCTAATTTAATATTTTTTACAAAGTCATCATGTGTTTTAGAAATATAAGTTACATTTTTATACATTGAAAAAACTGGAAGATTAGTTACTACAGATGGAACTCCGGCAGAAAGGGTATTAAAGAATTTAACAGGAAAGCAACCGCCAATTGTGTAATCATTATATACATAAGGAATTAACTCACAATTAAAATGAGCGATATATTTTGGAGTTTTTACAAATGGAATAGATCCTAAAAAATGAATATTAGAAATATTCTCTAATCCAAGCTCTTTTAGGCTTCCTTCCCTATCCTTTAAAGCAACATCCCCTATAATTACAAAATTGTATTCAGGATAAGCTAAAGCAGATTTTTTTAATAACTCATAGTCAAATTTATAACTATCAAGAGCCCCTATATATCCAATAATAGGTCCTTTTAGTTTCTTCATTTCTTTAGGTTTATCATTTTCGTATTTTTGAATTACCCCATTAAACATTTCAAAATCTCCAACATTTGGTGTGTAATAGGTCTTTAAATTTATTTTTTTTAACCTATCAACCAAACCAGGAGCGGTAGCAAAAACCAAATCAGCATTTTCAGTTAATTTCTTTTCTACTGTCAAAATTTTCTCTTTAGATTCTTTTGTAGAATATCTAGGAAAACCTGCATAATAATCAACGCAATCGTAAATCAAAAAATCTCTTTTAATATTTTTTAAGTAGCTTTCTAGATCTTCAATTTCAACATTGTATATCCAAAGTAATTTTTTATTTTTTTTGGAAAAAAAAGAATTGGCAAGAGTATTTATCTTTTCTGAAAATAAGAATGCAAACAACCTGTCAAATAAATAAAACTTAATTGGAGTGTATATCAAAACATTACCTTCTTTTTTATACCCCAAAAGAAATCTCATAAAATCCCAGTTTCCCCTTTGAAATTGTCTAAAAAGAACCCTTCCAAAGTTTAAAGGAGGATCTACAAAAATTACTTTATGACCAAGTTTACCTAACCTTGTCATAACATGCCTTTTATTTGTCCAATTTGGATAATCCCACAGCTGGTTAGAGAAGCAAATAATATTATACTTTTCGTTCATATGTATCATTAATTATAACCTAATTACCCTCGCATTTATCACAAGCCTTATCTAAAATCTTAATTTTTACCATCAATCTTCTTATATTAAAGGCAGCCTCGCTGTCTTGAATTGACCAAAGCCATCTTGTGTTTTTAAAACCAGTATCATAAGCGTTATGCCAGATACTATCAAAAAAGGCTAAACCAGAAGTCTGAATAGCAATTGAAATCAATAAAACGGGTATCAAGTGCTTCTTAATTCTTTCGTAGTACTCATTTAATAGATACCAGATAGGGATAATAAAAAAAGGGATAATATCCGAAACCATCCTATATCCAAAACCAAACCCACCATACCAATGTTTCCATTTTGATAAAACTAGAGTATGCAAGAGAATTATCCAAAAAGAAACTCTAATCAAGCTATTTTTCTTAAAACCCTGATAAATACCTATAAGAGAAAATATAAATATAGGTGAGTAAATTAAAATTCCTTTAGAAGGAGAAAGCCACATCCCTACAAAACTTTCTGGAAAATTTCCCAACCAAGAGTTAGAAAGCTGAGAAGAATAACCTTGGTTTGAAATATCTTGATAATACGTAAAATTATAGAAAATGAAAAAAGAAAGAGGAATTAATATTCCCAAAAAAACATCTCTTACAATTTTAAAATTTAATTTTTTAGTATAAAGAATAAATAAACTTAGAACTAATAAAACTATTCCTGCAGTAGGCCTTGAAAGGATTCCAAAACCCAAAAATAAATATGTTAAAAAATACCTTTCTCTTGCCCAAAAAATAAGAGAAAGTATCGTAAAAAATTGAACTGTACCGTGTTGCCAAAGTGCTTGAGAAATTAAAGGTAAATTTATTGTCGCTAATCCATAAATTATACAAACTAAAATAGATACTTTTTCTGAAGATTTTAAGACATCCTTGAAAAAAAAGTATAAAAGAACTACACAACAAGCCATCATAAATGATCCAGATAGATGGCTTAAATAATAAATATCATTCCAAGAAATTGTGTTTACAAAAGGAAGATAAATTAAAAAAATCGGTAATGTAACCAAAGAGCTCATGATAGGAAAAGCTGATACATAGTTTTCATTTACTTTTCTCAAATAAAAAGGTGTTAAGGAAGGATCATCTGGTTGTGGGTACTTACCAACCATCATTCCGTAATATGAATCTAAATAGATAGTTCTTTCGTTAACTATAGCAATTGAAGTAAATATTGAAGGTATTACATCTTCTGATTGTAAAGGTAAGGAGTTAATTTCAAATTTAAATAAAACAAACCAACTAAAAAAATATATAAAGAAGAAAATTAAGAAAATTTTTAAGTATTTCATTTAATATTTATAGCTTTAATAACTACCCCTCTGCCAAGTTTGGGAAATATTTTTGCCAAGAATTTAGAAAAATATTTACCTTCTTTACTAAAATTTATCACATCAGAAGTAGAAACTAAAACTTTAAAACCACTGTACTCTAAATATTTTTCTAATAAATCATGTGTATAGAATCTCAAATGTCCTGCCATATGAGGTGGGTATGTAAATGATGCCTCCAAATAAGGATTGATTCCTGTCATGGTCATAACTCTTCTTGCAAGAGAAAAGAAATTAGGGGTTGTTAAAATTAAAAACCCATCTTTCTTTAAAACCCTTTTTACTTCTATTAAAAAATTATCAGTGTCGGCTAGATGCTCTATAACTTCTAATCCAGTAACTGCATCAAAAAAGTTATCTTCAAAAGGGATTAACTTCTCAACATCAGCTTCAATCACTTCAAATCCTTTTTTTCTACATATCTTAATAGCTTCCGTAGCAGCGTCTACACCATAAACCTCACAAGAGGTACTCTCAACTATCCTTTCAAGAAGAAATCCATTAAAACATCCAATATCTAATACTTTTCCTTTTTTTGGAAGCATGTTCAAAACTTGATAAATTGATGTAAGTTTAGAATCGTTATAAACACTATTTTTGGCAATTTGGGAATAAACCTTATCGGAGAAAGTTTTAGAATTAAGCATTTTCTAAATTAGCATTATTCTTAAATAATTTAGAAAATGCTCTTTTCCAAAATTTGAAAGACCAAAAAGAAACTTTTGTTTGTTCTTTATCAAAATCAAGTAAGTGACCTAAAAGTTTCCATGCAGAAAAAAATATGAATTTCATATCACTAATCGATCTAATTGAAATTAGTTTTCTATAAATATATCCAAAACTAAAGAAAGAAGAATATAATTCTTGTGTTAATTCCATTAGTCTTTCTCTAGAAAATGGTATTTGCATAACAGGACCTCTCATATCGAAAGCTTCGTAATCATACTCATCAACTAAAAGCCAACCTTTTTCAATACATTCTTTGTACAAAGGGGTTCCAGGATATGGAATAACAATCGTTGCTTGCATTGTATCGACATAACCTTTTTTAAAGAGATTTTTAGCTAAATTAATAGTATTTTGAGCCATCTCTTCAGATTCCCAAGGATATCCAAGCATAATTGTTAAATGAGGCTCAAGACCTGCTTTTTTTGCCATTCTAACTCCATTTTCTATTTCTTCTACTTTAAGACCTTTATCTAACTTATCCAAAGTAAATTGATTTCCAGATTCCATTCCATATAGAATAAATCTAAAATTTGCCTGTTTCATTAAGTCATAGTATTCCTGAGTGAGGGCATTTAACCTCATATTACAACCTAAAACTACTTTTTTGTTGTAACCAGAATCAATCATCATTTGACAAAACTTCTTTAAAGGAGGGCCTACAAAAAGAGTTCCTGCATCATCGAAAATCTCCTTAACACCATAGTTATCAACTAAATGTTTAATTTCTGCAAACAATCTTTCAGGTGAAAATCTTCTATAAGTTCCCATTGGATTAATAGTGTGATCCCATACACAGAATGTACACCTATTCCACCAACAATCCTTTCCTGAGTACATATATGTTGCAGGAGTATATTTAAAATTTCCATTAAAGTAAGCATAGTTTTTCCACTTGGTTAAGTCCCTATCAACAAATGGTAAATCATCTAATTTATGATTTTGGACTAAGGGACCTGAAATAAAAAACTTTTCAGCTTTCATTGAAGAATTTTCTATTTTAATTAACTCGGATAAATTTAAAGTGGATGGATACCTGCCCCAAATTCCCCCAACAAGTTTCTTTCCTTGTGTTATGGTATCAAGAAGATCAGTTAACATGAAATCGTAGTCTCCTCCAGTGATAATAAAATCAACTTGTGAGTTTTCCATTGTTTCTTTGGGGTTAAATGTAACATGGTCCCCAACCAAAACAGTAATCATTTCTGGAAGTTCCTGTTTCAAAATTTCTATAACTTTCCAGTGATATCTCACTACAGGGGCTTTTGTTTCAATCATTATTAGACCCGGATTAATTTCCTTTAACTCTTTTAACCATTCCTCGAAAGTTTTTTCTTCTGCAATACCGTCCATCCAGTAAACATCATATCCCTTTGATTTGGCCATAGAAGCACTATAAGCTGGAACCATAGGATATATGTAAGTTTTAGCATTAAAAAATTGGAATTGCCTATTTTGAGAAAGCAATGGAACGCCTTTATTTGTAATAAATGGTGGATATCCTACTACTACTTTATATTTATCCATATATTTTATTATACTAAATCTTGAAGAAATTTCTGGGCAATTTTTTCCCAAGAATATTCTGATATAGAAACTTTACCTTCTTTACCTAACTCATCAATCCTTTTTGGATTATCAAGCAAATTTAAAATATTCTTAATAAACTCTTCTTGATTTTGAGAGTAAACAATACCTCCAGAATAATTTAACTTTAATGCTTCAAGTTCAAAGGAGACTACGGGGACATTAAGATTTAAGGATTCAGCTACTACAATACCAAAACTTTCAAATCTAGAAGGAAATAATAGTATTTTAGATTCAGACATAACTTGATATTTTTCTTCATTATCTAAAAAACCTAGAAATTTAATATTATTAGAAAGATTCAAAGCAGAGATTTCAGATTTTAAATTTGAAATCTCTGCATCTGTTCCAGAAACAATTAAAGCTAATATTAAGTTTGGATTTATTTGAGTCACATTACTCCAAATCTGGAGTAAAATATCAATCCCTTTTTGATATGATATCCTTCCAACAAAACAAGCATCGTATTTTTTTGTTCGATAAATTGAATTAAAATTCTCAACTCCTCCAGGTAGAACTAAGATTTGGTTACTGTTTAGCCCCTTATTTTCTAAAAATTTAATATCAATTAGGTTAGTAAAAATCTTAGAACCTGAAGTTTTTGTTAAAAAAATTGTAATATTTTGAGATAAAAAAAATAATAAATCCTTCAAAGAAAAACTTTTAAATTTTTTTCGTAAAAACATACTAGAAAAAATCTTTATTTCTTTTTGGTATTTTAATTTTAAGATAAAAAGAGGTATGGTATCAGTAATAAAATCTGAAGCGGAAACTACAACTGAATTTTTTTCAATTTTTAAAAACAAGATTCTAAATACAAATAAAAGTCTTAAAAAGTAGGTAATAAAAATATTTCTGTTCTCTCCAGAAATATTATTTAATAGAAAATAATTAAACTTTATTTTGGATGTGTTTTTTACCAAATTTATTCCATCGGGACATCCTATGAAAGTTACACCTACACCATAGTTATGTTTAATTATTTCTGAAATTTTGATAAAAATCTTGTCTCCCCCACTCATACTTTTTGAGTTAATTGGGGTATTTAAGATAATATAAAGATTTTTAACCTTTGAGGTATCTACCATTTTCTAAATCTAGTTCTCGTAATACTAGCTTTGGTTTTGAAAAAACACCAATCAAAAAATAAATTCCATAGACAAGGTTTGAGAAAAATATTCCAAATAAGCACAAAATAACAAAACCAATACTTCCATGTTTTTTAAATATCCTGTAACTTTCGAAACATATAAATGCCAAATAGAAATTGATCAAAATTAAAGAAGGTAACAAATAGATATTATTTGTAAATAAATAAACAATAGTTAAAATTAAATTTAGAACAAAAATTGACGGAATAAAATAACTTAATTTCAAAGAATTTTCTGGAAAAAGCTTTATAAATAAACCTCTATGAAATGCATATCTAGAAACTTGAATTAAATGAGGATGAAAAATATTTCTTCTAAAATGATGTACTACAAGTTCTGGTGAATAAAATATCTTCTGTTTGAATTTTTTTACTAAGTCTCTACATAACTTAGTATCTTCTCCAGGCCAAAAATTCTCATCAAATCCCCCAATCTCTTCTAGGCAAAATTTTCGAACTATTAAATTCACAGAAGGGTAGTCATCTACAAATCTTTCTTTAGATAACTTATGTCTAAAGTTAGTTGGTCCAGATGTTAAAAAAGATTCAAATACTTCCCCCGATACTTGTTGTAAGAAATCAGATTCAAGAGGAGTTACGGAAGGCCCACAAATAGCAATAAAATTTGGGTTTTCAATAAATATTCTAGAAGCATTTAACAACCACTTTTTATCGGGATAAGCATCGTCATCTAAAAAAGCAATAAAATCTCCCGTAGCTTCTCTAATACCTAAATTTCTTTTATTTCCTGGGCTGTTAATTCCTGAAATTATAAATTTCACATTTGGAAAAAGTGAAAGATCAAGGCGATCATCAAAATCTAATACAACAATAGTCTCAAAATCATGGTATTCCAGCTCTCTTAGTCTGTTTAAAGTATTTTTTAAAGTTTGGGTTAAAATTCTTGATGGAATTACAATACTAAATTTCATTGCTTTTCATCTCGCCAGTATTTACTCTCATTTCTAAATCCTTATCGTATTTCCATAGTCTTTTAGAATTATCGTCATAAAATTTCATAAATCTAATTCTATAAAAAACTCCAAAAGTATCAATAATCATTTTCCAAATATTAGTGTTAAAAATAAGCTTTGCAGGATTAAAGTTAGTATTATGAAAGTCGAAATTTATTTCAACCGGAGCATCGTATATCTTACTAAAACCCAAGTACCTAGAAACAGCTAAAATTTCAATATCAAAAGCGTATCTTTTTACTACTAATCTTGGCAATACTTTTTGTAATACCTCTCTTTTAAAAATTTTTAATCCGACTTGTGTATCCTTTATCTTCAAACCAAAAAGGATTCTTACTAATATTTGATAGAAAAAAGAATAAACTTTTCTAATAAATGGGTAATCTACCTTGCTGGCAGAATGTCTTTTGCTTCCGACAATTATGTCAGCGTCGTACCAAATCATATGCTCTAAAAGCAAAGAGATACCGTTAGGGTTTATATCCATACCTGCATCAATGAATGCAACTAAATCCCCTTCCGATCTAGCCATCCCGTATCTGACGGCGTAACCCTTTCCTTTGTTTTTCTCATAACCAACAGTCTTAATTTTTGGATCTTTAGTTTCAGAGGCCTTTTCAAAAGTCTTATCCAAAAAACCATCTACAACACATATGATTTCATAATCCCATCTGGTATGGGACATTACTTTAGAAATATTTTCTAAATCCTTAAGGATAGTTTTTTCTTGCTTATAAGCTGGAATTATTATTGAAACTTTCATATTGTTTATAGGTTTCATAAACTAAATACCCTAGTAAAGAACTTGCACATATTATATTACAAATAATTACATTTAAGATATTTGCTGATAAATAGTAAATTCCAAGACCTTGTAAAACAATAACTAAGATAAAAAAGATGAATACATAAAGTTTCTGGATAGCAATTAAAAATATTGTAAATAAGTTAATTAAAACAATTAAAGAAATAAAAATAGAATAAAAAGGTAAAAGGTCGACGACATTATAATAAGAAATAAACGAGGCCGCGTTCAAACCAATAAGATTACTTATGAATAAAAGAAAGTCTACGATATATTTAGGAAATATTCCAAAACAAAGTAATCCTATAAAAACAATAACTAATTCAATAATCAAATAAATTTTAAATTTTTTAAAATAATTTTCACCTTTATTGTATGCATCAGCTATCTGAGGCATCATTACTCCAAGAATTATCAAAGAACCAAAGAGAAAAATCTTACCAATATTAATGAGTAATGAATAATTACCCGAAAGAACTGTATCAAACTTAGCTTTAACAATTAAAAAGTCTAAATAAGTAATCATATCCTTTCCTAAAGAGATAAAAAGAAGGGGGATTGAAAAAAGAAAAACCCTACCAATTAAAGATTTGGAGGAAATTTTGATCTTGGGTCTTTCCAGATTTGAAAACATCACAAAACTTCCAAAAAGAATATAAAAAATAGCTGAAGCTATAAAAGCATAAAAAATTGAATAAAATCCATATCCTTGAGAATAAAAATAACCAATACCTAAAATTTTAATTAAAATTGTTGCGATAGTTAGAAAACTAAAGGATTTAAACTTCATCATTCCGTATATAAAGGCAGAAATTGGTATAGTAAGTATAAAAAATAAAAGATAGATACCTGAAAGCATAAAAAAATTATTTAACTCAACCCTAAAAGTCTGGTTTAACAAATCTTGAAATCTGTAAATAATTAGAAAAAATATTATTGAAATAAGTAAAAAAATACTTATTAATTTTTGGAATAAGTCAAATAATTCTTGGAATTTTTCCTGAGATTTAAGTTCGGTAACTGTCATAATAATTGATGTACTGATTGTATTTGGAAGCAAACTTACCATACCAATAAAGGTAATAAACAAACTGTAATTAGCAAAATCTAGGACATCTACATAAGTTGATTGAACATAAAAGTTAAGATAGTAGGATAAAAAAGATGAAATAATACTGGCAAAGGTAACTAAAAACATATCTGAGAAAAGTCTTTTATTCTCGACTAAAATAGCTTTTAATTTAGTTATCATTGTTCTTTTTTACTTTCTTGTAGACAATGTAAACATCCTCACCTCTTACTTTTATAGTATCGTAATACTCCAATGAATATCTCTCCTTAAAATCGATAGAGGTATCTTCCCATACTGGAAAAATGAAGTAAGAAGCCCTTCTTGCATCCGGTTTAATTTCATTGATAACAGCAAATGAATCTAAATATCTTAAGTAAGGATTAAGTTGGGTAAAGTATTTCTCAGGCATTGCAACTATTAAACGGTTGTTATTCTCCCTTACCCTATTAACATCAGCTTCATTTTCAGGAAAAAGTTCTAAGTTATTTTTCACTATCTCATTTCTAAAGAAAATTGTAAGTTCCTTTTGACCAAAAGCCCATTTTGGTTCAATTGAATAAGCGTTTTTTGATAAACCACCAATTAAAGGGTTATAGTAAGAAAAGTAATCAAAATTCAAATACAGAACGTACAGTAAATTAAAGACAAACAAATATAAAACCCTTCCTTTAAATTTATCGTAAAGAAATCCAACAACAAAAATTGATAGCAAAACTGTTAATGGAAGTATGTATCTATCTAATTTCTTAGAAGGTATTGTTATTTCTATTAAATATAGAAGTGAGGTTAATAATATAAAAGTTTCAAAAGTATACTTCCTATATGTGGTATTTAATTGCATATACAGTGCTAAAAGCACTGTTGGAAATATATAAATTGGTGTTTTTATAAGTAACACCAATAAATAATAAAGAGGGCCGGGATCATTTACTAAATTTCCAAAATAAATTTGTGAATGATCATCGGTCCCAACAGCAACTCCTTTAATTACATATGTAAGAGTATCAATAGGTGCCACCCACATAGCTGGCCATAACAAAAAGTAAATTAAAACTATAATCAAAGAAAATAAACCTAAGTTTAAGAATAATTTTTTGGATTTAGTATATATATAAAATACAAATAGAATTGGCAGAAATAAAAGAGCAGTTGTTTTGGTTAAAAGAGCTAAACCAAAGAAAATACCTGAATAAATTAAATATTTCCTAAGATTATTAACAGTAAATAAATAAA
>Ga0315902_10008695_pt1 | contig 13724 bp, 11 predicted proteins | sample LakEriMetagenome_9_FD_203523 | JGI IMG/M metagenome (GOLD analysis project Ga0315902, IMG submission 203523) | Freshwater fungal communities from buoy surface, Lake Erie, Ohio, United States - Buoy 12 MA117 | ecosystem: Environmental > Aquatic > Freshwater > Lake > Lake biofilm | place: USA... | reverse complement strand
TGCTCATTCTTCAGCAAGGCCATGCCAAGGGCATGCCAGCCGTCGAAAAAGCCGGGCTGAAGCTCCACGCACTTGCGGAACAGCGGGATCGACTCCGCCAGCTCGCCCAAGGCGACGTGGCCGTTGGCCTCGTCGAAGATTTCCTCCACCTCAGGACTGGGTGATGTCTCCATCACGCGGCGGTTTCGGTGCGCACCGGAACTTCGATGCGGGCTTCCTCGACCTTTTTGGCGAACCAGGCTTCGAAGATGCCATCGCCCTCTTTGCTGGCGAGGCTGTCAGCCTGCTGCTTGCGGAGGCTGGCGGCGTTGTCGCTCTTGCGCAGCTCCTTGGCATTTACATAGACGAGCACGGTGCCCTTGTCGGTATCGACAGCTTGCGAGATTTGGCCGACACCGGTCTTTTGCGCCTCGCGGGCGATCTGCGAGCTGTTCGGAATGTTCGGAGCGGGCGTGGCGGCATCGAGTTCGATCACCGGAGCCAGCGTGAGCTTCTTGTCCTTCACGAGGTCCTCGATCTTCTTTTTGTCCTTCAAACCAGCGACAAGGAAATCACGCGCCTCGTTCACCGCCTTCGTGCGGGCCTCGGCAGCTTTTTTCTCGACGATGCCGTCCTTCACCTTGTCCTTCACGGCGGCGAGTTCCTGCTGCTTCGGCTCCTCAATGGCGGAGACGGTGAAAACATACCATCCCTTGTCCGTCTTCACGGCGTCAGAGACCGGCTGGGACTTCGGCTGCGAGAAAATGGCTTCCACGAGGGCGGCTTCCGTTTTCAGGGCTTCCGGCGGCGTGGCCTGCTCGAAGGCGGCGATGGTTTCGACCTTCTCCTTCAGCTCGGCGGCGAGTTTTTCGAGATTGGCCTCACGACCGGCGGCGAGCGCCTTTTCGGTGAAGGCATTCAAACGATCAGAGACGGCCTGTTGGAGCTTCGTGCGCTCTTCGAGAGGCTTTTTGTCGAGGTCCTTCGGCGTTTCGAAGAAGACATACTTCACCGCACGCTTCTCGATGGTCTTGAAGGTCTCCTTGTACTCTTCGTAAGCCTTCTTGATCTCGTCGTCGGTGACCTTGATGTCCTTTTTGAAGGTGTCCGTGTCGAAGGCGATGGTGGAGACCTTCATCGTCTGCTGGTTGCTGGCATACTGCTTCTCCGCGGCGAAGCTGGAGGCGGCGTAGTTCTTCGTCACGAGCTCCTTGATCTTGTCGAGACCGATCTTGAGGCGCATGATGTCGAGCAAGTCGGCGGTGTTGAGGCCATACATGCCAGCGGTTTCTTCCACCTGCTGACCGCGGGACGGATCGAAGATGCCGTTCGGGCCTTGCATGTTCGGCAGCTTTTTCAGCGCTTCGACGGCTTCCGCATCGCTGGCGCGGATGCCATTGTCTTCGAGCACCTGCTTCAGCACGAGCGCGGTGCCGACGATGCCGCCGCCGCTGTTCGAGCCGTCCTGCTTGCCGAGGCTGCTGAGGCCGATGTAGAGATCAAACATGCTCAGGTGCTGCATCGCGAACTGCAGCGAGCGGCCGACCTGGCCCACTTCGGCATTCGTGTAGTCCTTGCCATACACAGTCATGGCATGATCGCTGGGCAGCGCCTGCGGGACCCCGGCGGTCTTGTCGAAGCGCCAGCCGCCCCAGACGGAGAAGGTGATGATGATGACGATCGTGAGGACGATCAAGAAGGCTCCACGATGGCGGCGAAAGAACTCAAGCATGGGAAAACGGGGGGCTGGTAAGAAGGGAGGGCGGATTAAGGCGCTGCCAGCCGGGGCGGCAACCGGAAAGTCGGGCCAGTTGTGAAAGAGCCATGGAGCATGATTCTCTGTTGTGCCTGGGCTCTCCTGCGGAACCCCAAGGCCATTTGACCGTTTCTGTGCAGGCGGACCAAGGCCGGCCTTCCCGCTCGCAGGGCCTGTTCTTGAGTGGTTGACGCTTGGGCGTCTTCGTGCAACCTGCGCCCCCTTTCCACCTCCCGAATGAAACACAGCTCACCGATCGCCTATTCCTTGAGGCACCCTGCCAAAGCCGCCTGGAAACTGCTGCGTGTGGTGCTCGGGCAGGTGGCCAAGGCGCGTAGTGTGGCGGATTCCAGGCTGCCTGAGGGCTTGGAGCCGCTTTTTCTGCTGCCGGACGAACGCCGCCATAACGCAACCTGCGAGAACATGTACATCTTTGGTGGCAGCCTCCAGCGCCAACGCCTCGACAACTTTGCCCGCTGGTCCGCCGCACGCTATCCCGGCGATTTTGTGGAGATCGGCGCTTTTAAGGGGGAGACCAGCAAACTGCTCGCCAAGGCGGCTGCTGAAACCGGCCGCCGCCTCATCGTCATTGACCCGTGGATGACCGGCACGATGGACTGCGATGGCACGGAGCATGAGCAGTTCCTCGCCAACATCGCCCCCTGGAAGGAGCATGTGGATGTCTGGCGCGAATCGTCACTGGCTCCAGGCATCATTGCCCGGCTGAAGGAACGCCCCCTCTGCTTTGCCTTTGTGGATGGACTGCATACTCTGAAGGCGTGCTTTTCGGACATCATGGCGGCCGGGCATGCCCAGGGCATCATCGCCACTGATGACGTGCGCTACAATCAGGACCTCGCTTTTGTCCATTGCCACGCGGCGCGGCTTCTTGGACGCGAGGCGGTCATTGATCCTGACATGCGAGAAGCCTACATCCTGCCCCGTTCCGCCTCGAAATGACGCCTGCCGTGCCCACGTCCAGCCCGTCGTGCGCGGTGGTCATCTCCTCCTGTGATGCCTACAGCGACCTGTGGCCCTATTTTTTCCACTTTTTCTTCAAGCACTGGCCGCAGGTGCCGCAGCCGGTCTATCTGATCGCAAATGAGCGCAGCTACCGCGATCCACGGGTGAGGACGATCCGCGTGGGCCCGGACCTGCAGTGGGGCAGCAACACCCGCGCCGCGATCGAGCAGGTGGATGCCGAACTCGTGCTGCTACTGCTCGATGACTTCTTCTTCGACGCCCCGTTTCCCCAAGAGACGTTTGGGCGCACGCTGGAGCAGTTCGAAGCCCATGAAGGCAAATTACTGGAAATGCGGCTGCATGGCAGCGCGGGCGAGCCGGTGGAAGGCACCTGGTTCCGCCGTGCCGATCCACAAAACCTCTGCGCTGGCATCAACTCGAACCTCTGGCGGAAGGATCTGCTTCTGGACATCGCCCGGCCCGGCCTAAACATCTGGCAATGTGAAAGCCAGGTGCGGCAAAAGCTCCGCGAAGGCGAGCGGAGCTTTTTCTTCATGGATCAGGAGGCGCCGAAGCAGATTTCCTTTGTGGAAGGTGTGCGCGGACGATTCTGGAAGCCGGAAGGCCTGGCCTACATGCGCCAGAACGGCATCCAGCCCGATCTCGTCTGGCGCCCCTGCCCGCCGCAAGGGAACAGCTTCTTTGCCAAGCTCATCCGAAGCTGGCAAAAACGCCGCATGGACCGCCGCCGCGCCGCGATGGTGACTCCGCCGGACATGGAGATCCTGCCGTTGGACCAGTCATGAAACGCGGAAGCCTCAAGCACCTCGCCGAGCGGGCTATCCACGATGCCCACAGCAGCCTGCGCAAGCCTCCCGCGATGATCTCGCCCGACGAGAAGTCTGGCGGCGAATGCCATCTTCTCGTCGAGGCAGGCAGCGCCTCGGTGATGCTCGACGACGAATGCGTCTTCCACGTCATGGACCTCCCGCCCTCGATCACACGATGGAGCAAGGCCTGCTGTCACATCTTTCGCGATGCCCACGTCGTGGGCGATCAAGGGCATGTCTTCACGAGTAATGGCTCGTTTGTGAATCTATGCCCGAGTTTTGCCCGGCTGGACCCCGCGAAGATCCGTCATCCGATTCCGATAATGGCGAAGAGATTGGAAGGCCCCGTTTTCCACCTCACAGGCCGCGATCATGAAAATCACGGGCACTTTTTGATGCAGCATCTGCCAAGGCTGATGGCGGCCAGCTCGTTCCTCGAAGCGAACCGCCTAACGCCCACCATTCTGACAGCCACAGGCCATGAGAAATGGCAGGGCAGGTATCTGGGGACCTTGGGTGATCTGGGGGCCAAAGTGGCCCCGTGCAGGAAGGGCACCCTCAGCGTGCCGCATCTGATCTATGTGCCGATGCTCTGGCAGGAAGGCTATCTCGGCCCGCCCATCTACTACCAGCAGATGCAGAGGTACTTCCGCGCTTTTGCGGGCGTCAGCGACGCAGCTCCGCCATCAGGCAGGCCCGTCTTTGTGACCCGCAGGGATGCCCCCACGAGACGCCTGGCGAATGAAACGGAGATCCTTGCGGTCTGCCGCGAGAGGCTGGGCGAGATCGATGTGGTGGACCTTCCCAAAACGCCCTTCCTCGAGCAGATCCGTCGCTTTGCGGACGCCCCGCTCGTCATCGGCCCTCAGGGCCAGGGCCTGACGAACATCATTTTCTCCCGCCAGAGCCGCCTGCTGATTCTCGAGGCCGGCACCTCACCCGTCACGCATGGCTGGGTGAACGCCTACCGTGACTTTGCGTGCATGACGGGCAATTCCGCGCTCCGTCTCTTTTCCGGACTGCCCTGGCCTGACGATGGCGACTGGCTATTTCCGGCAGAGGAGTTTCGCAGGCAGCTCGACCGGGTGGTCTCTCTCGGGCTTCATGAGCACCGGCCCGCCAGACTCCTCTGACTCACGGCCTGAAATAGAACGCGTTGGCGTAAATCATGACGCCCTGCTCGTTCCTGCGGAACTCCTGCATGAAGGCCAGCTTGAACCCGGCCTGCTCCAGGAAGACATGCGTGTCACAAAACACCGCGCCACCTTCGTAAAGGGAGCAAAAATTCACCTCGATGTAGATCGACTGGATCCGCTCCAGAAGATCCCCGCATCCGCGCAGCACCTTCAACTCCGCGCCCTGCACATCGATCTTCGCGATGTCGAAGTGCTTGATGTCCCGCAGGGCGGGCAGTTCATCGAGGCGGCGGGTTTCGATGCGTGTCTCCTTCACGGCATGAAAGGGCCGCTGCAGCAGCCCGCCGGCATTCCCCACCGGAGCGAGCAGCGAGCTGGAGTCCGCATGATTGAGCACCTGGAGCGTCGTGCTGCCGGATTCGTCCGAAAGCGCATACGGCAGCACCTGGCAGCGCGGGTCGGCCTGGTAGTGTTTTTGCAGAAAGGCCACCGAATCGGCGAAAGGCTCGAAGAGGAAAACCTTGTCCACTTCATGGTGCCGCAGCATGCGGTCGGTGAACTCGCCATGATAGGCACCGATGTCCAGAATGGTCCGGAAAGGTCCCGGCGGGAACTGGCGGAAGAAGCGGAAGTCCCGTCGGCTGTCCTTGTTCAGGCAGAGCAGCGCTTTGCGGAGGGAGGAGGCATGGATTTGGGGCTTCATGAGCGTGCGGCGGCGGTCCGGCGGAAGATTTTGGCCCACCGTCGCGCGGCGGCCTCGGCGGTAAACTGGGATTCAAACCTTTCACGGCCTGCCATGCCCATCCGGCGGCATAGGGCAGGGTCTCCGGCAAGCGCGAGCAAGTGCTTCGTCCACGAGCTCAATTCGGCCGCGTAAAGCCCGCTGCCATGCTCTCCGAGCATCTCCACCGTGCCAGACAAGGCGGAGGCCACGCAGGGAATGCCGGCCGCCATGTATTGCAGGGCCTTGATGGGCGATTTGCCATGATTGAAGGGCGTGTCCGGGAGCGGAAGCAGGCCGATGGTGAAAGAGTGCAGCACCTCGATCTGCCTGGGGGCGTCAAACGGCACAAAATCAATCTCCACATCCAGTTCCGGCCGCACGCCGCTGAAAATGCGGATCACCACCTCCGGCATCGCGGCTTTGACCTCCTGCAGTGCTTTTTCGATGCTGCGCAGTTGAAAGTGATTCCCCGGTGCTCCCGCCCAGCCGATTACCGCCGGGCCATTCACCGGCTTGGCAGCGTTCCATTCCCTCGCGGGCAACGTCATCGGAAGAACCTCGACAGCCGTGTGCCTCCTCAAATGCGCGGCCAGATACTCGTTCGCAGGCACCGCGAGCTTTGAGAGCTTTAAACAGGCAGCGAGGCGGTGGTTCGTGCGCCAGCGGGTGAGGAAATGATGCTTTTTCTCCAGCGGATGCCAGGTGGCGTCATCAATATCGAAGATCACCGGCAGCCCCGACCGGATCAGACGCTGGCGGCGTGAGCGGGAGAGCAGCTTTTTCTGAAGCAGAATGCCATCGTATCCTGCAAAGTCCGCTATGTGGTCCATCTTCGATGCCTCACGACATACCAGCTCGATTCCCTCCTCACGGAGCAGCGGCACATACTGATGAATGCGGAAGACCGTGCTGGCGCATTTTTCATCTCCAAAGGTAAGGGCCAGCCACTTCATGACACGTTGGAAAGCATGCGTTCACAGGCGGCGATGACATCCTGCCCGGTAATGTCGAGCATCGAGCGCTGCGCTGCCTCCTCGACAAAGGCGGGAAACTCTCGCGGAAGGGGCCCTCCAGCCCGCACGATCTCGTGGCGGCACTTCCACGGCCCCCAGTGGGACTCGATGGACTGCGCAAACAAGGCCACCACCGGTGTCTGGCATGCCGCCGCCAGATGCATGGCGGCGGTGTCGAGGCCGGTGAACAGCTTCGCCCCTTTGATCAGGCGGGCGAGCTCGCTCCAAGACCGCGTTCCCCGCGTGCATCGGGCATCCTCACCCAAGGCGTGGGTGATCTCCTCCGCCATCCGCACCTCCACAGGATCCGGCCCCGAGGAGATCACACAGCGCAGCCCGCGGCCAGCCAGCCATCGTCCGACGCTGACCCACCGTTCCACCGGCCATGCTTTCCGCTTCCAGCGTGAAACAGGATGGATGACCACATAGTCAGCACCTTCCGCCACGAGCGGGTCCACACCCTCCGGCGCGTCAAAAACAAGCGGTGGAACCTCATCACCCAGCGGCAGAAACTCGGACACCAGACGGTAGTCTTTTTCCACGCGGTGCATCAGCTGCCAGTCCTGCGTGCTGGTGCCGGTGAAGGCATTTTCGAAGTGCTTTGGCACCACCCAGCCCCAGCGGCTCGCGATGCGGTTTTTCGCACCGCTGAACTTTGTGATCCAGCGTCCTCTATCCCCATCCCCAAGCTCGAAAACCCAGTCAAAGCCCGTCGTGCGGATGTGGATCATGTTTTTGAGATCGTTCCACCACCCAAACCCGCGCTTGTGTTTCTCAGGTGCTGCGGAGACGAGAACCTCGTCGATGTCTTTACATCCCGCGAGAATGCCCTCCGTGCCCGCACGCACGAGCACGCTGATGCGCGCCTCGGGGTGACGTTCCCGGATGCCTCGAATCGCAGGCGTCATGATCAGCACATCACCGATGTTTTTCAGTTTGATAAGCAGGATCTTCATCTGCGACGGCGGCACTTAAGATGCCATGTGCGAAACACGTTCAAAATCAGCATCAACCATGAGGCGGATCATCATCTCAAAACTGGTGACGGGCTGCCAGCCTGTTTCCCGGTGGATTTTATCAGAGCAGCCGAGCAGGGGGACCTGGGTTTCAATCCTGCCGTAAGCGGGGTTGACACGCACATGGTTGTTCCAGTCGAGCCCGAGGTGCGAAAACGCCACCTGGCAAATATCGCGCACAGAATGCAGGACCCCGGTTGAAACCACATAGTCGGAGGGTTCTGGCAGCCGGATGATGGCCCGCATGGCTTTCACGTAATCGGGCGCGAACCCCCAATCGCGTTTTGCATCTAGGTCTCCCACTTCGACAGTCTGGCGAAGACCTGCTTTGATCTCGGCCGCCGCCGCGGTGATTTTCCGCGTGACGAACTCCCGGGGGCGCCGCGGGCTTTCGTGATTATAGAGGATGCCCACGGCACAATACATTCCGAAATCATCCCGGTAGTTTCTCACGATGTGGTAGCTGGCCAGCTTGCTGATTCCATAGGCGCTGCGCGGCGTGAATGGCGTCTGCTCCGTTTGCGGGGCGGTCTGCGGCCGGCCAAACATCTCGCTCGACCCGGCAAAGTAAACGCGGCAGGAAGGTTGGAACTGGTGAAGCGCGGCCATCAAATGATGGGTGCAGGAGATGTTGTTCTGAATCGTGTGCCACCCGTCGGCGAGCTTCTCACCGACAAAGCTGGATGCCGCCAGATGATAGCACTCGTCGAATCGAGTTTGTGAAAGCAGCGAGCAGATCAGCGGCATGTTGTCGAGCCTGGCCACATGCAGGGTGCATTTGTCATACAACGGGTCTTTGCGAGTCTCGATCTGCGGCCGTTGTATGAACCCGTGCACCTCACAACCATCTTCGATGAGCTGGCGGGCCAGATAATATCCGTCCTGGCCTGTGATTCCTGTGATCAGCACCTTCTTCATTGGTTTCTCGTTTCTGCGGGTTCGCGATACGAGCGCAGTCGGCTGACGATTGAAACGACTTTTTCGGGCACGGAGGGGATTGGAGGCATCGGCAGGGAAGATCTACCGAGAGCGAGCAGACCGGCCTCATCTTCGAACACATGAACCCCGGTGTGGTGGCCGGTGCTTCGGGCCGCCACCGGGTTTGCGATGACGGGCACGCCGGCCATGAGCAATTCCGCAACGCGGGTCAGCGCACCGGTGGCGAGAGGCTGGTGGATCAGCGTGGCACTCGCCCCCGCGAGGAGTTCGTCCAGCTTTTCAGCGGAGACTCGTCCATGGAAGTGGAAGCGAGGATGGCTGAACTCGGAGCGCATCGTGTCTGTCCCGGTTCCGATGACGTCAACGGCTGGTGAGTCCGCGGCTTGATCCTGTGAGAGCATCTTCAGAAGTGCCACCATTCCCTGGCGGGTGGGAGGATTCGTCGTCGTCCCCATGATGAGAAAGCGCCCGCTGTCAGGTTTCTCGATGCGCTGCTGCCGGACCTTGAGCATCTGCTCTCTCACCGGCCGCGGTGGGTGGTAGGGCAGAAAACCTGCCACGATGCCGTGATGCGCCATGAACCACTGTTCCGTCTGGCAGATCGCGTCCACATGGTCGGCCAACCGCAGCGCCGCCATCTCGGCGCACACCTCGGCGAGGGGATAGTCCGAGGGACGGCGAATGATCCTGCCTCTGGCGAGGGCCTCGATGTTTTGTGGCGCGGCATAAACCGGGAGACCGGCCTCTCTCGCCAAGAGTGGTGAAAGGTATCCCACAGGCCGCGTGTTCTCCCAGAGGAGCAGGCGGAGGTCTTTTCCAGTCTTCAGAGCATTTCGGAACCGCAGGCTGTTTCTCCCCCAGCGCCGCAGCCACCTCCAACCGCTGCCCGGAGGCATGCGATACCTCAGCAGTGCTTTCAAGCCAGCGGCATAACATGCCACGTTTGAGACCGCCAATGTCACCGGCATGACCATGGCCTCAAAGCCGGCCTCCTCCACGATCTCCCGAAGTTGCAGCGAGCGATGCCTCCCGCCATGGCCGGGCTCTGTGTTCGAATAAATGAGGTCGCAGAGGACCGCTGGACGATGATCTGTCATTCAGCGAACAGCCGGGTGCGATGTTGGAAAAGCAGGGAGGCCAAGGCTCGCAATGATGTTAGCATTCCTGCCTTCTTGCTCCGGCACAATGTCCAGAACGCCTTCAATGCCAGCCGTGTCCTGCCGCCCTCCGGCAGCGATGCATAAAGAGGCTGCTTCCGAATGTCCTCGAAAGCCTCCAGTGCGATGGCCAGGTAAGGACTCCGTGCGGCAAACCCCTCGATGCCCTGGCTGCGCGCGATACGATCAAAGCTCGTGGCATTCCAGTTGTAGTCCCGATGAATGATCGTGTCGTCGAGAGCGCGGATTTTCCCCTGCCAGGCCATGCCGGCCACGAAAAACCAGTCTGTGCCCATCACCACCCGCTGCGGGACCTTTTTCACCTGCTCAAGGCGCATGAGGCTGTAGTAAATGCCATTGTCACCCACAGCCTGGTAGTAGGAGAGAAGGCGATGCTCCGGGGCATCCTGATCGAGCGTGATGACCCGCCCTTCATGACTGTAAACCCCCTGCTTGTAGTAACGAACTCTTCCGTAGGCACCCACGTGATCCGGATGCTGGTCAAGAAACCCGGCGCAGGTCGAGAGATAGCCTTCCCCAAGCCAGTCATCATCCGCCAGCCACATGAAATACTCTCCGCGGCAATGCGGCAGGCCGGACATGAAGTTGGCGATGGACCCCATGTTCTCAGGATGCCTGAGGTAACGCACACGCTCATCCTTGGCACACAGATCGCGGGCCACCGAAGTGGTGTCGTCCGAGGAGGCATTGTCACAGATGATCAACTCAAACCGCGGATAGTCCTGGGACAATACAGACTCCACCGCGTGCCGCAGCCCCGCTGAACGGTTGTATGTTGTCAGGCAGATGCTGATAAGCGCAGGCATCTCTTTTACGCGACCTCCACCTCCGCCACGGCATCCTCGCTGCTGAACTGGAGGTTGTACAGCTTCTGGTATAGCGGATTGCGCTCCAGCAGCTCCGCGTGCGTGCCGCGATCCACGATTAGCCCCTTTTCCATCACCACGATCTGGTCAGCCTCAAGGATCGTCGAAAGACGATGAGCGATGGCGACGACGGTCTTGCCCTCGGAAAGCGTGTGAATGGCCTCCTGGATGATTTTTTCGCTCTCTGTGTCGAGAGCGGAGGTGGCCTCGTCGAGCAGTAGGATGGGAGCATTGCGCAGGATGGCACGGGCGATCGAGAGACGCTGCTTTTGACCTCCCGAGAGCTTGCAGCCGCCCTCGCCGACAACGGCCTCATAGCTGCCGACGATCTCCTCGATGAACTCATGCGCGTGTGCCTTCTTCGCCGCCTCGATAATCTCCTCGTCCGTGGCATCCAGGCGCCCGTAGCGGATGTTTTCCTTGATGGTAGCGTGAAACAGGAAGGTGTCCTGGCTGACGACGCCGATGTTGGAGCGGAGCGATGTCTGGGTGATGCTGCGGATGTCGTCGCTGTCCAGGAGGATCGCGCCTTGATCCGTGTCATAAAAGCGTAGGATGAGCGAGTAGAGGGTGCTTTTCCCTGCGCCGCTCGGGCCGACGAGGGCGTAGAACTTGCCAGGCTCGAGCTGGAGATTGATGTTTTTGACAGCCGGAACGTCCTTCTTGGTCCCGTCAGGCTCCGTGTAAGCGAACGTGACATCACGGAACTCCACCGCCCCGTAGGCCCGCCCGACCGTGCGGGCGTCAGGCGCGTCCAGGATGTCCGGCACGGTCTCCAGCAGCTTGAAGACCAGCTCGGCTGCAGCTCCCGTGCGCTGAAGGACCATCTGCACGCGGCTCAGCTCCTTCAAGGGAGGGTAGATCTGGGTCAGTGCCAGGACGAGGATGAAAAAGTTTTCGGCCTCAAGGCCCCGGTGCCAGGCATAGACAAGACCCGCCCCGATGCCGATCGAGGCCACGGACTCCACGATGGGGCCGATCATCTCCGAGTGCTTCGTCCATCTCAGCATGAAATCCACCATGCTCTCGTTGCTCCGGCGGAACCGCTCGCACTCATGCGGCTCGCGGGCGTAGGACTTCACCAGGCGGATGCCGGCGAAGGACTCATGCAGCACGACCATCATGTCACTGGCCTCATTCAATTCGCCCTCGCCGCTGGCCCGTGCCCGCTTGCCCAGGCGGATAATCGGCCATAGGCACGCCGGGAAGACAAACAAGGCCACCGATGTGAAAACCCAGTCCTGCGCAAACAGCACCACCAGGATCGAAATAATGGTCACCGGACGCTGGACGACGATCTGGATGAGCATCATCGCATTGGTATGCACGGCGGTGGTCATGTTGATGACCGTTTGCATCAACTCACCCGTCCGCGCATTGCTAAAGAAGGCGGGCGACTGGCGCATGATGCTTGAGTAGGTGTCGTTGCGGATCGCGTAAACCACCTTGCTCGCCACCCATGCCTGGAGGTACACGGAAAGATAACCTAGGAATCCCCGGATGAAGATCAGCACCGGAATGCACGAGCAGGCGAGGATCACCCCGATGATCCCCACCGGGGTATCCGCCGACAGGCCGAGGATCTCCGCAGGGTTCAGTTTACCGATGATGGGAAGATTCACCTCCTCGCCCAGCGTACGGGTCTGCCCCTTGAGCACGAGGGAGAAGATCAACTGGAAGCCGATGAGCATCAGGCCGTTGAACGCGGCGCTCGCCGCCCCAAGCAGCACGCTCAGCAGCAGTCTCCATTTGTAAGGGAAGACATAAGTGCTGATCGACCCCATCGTCCGCCACAGAATGCGAAAGGCATCAGAGGCACGAATCGAACTAATCCATTTAGAGAACATGAAATCGGTGGTTGTGTGACAAACTTGCGGGCCGGAAAAAACCTTCTGCGGCGACCTTGAGTATCATGAAGAGGAGCCGGCTTAAACCCATCAATGTGCCTTTAATCATACAAAGCCAGATGTTTGCCAATTCAATCATCCGTCACCACCAGAGAACCGAGGTCAGAGGACTTCCGCATGAATTCCTCGATCGGGCCAAAGTTGGGGATCTCCCGGCGACGAGGAGGAAGGTATTCATGAACGCAAAGCATGAAGCAGTTCCGCCGTCGTGAGGGGGGTGTTACCGATGCGGGATACCTGACAGGATGCGGCGATGGAGCCGAGAAAAGCCGCTTTCCAGATTTCGCCACCGAGGGCAATAGTGATGGCAGACGCGGCAAGGAGCGAGTCACCCGCTCCAGCGGTGTCCTTCGGCAGATGATTGAAGGCGGGGAGCTGATCGGTGAGCCACTGCTCCTGCTCGGCAGCAGCATGAATCATCACGCCTTCGGCCCCCAGTTTTAACAGGACGTTTCGCGCACCTGCCTGCTGGCGGAGCTTTTCAGCCAGGACGACAAGACCATCCTCATGATTGCGAGTGCTCACCCGTGCCTCCATTTCCGTGGGGGTCAAAATATCCGCATTTTTGAAGCGGGAGACATCGCCGATCTGCGAGGAACACTGACTGTCCGCCATGATGACTACGCCACGCTTGCGTGCCTCGGAAGTGATCACGTCCACGAGGGCCTGGGGCAGGCAGCCGTAGTTGAAATCAGAGAACACGAGGATGTCTAGATTATCGAGCAGCGGCACGAGGCGCTTGAGAAGTTGCTCTTGAAGGTCGCGGCGGATGCCATGATGGCGCAGGTGGTTTACCCGCAACAGAGTCTTGCCCGCCGCACGGAATCGCTGCTTGAGCGTCGTCGGCCGGGTATCATCAATTATCAGATGACCGGTTACTTTGTATTCTTTGAGCTTTTTATCGACGAATTCATGCAGCGCATCTTCTCCGGTAACTGAGAGGTAACTAACCTCGGCACCCAAGCCGGCACAGTGAGCCGCCACGATGGCCGCTCCGCCAAGGAAACGGTCCGAGCCCACTGGCGTGACGACGATCGTCGGGTCTTCTTGGGACATGCCGAGGGGATCACAGGTGATATACTCGTCGATGATGACATCACCAATGACGCAGATTCGGGCTTTGCCTGCATTGTGAAGGATGCTTTCGAGTGAATCGAGGGTGAAACCGTGGCGGGCAGGAAAATCGTTCGGGATGGTCACCGGCAGGGCATCGGCTTGCTGGGAGAGTTCCTGGCGCAGCAGCGTCGAAGCGGAGAAGACCGTGTCACCGGAGCCGAACTGCAAGGCACCGCCGTAGGAGGCTAAAACATCAGCCTCGGGGTTCCGGCGGTTCTCATGTTCTTTGCCTTTGACTACTACATCAGGCTTCATTGCGGCGACAAAATCCTCCGGCGGCACATCGAGCAAGAAAGCACGT
>Ga0315902_10008694_pt1 | contig 13725 bp, 23 predicted proteins | sample LakEriMetagenome_9_FD_203523 | JGI IMG/M metagenome (GOLD analysis project Ga0315902, IMG submission 203523) | Freshwater fungal communities from buoy surface, Lake Erie, Ohio, United States - Buoy 12 MA117 | ecosystem: Environmental > Aquatic > Freshwater > Lake > Lake biofilm | place: USA... | reverse complement strand
CGGTCTGCGTCATCACCCTGCCGGACGGCACCACCGCCACGCCCACGGTGAGCAATACCGGAACGGGCGTTTACGAGGCCGCCTACGTCACCACTCAGTCCGGGCTCCACGGGATCGTGTGGAACGCGGCGGGGCTGATCTTCGAGGACGCGTTCAATGTCGACTCCACGGCGCTGTTCGCCCCCGTGTCCCTGACCGACGTGCGGTCACACCTGAACCTGCCGGGGGAGGACGTCACCCGCGACGCCGAGCTGACGCAGTTTCTCCTGTCGGCCACGGCAGCGATTGAGGCCCGCGTCGGCCCCCTGGCCCGCCGTCCGGTGACCGAGGTCCACAACGGCGGGGTGTCGGGGATCCTCCTGCGCCAGCCCCCCGCGCTGTCGATTGCCTCCGTCACGGAGAACGGATCGACCGTCTCGGCCTCGGGCTACACCCTCTCCCCGGGCGGGGGGGTGGTGACCCGCGTCAACGGCTACTCCCGCTCCACCTGGACGGACGGCTTCGGCAACGTGTCCGTGACCTACACCGCGGGCCGGACCTCCATCCCCGCCGACATTCGGCAGGCCGTCCTTGAGCTGGTCCGGCACCTGTGGACCACGCAGCGCGGCCAGCAGGGCAACCGCCGCCAGGACGAGTTCATCGCCGGCCAGGGCTACTCCCTGCCGAACCGGGTGCTGGAACTGATCGCGCCCTACGAACTCCCGGGCATCGCATGACCCGCATCTTTGACGTCATCGACGGCCTGCTGACCACGTTCCGCGCCGCCTCGGGCTTCACCGCCCCCGGTGGGGACGGGATCCAAGTGTTCGACGGCGTGGAGGAAATCGGGTCCGAGCCGTCCACCTACGTCGTGGTGGGGGCCCGCTCGCTGCTGGCCGACGAGGACGTGGACGACATCGCCGCGACGTCGGACGCGGAGTGGCGCACCGTCCCGATCCAGGTCGGGTCGCAGACCGAAACCGTCACCGTCCCGTGCGTGGCGACGGTGTGGACCGGGGACGGCAACGGCTCCCCGGACTTCGCGGACCTCCGGTCGGAGTTGGCCGACGTCATGGCCGACCTCGAGGCCGCGACCCGCACCACCGCAGGGCTGGGGATCGCCGCGCAGATCACCGTCACCCTGGCCCGCTTCACCCTTCGCCAAGCGTTCACGCAGAGCGGCGCACTCGTGTCCTGCGAGTTCGACGTCGAAGTCACCGCAACCAAGTAACCCCGGAGGAATCCATGCCGCAGGTCCGTTTCGTCGGCCCCGAGCCGGTCGTCGTCCCGTTCCTGGGGCGATCCGTTGACCCCGACGAGGTTGTCAACCTCTCGGACGAGCAGTTCGAGGCCCGTGATTGGGACATCCCCGGTTCGTGGGATGTCGTCGCCACCCCCAAGAAGTCCAAGGAGGACTGACCCATGTCGTTCGTTTCGGGCCTTGTGTCGCAGCTCGGTTGGGGCGTGGAGTCCACGGCCGGCACCGCCGTCACGGTCACCAAGTTCCAGCCGCACATCAGCGAGTCGATCAAGTACGAACTCAACCGCGCCCAGGGTGAGGGGCTGTACGGCTCCACCAACGGCGTCGCGCTCCTGTCGCGGCACGTCACCACCACCGGCACCGTCTCGGGCGACTTCGAGGTCGAACTGACCGACAAGGGCCTCGGCACCCTCTGGCGTGCCGCCCTGGGGTCCACCACGACCCCCACGCTGCTGTCGGGCTCGGCCTACGAGGCCGTATTCACCCCCGGCGACCAGCGGTCGGCAGGCTCGTCCCTGACGATCCAGGCGGGGCGTCCGCAGACCAACGGCACCGTCCGTCCGTTCACCTGGCGCGGGTGCAAGGTCACCGGCTTCGAGTTCGGAGGCAACGTCACCGACCCGCTCAACGCCACGTTCAGCATCGACGGATGGGCCGAGGCCACCGGCACCGCCCTGGCGACCGCCTCCTATGTCGCGGCGCAGACGCAGTTCACCGGGGCGAACCTCACCGTGAACGTGGGCGGGACCGCCTCCACGTCGGGCGGCAAGGTGAGCCTGTCGGGCTCGTCGGTCCTGTCCGGCGTGAAGGGCGTCACCGTCAAGGGCGAGAACCCCCTGGCGACGGACCGGTTCTACGCCGGTTCCGCGGGTGTGAAGTCCGAGCAGGAGGTCAACGGCTACCGCACCTACGAGATCGAGCTGGACATGGACTTCGTGGACCGGACGGTGCTGTACGACCTCTACACCGCGAACACCACCACGCCGATCCAGCTCGTGTGGGCGCTGCCGACCGCCATCACCGGCTCGGTCTACCCGACCCTGGAGGTCACGGTGGCCGCCGCGAAGATCACCAACGCCGAGGTCAACGCCGGAGGGCCGGACCTGCTGCCGCAGACCGTCACGCTCCAGGCGCTGTTCGACGGGACCAACGCGCCCTTCCAGATCCGCACTATCTCAACCGACACGGCTCTGTGACGCACGCGGCCTAGCGCCGCTCACCATCCGAAACCCCCCGATCTGCTCAACGCGGTCGGGGGGTTTCGGCATACCTGGGAACGAAAGGGAACGAACGTGGCAACGCTGCGATTTACCTACAACGGTGACCCGCTCGAAGTGGACTTCGACGGCATCCTGAACACCGAGGCCATCGAGGTCGAGAAGTACACCGGGCTCGCCTACCAGGAGTGGCTGGCCGGCCTGGACGCCCGCAACGTCAACGCCATCACCGCGCTGTATTGGCTCGCCCTCAACCGCCCCGGCCGCGATCCGGTCGCCTATCGGGACATCAAGTTCCCGATCAAGGAGTGGGGCCAGCGTGAGTGGGTCCAGGAGGCGGAAGTGGACCCTCAGACCCCCGGCAGCGAAGCCGGGGAGAACGAGCCCGCCTGACCAACGCCTACAAGGGGCTGTTTGCCGAACTGCTCGGCATCCGGCCCTGGGAGATGGACCTGCTCACCGCTGACGAGTTCGACGGACTCCGGCGCTACGTCGATCAACGGAACAAGGGGGCGTAATGGCGAACGCCAACCTGAAGGTCAACATCGTCGCGGTGGACAAGGCGTCCAAGAATCTCGACAAGGTTGGCAAGGGCTTCTCCGACATCGGCGGCATCGCCGCGGGGGTCGCTGCTGCCGGTGTGGCGGTGTTCGCCAAGCAGGCCATCGACGCCGCCTCCGACCTGGAGGAAACGCAGTCCAAGGTCGGCGTGATCTTCGGGGAATCCTCGGAGCAGGTCGAGGCGTTCGGGGACCAGGCCGCTAAGTCCATCGGCCAGTCCAAGACCGTCGCTATGAACGCGGCGGCCACCTTCGCCACGTTCGGTAAGTCGGCGGGGCTCGCCGGGGACGACCTGTCCAACTTCGCCACAGAGTTCACGACCCTTGCCTCGGACCTTGCGTCGTTCAACAACACCACGCCCGAGGAAGCCATCGAGGCAATCGGCGCGGCGCTGCGTGGTGAGTCCGAGCCAATCCGCAAGTACGGCGTCCTGCTGGACGATGCGACGCTTCGCCAAGAGGCGCTGGCGCAGGGCCTCATCAAAACCACGAAGGAAGCACTAACCCCGCAGCAGAAGGTACTGGCTGCGCAGGCGCAGATTTACAAGCAGACCAAGGACGCGCAGGGCGACTTTTCGCGCACGTCGGACGGCCTCGCCAACTCGCAGCGCATCCTCGCCGCAGAGTTCCAGGATGCACAGGCGCAGTTGGGCCAGTTCCTGCTGCCCTACGCCAAGGTGGCCGTCAGCACGTTTGGCGACATGCTCGGCATCTTCACCGAGATGGAGCCCGCGACGCAGAAGACCGTCGTCCAGATGGTCGCGCTCGGCGGTGCCGTTGCGGTCGCGGGTCCGAAGGTTCTGGACCTCGTGGCCGACTTCGGGTCAATGGTCAGGGACATGGACGCCGGCAAGGTCAGGATCGCCGCGACCACGGCGGTTATCGCGGGATTCGCCGCTGCTGGACTGTCCGCGTCTAACTCCGCTTCGGAGATGCGCGCGTCCGTGGATGACGCGATGGATTCGTTCAAGTCGTCTAACGCGGGCGACAACGTGGAGAACCTGTCCACGAAGGTCGCTGAGTTGGAACGAAAGCAGGAAGACCTGAACAACTCGTCCGGGGTGTGGGACACCCTCTCAGACGGCGTTGAGTCGTTCGGGTTCCGTTTCTCCAACGACTTCAAGCACATTGACGACCAGTTGGACGACTACCTGGCCAAGATCAGAGAGACGGAGCAGTATCACACCGCGATCTTCACGGAGGTCGCCCGCAACACGAGCCTGACCGTGGACCAAGTCCGGGAGCTCGCGCGCGTATCGAAGGTGGACCTGTCCACGGGCGTCGGCTCTGCCGCGCTCGCCCTGGAGCGGTACTACGAGGACGCCGTTCTCGGCAAGGCCAACACCGAGGAACTGGGCGACGCGCAGCGCACGCTAGGTGAAGAGTTCGCCACCGCCGAGGACAAGGTAAAGGCGTTCCGAACCGAACTGGACGCCCTGGACAACGGCTTCCTGGACCTTGACGCAGCGCGCGACAAGGCCAAGGCGTCGATTGACGCCTTCCAGGAGTCCCTAAAGGAGAACGGCGTCACCCTTGACGGCAATACCGAGAAGGGTCGGGCCAACAAGGACGCGCTGCGGCAGATTGCCGAGTCACACAAGGACGCCGCCGCCTCCGTCTTCGAGATGACGGGCGAGCAGGGCCGCGCGAACCAGGAACTGGAGAAGGGCCGCGAGGCGTTCATCAAGGCCGCCCGCGCCGCTGGCAGGACCAAGAAGCAGGCCGAAGAACTGGCCGACCAGTACGGCCTGATTCCCACGGTGATCGAAACCGAGGTCAAGGCCAAGACTGGGGGCGCAACGCGCAAGATCAACGAGTTCGTGGAGTGGGTGAACGGGCAGGTCGTCGTCATCGACGCGAAGGTCCGCACCGAGGGCCAGGAGTTCGGCGCACGTATCGACGGCGCGCGCGCTTTTGGCGGCCCCGTCACCCGCGGCTCCACTTACATCGTCGGAGAGCGCGGGCCGGAGATATTCACCGCGTCGCGCTCGGGCTACATCATCCCCAACGGCGGCGGCGGTAGCGGAGTCCCGGGTGGGGTCGTGGTGAACGTCGGCACCACCCTGGCGACCAAGCGCGAGATTGCCGAGGCCGTCACCGACGCGCTCAAGGCGTCCGGCGCGCGTGGGCTGAGGCTGGCGTGAGCGGCATCCCCGCCCTGACGGTGGAGCTGAACGGACCCCTGGGATGGGCTGACATCTCCGCCCTTGTCCTGAAGGACCAGGGGCTCACGATGAAGCGCGGACGCTCGTCGGAGTTCGACACGTCCTCCCCGGGCACCCTGTCGCTGACGCTCCGCAACGACGACCCGCTGAACCAATGGGGCATCGGCGGCAACGTCTACGACGACTGGGGATACCTGAAGAAGAACCTCAAGATCCGCGTCAAGGTCGGATCAACGCAGGTCTGGCAGGGCCGGGTCGATTCGTGGGTGTCCAAGCCCGGGCGGGCCAAGGGCGGGTCGGTGGTCGAGCTGACCGCGACGGACGACTTCAAGTCCTACGCCCGCGCGCAGTTGTACCCCTTCGCGGTGGAGACGTGCAAGGCCGACGTCGCCTGGACCGGCGGGGCGGTGTACCCGCAACTGGAGAAGATCGGTGGCGTCGGTTCCTACCTCGCCGCGCACCGTGACCCCGCCGCGTCCCGCGCCCGGATCTGGTCCGGCTCGGTGGGGGGTCGGGAGTACAACGAGGACGGGCCGCCGCACATCAAGCGCGCCATGAAGATCATCCCGCGCGGGCAGATCGGTCCGGTGCTGGAGCATCCCACGACCTGGGATCCGACGACGGTCAACGGACTGGTGTCGCTGTGGTTCCGCACGGAGGCGCAGGAGACGGCCTACCTGTTCAGCATGGAGCGGACGTCGGGCGGGACGGGCTACTTCCAGATTTGGATCGACGGCACCACGGGGCGGATCACGTTCGCCGCTGCCGGCGACTCCGGGGGTTCGATCACCGCCACCCCCTCCGGTGTCGGTGCGGACGACCTGTTCGACGGGGACTGGCACCACGTCGCGGCATGGCTCCACCCCAAGACCGGGGGGACCGAACTCCGCTACTACATCGACGGGGTGCTGCTCGGCACGCAGTACTCGGCCACCGCCACCACCATCGGATCCTCCAACCGCCGCGCGGTGTTCGGGGGCAAGCGCAACTCGGCCTGGACGGACAACTCGTTCAGCCTCAACGGGGACATCGCCTGCCCCGCGATCTGGACCGCCTCGTCGGTGTCGGACGCCCCCGCGAACTGGTACGACGACGGGATGCTCGGCGGGCCGGGGTCGCAGACGGTCACGAACCAACTCACCGGACTGGCGTCGTTCGTCGGCGCCGCCACCCCCGCCACGGCGAACCTGTCGGGGTACGACGTCGCCGGCCAGGACACCTACAAGCGGTCCCTGCTGGATTGCTACCAGGAGTTGGCCGAAAGTGAGCTAGGAGTCTTCTACTGCGACAGATTGGGTGATCCCAAGTTCCGCGGCTACGGCGCCCGCTCGTCCGGCTCGTCCGTCACGCTCACCGTCTCGGCCACGCAAGACCTGACCGCCGACGTGTCGCTGGTCCTGGACGACGCCACCTACGCCAACACCGTCCGCGCCGAGAGCCCTGCGGGATCGGTGATCCGGCACGACTCGTCCCTGGTGACCGCTGACGGGCTGCCGATTGTGGACGAGTGGAAGTCGCTGATCGAGGACGAAACCGAACTCCAGACGCACGCCGACAACCGGCTGGCGATGCGGAAGTCCAACAAGTTCCGCCTCGGCAAGATCGTGGTGGACCTGCTGACCTCCCCGAACGCCATCGAGTCCACGGCCCTCCAGCTCGTGCCCCTTGACCGGGTGCGGGTCAACGCACTTGACGCCGACATGTTCGGCGCGACGACATTCGACGGATTCGTGGAGGGCTGGGAGTTGAACGTGAGTACGGACACCTACACGGTGGCCCTTGACCTGTCCCCGGTGATCTGACATGGATCCGGTGCGCGACCTCGAGCGTCGCATCGACCGCCTGGAATCCAAGGTGGACCTTGCCGACCAGGGCATCCGTGCCGACCTCGAGGCGATCCGCGCCGACATCGAACGCATCAAGGACGCCCACGCCGGGTTCGTGCCGCTGATCCGATACATGCCGGTGGAGCGGGTCGTGTTCGGGCTGGTGGCGCTGGTGCTGATCGCTGTCACCACCGCCATCGTGTCGCTGGTGGTGAGAACGCCGTGAGTCGCCATCACCGCCGCGTTCGTGTCGTGTCCGCGCTGATCTGCGCCGCCATCGCCGTCGTGTCGCTGCTGCTGGTGGGGCTGCTGTGGCCTTACTCCGCCGTCTCCTACCCGGACGGCAACGTCGGGACCGTGGAGCCCCCCACGGTGGGCCAGGGCGGGTCGATCACCGTCACTTACCCCCGGTTCTGCAACTCGGGGCAGGACGTCCTCATTGACCGCTGGGCCGACGTTCTGGTGGACGGCCAAGTAGTGGCCGCGTTCGCCCTGCCTGCCGTCGAGTTCTTCCCGACCAAGCCCCTCGGATGCGTGGGGCCGATTGAGCAGACCGTGAGCCTGCCCAACTACGTCGTGGGCGCTCAGAACCAGGACACCACGTTCCGGCTGCGCCTGGTGACGACGTACAAGCCGAACCCGATCCGCACGGTGCGCGTGGAGTCGTTCACCGAGCCGTTCGTGATCCGCGCTAACTGAGACTCCCCCGGGGCGGCCCCGTTCCCCCGCCCCGGGGGCCTACATGGGAACGGACCAACCGAAGGGAACGCTCATGCCCGCCGCCGTCCGGTCATTCCTGACCACTCTCGCCGCGACCTTCTTGTCGCTGATCCCCGTCGCCGCCGTCCTCGAAGGCGACTTCACCTGGGCCGGTGCCGCGATCACGTCCGCCGTCGTGGCTGGCCTTCGCACCCTGCTCGCTGCCCTGGACCCGGGGATGCCGCTGTTCGGCAACGGGTCCGGTGAGTTCGGGGACGAGTGATGACGACGTGGGGCGGGGTCCGCGTCGACCCCCGCACGTCGCTGATGCTTGACGCCGCCGACCGAATCACGAACTCCACGATGCGCCCCACGCAGGGCTCCTACTCCACGTCCGTCGGGGCGTCGGCGGGGACGCACTCACGGGGCGGGGCGGTGGACCTCTCCACCCGCGGCCTGAACGCCACGGAGAAGCTGAACCTCATCCGTGCCCTGCGGACGGTCGGGTTCGCCGCGTGGATCCGCCCCTACCGCGCCGGGGTGTGGGCCGAACACATCCACGCCATTGCCATCCAGTCCGGGGGCAAGTACGACGAGGGTGTGCTGGCGCCCGCCGCACACCGGCAGGTTCAGGCCTACTACAACGGCCGGGACGGGCTCGCCGGCAACGGCCTGGACCCGCACGCCGATCTGCGGATCCGCCCTCGCACGTTCGAGCAGTACCGCGCCATGAAGTCGTTTCCGCTGGCCGATGGCCATTCGTTCGGCACGCCGAAGTCGGCCACGGTCCACGACGGCACCGCGAACCCCGAGGACGCCAAGAACGTCCAGCGGATCCAGCAGCGCCTCCGCATCCAGCCCACGGGCAGGTTCGGGACGTACACCCGCGTCAAGGTCGCCAACTACCAACTGTGGCGGGGGCTGAAGCCCACCGGCCGGGTCGGCGCCTCAACGTGGCGGCGGTTGGGGCTCTGATGGCGCTCAGGGAACGGACGCCGCAGGAAGGACCGGGATGGCGTGAGTGCGGGGTGTCATGGCTACTGCGCACTCTGGACGCCGACGACGCCGACACGCTGCGCGAGTGGCTAGGCCGCGACATCGCCGTGACCTGGATCGTTCGCCAGATCCAGGAGGAAACGGGCCTGCGGGCCGATGCGAACGCGCTGCGGCGCCACCGCCGCGGCGACTGTCAATGCTAAGGGGACGATCATGGGAACGGTCGAGCAACTCCTGGAGGATCGCGGGTCGGTCTACGGACGGCCAGAGGTCAACCACCGCCGCATCGCTGCGCTGATGAGCGCGTACCTCGAGCATGAGGTCACGCCGGAGCAGGCCGCGATGCTGGTGCTGCTGGTGAAGGTGGCGCGGCTGATCCAGACGCCGGACCACGAGGACTCCATCGACGACATCATCGGCTACGCCGAGTGCTACCGACAGATCGTGCGGGCGTCGTGAGCCTTGCCGACCGCGCCCCGCGTGGTCCGAAGATCCTCACGATTGACCTGGAGCGGCTGCCCGGACGCCTGCCCGAGCGGGACATCTGGGAGCCGCGGGACCTCAAGTACGTGAACTACATCCACCCCGACACCTGGGTCGAGCTGCCCTCCACCATCTGTTTCGCGTGGTCGTGGAATGGCGGCAAGGTCGAGTTCGCTGCTGCGTGGGACGGGGACGACCTCGCCTCGATTGCGTGGGACCTGTTCAACGACGCATCGGGGGTCCTGACGTTCAACGGCAAGCGCGCCGACGAGAAATGGCTGAAGCAGGACTGGGCGATGCGCGGCATGGTGCCCCCGTCGCCGTGGAAGTCGATCGACCTCTACATCACCGCCCGCCGTGAGTTCGCGTTCGAGTCAAAGTCGCTGCGGCACCTTTGCTCCCGCCTCGGCGTGGAGAACAAGTCGGGCCACTACTCGGTGGCCGATGCTCGCGCCGCGATGGCCGGCGACGGCAAGGCACAGCGCCGTTTGGGGCGTTACAACCGCCAGGACGTGCGCGCGACCTGGGCAGCGGGAGAGGCCCTAGGGCCGTGGATCAAGGAGTGGCCGCACCACGGGGTCTACTCCGGCCAGGAGCGGTGCTGCTGGCGCTGCGGGTCGGAAGACTTGCGTCAGGCCGACCAGGACGCCGCCACGGCGCTCACTCGGTTCGGGATGCTCCAATGCGCCGACTGTGGCGCGTGGTCCCGGCTGAACTTTCGGAAGCACAACGTCACGACGAGGGCGGCGCGATGAACGACTGCGATCTCATCATCCAAGTTTCGTTCAACGACATGTGCCTGACCGTGAACCACGAGGGCCGATCCGGCGACCTCGCGCTGATGCAGGCGACCTTGCTCGTCCTGCCCGAGCGGTGGTCGGAGGCCATCGCAGCCACGTTCACCATCACCGCCGCCGAGCCCGACGATGATCCGGCTTAGCCTCACCATCGGGTCGCTGCGGGTCACGTTCTTTGCCATCGAGGACGACGACGACACCTACGGCGGTGCCGGTGTGTCATCCGACGTGAGCCTCGCGCCCGGGTTCGTCCCGCCGACACCGTGGTACGACGACGAGGACTGATCCGACCAGTTGCCGACCAGCCCCCTGCCTTCGGGCGGGGGGCCTTTTCGGCGTTCTAGGAGCGGCGAACGGCCCACACGATCAGACCGACGACCGCCGCGATCGGGATGGCCACCAGGGTCAGGACGAGGATTTCGCTGCCTCTCAACATGGCGATACCGTAGCGGCATCAGGCGATGGATCGGACCACTTCGGCCAGCCGCTCGTCCGCGACCGCCGTGTACCGCGCCGTCGTCGTGGGGGAGGCGTGGCCGAGCAGGATCTGGACCGACCGCAGGTCCCCCGTAGCCGCCAGGGCTCGGGTGGCGAAGGCGTGCCGCAGGGTGTGGGCGGTCCAATGCGGGCCGAGCAGCCGGGACATGCGCCGGGACACTGAGTCGGGCTTCATCGGTCCGTTCCGACCGGGGAACACCCAGCCGTCCGGCAGGCCCTCCAGCTCGGGCAGGATCGCCGGGTGGATCGGCACGGAGCGGATCTTGCCGCCCTTGCCGTGGACGCGGATCGTCCCGTCCTGGATGTCCTCGCCGCGTAGTCGGGCAATCTCACCGCAGCGGAGCCCCGCGTAGGCGCCGAGCAGCAGCATCACCCGTTCCCGGCCGTCAGCGCGCGCCAGGGCGTCCCGCATCACGTCCCGAGGGGTCGGCCTAGGGGTGCCCGCCTTCGCCCGCACGGAGGGCAGGTCGGCCGCCGGATCGGTGGGGACAATGCCGTTGCGCGACGCCCACCGGAAGTACCCGACGACGGTGGCCCGCGCCGAGCGGCGGGACTCCTGCCCCCAGCGGGGGTTCGTGATGTACGCCACGAGGTCGTCCGGGGTGATGCTCAACGGCCCGTCGTGGAGTCGGGCCAGTTGGGTCAGGTAGTGCCGTCGTTGCCGGACGGTCCCTTCACTTACGCCGACCGCCGCCCACGCGCAGTACCGGTCGATCTGCCACCGTTCCATTGACATCCCCCATGTCAGTCAAGCCGCCTTTGCGTTCGTGGGGATGTCGGCCGGAAAGGGGGGGAGGTTTACACTCGTTTTCGGGTTCGCCAGGTAGACGGGCGCGACTGTCGGAAGGTAACCGGCAGGTTCCTGGTTCGAGTCCAGGCGGGGGAGCCCAACCAGAAAGTCGTCCACCGTGACGCCCAGCCAGTCGGCCAGGATCAGCAGCTCCGACACCTTCCAGTCCGTGTCGCCGCTGATCCGCTTGCTCACCGAGCCCTGCGGCAGATGGAGGACCGTGCCGGCGCCCTGCTGGGTCCGGCCGTGCCGAGCGATCTCTGCCCGGACGTTCGCGCCGATGGCGGCGTTGATTCTGCTCATGTCCTGACCTCCTGTACGCGGGTGGGGAAGTCCCCGCACTCAGGACGGTAAGTCATTCCGACACGCCGCGCTAGATAACTTGCGGCAATATTCCTTGACGTGATACAACTTCACCCATGGGAACGAACGAAGCCGCGAATATCCGCGCGGAGATGGCCCGGAACGGCCTGACGCAGAGGGATCTGGCGGCGCTCCTTGGCCTGTCTCAGCCCACCGTCTCGGCCCGCCTGAGGGGTCGGACGGACTTCACCGTCTCCGAGGTCCGCGCCATCGCGCGCTGGCTCGGGGTGCCCGTCGCGGTGCTGATCCGGGAGGACGCGGCATGAGGACGCGCGCCGACTTCGAGTCGCTGTTCACCCGCACGGAGGGCTGCTGGCTCTGGCAGGGCCGGGTTGACGCCGCTGGTTACGGGCGGATCTGGCTGGACACCTACGCGCACCGCGAGGCGTGGGAGCGGGCCAACGGCCCCATCCCGCCCGGTCTGACCATCGACCACATCTGCGAGGTCAAGACCTGCGTCAACCCCGCGCACCTTCAGGTCGTCACGCGGGGCGAGAACTGCGCGCTTGCCCGCCTTCGCCGGACTCACTGTCCGAAGGGCCACCCCTACGACGAGGCGAACACCTACCGCTGGTCGGGCAACGGCAACCGCCAATGCCGGACCTGTCGCCGCGAGCGTCACCGCACCTAACGACGAACGCGGACCGAGGTCGAGTCGGCCCGCGTTCAGCCCCCCGGAATCCAACAACGAAGGGCACCGCACATGCTACACGAAACGGAGTGCGCGGCATGACCGCCACCGAACGGCGCAAGGACGCCGACATTCGCACCGCGCTCGGCCTGCTGATGGAGGCCCGCGGCCTGCTGCTGCTCCACGGCCACTCGGCCCCCGCGCAGTTGATCGACCTCGCCTACGACATGGCCGCTACGGACTCGGGCGTCACCGAGTACCCCGTGGACGTGGTGCCCGCATGAGCTTCGCAGAGGGCTACATCGACGTCGCCACCCGCATCGGGGAGTTCCGCGCCCTGTACCCCGGGGGCTCCCTCCAGCCCGCCGACCCCGCGCACCCCTACCGCATCGAGACGGTGGACGGGCAGACCTGGATTGTCGTGGTCGCCGCCGCCTTCCGCCACGACACCGACCCCTGCCCGGGCGTCGGGATGGCGTGGGAGCAGTACCCCGGCCGCACCCCGTACACGAAGGGGTCGGAACTCCAGAACGCCGAAACGAGCGCCTGGGGCCGCGCCATCGTCGCCGCGCTCGCCGCTGACACGAAGCGGGGCGTCGCATCGGCCGATGAGGTTCGCAATCGGCAGGCCGAGCGTTCCGCCGACGACGACCTGAACACGCTGCTGGACACGCTGGACCAGCAGACCGACATCCCCCGCCTGCGGTGGGCGTTCGGCGTGGCGAAGTCCCTGGGCCGCGACGACGACGCCGAAGCGATCCGCCAGCGCGCCGAGGCGGTGAAGTCGTGACGATCCAGCCCTGGTACATCAGCCTCCACGGCGACACCTGGCAGCCCGCCCCCGTCGAGGACGCCGCCCGCGCCCTGCTCACCGGCTACATCGCCGCCGCCGAACCGCCGCTCCACCGCATGGCCGCCCGCGCCCTGGAGTGGAACGAGGACCGCCGCTACTACGAGCCCGAGGACCTGGAGCGGGCCGTGATCGAGGTCCGGGCGCAGCGGCGGGTCGTGTACGTCCCCGACGACGAGCTGGACGACTTCCACGCGGCGTGTGCGCGGTGGTTGCCGTGACCGACCTGACCCCCGTCGCAGTTGAGGAACACATCCGGCAACTGGCGAACCGGATCGCCGGCAGCGCCTCGGTGTGCGCCGACCGCTACGCCGCGTTCCTGAACGCCGACCACGAGTTCGACACCGCGTTCGCCCGCGCGTACATGCGCCACGACGGCCCCCAGCAAGAGAAGCGGTACGCGGCGACCCTGGCGACCGAGGCCGAGCGGTCCAAGCGCGACACCGCCGACGCCGCCTACCGCTACGCCGACCGGCTGGCGAAGGCGCTGGAGGCCGAGCTGCGGGCCTACCAGTCCCTCGGCGCGTCGATCCGCACGCAGTACGCCATCGCAGGAAGGGGTGAGTCGTGAGCCTGTCCGAGCCGTCCCGGCAGTTCACCGACCAGGCCG
>Ga0315902_10008693_pt1 | contig 13728 bp, 15 predicted proteins | sample LakEriMetagenome_9_FD_203523 | JGI IMG/M metagenome (GOLD analysis project Ga0315902, IMG submission 203523) | Freshwater fungal communities from buoy surface, Lake Erie, Ohio, United States - Buoy 12 MA117 | ecosystem: Environmental > Aquatic > Freshwater > Lake > Lake biofilm | place: USA... | reverse complement strand
CGAAATATAATGCTGAGAAATTATCAATTTATAAAAAAATAAAGTGATAATAAATTGAATGGAAGTTAATTCCCCGATGATTTAGAGATTATAACTAAATAGTTATATTAAACATCTCTTTACATCGGTGTAAATGTATCAAAGGATACATAAATAAAAAACTGAAAATCCTCGATAGATATCAAGGAATAATAGGTTTTTTTTAACGGAATATAATATCCAAGAGAGTTCATGTCTTTACTGGGATATCGACGACGAAAATATTTGTAAAAATATATTTGAATACTCTATATCTGGAAAAAAGGCGGAATTAGAATCAGAAATATTAAATTTAACAGAACGACATGGACCTTTAGTTACAACTATAATCGAAGGCAATCATAAAGATTATGAATATCTGTTTTATGGTTATACTCAGATGCCAAAGTTAATGATCCTTACTAGTATGTTTAATCCGATAAAGTATGATAAATTTATAGATAAATGTAACGGTGAAAATGGATATTCTTTGAACACTTTACTAGCAATTAATAATAACTCTGGATTAAAATATCCAAAACAAGTGGATATCTTATTAAATTATATCAGTACGAACATATTTGAAAGAGTTAAAAAAATAACTAATGATTCTAGAAAAATATTAACTCAAATATGGTTTTTACCACCTAATAACATACAGTCGTTATCTAGATGTTTAGAGCGGAAAATAATGAATCACATTAAACTAACAAATTATCTGGTCTATAGTGTGAATAGAAAAGATATCAAACAGAATAGTAATATAAAAGAAGAAATTAGAAATTTAGAGGAGAAAGTAATTTTAGAAAAAAAAGAAGGGTTAATTATACTAGCAGGGAGCATGTTAAATCTAGGAATTACTCTAAATTACTGTGATTTAGTTATCTTAATGCATGATACTGCGTCTAGTGATAGAATTATTCAACAGATATTTAGATGTATGACCGAAGGAGTAAATAAAAAATATGGTATCGTTGTTGATGTAAATATCAATAGAATAGTTAATACTGTTTTGAATATAACAAGATCTAATCCTAATAAATGTATAGATAGGACTCTTAATTATCTAATTCATAATAATATTATTAAGATTGATCCTGATTATATTTTGGAACAAAATGATAGTAACACAGTCGTTAATAAATTACTTAATATATGGAAATCTGATCCAACTAATAGTTATAAATATCTACTGAGAAATATTGGTGAGAATATAGCTATAGATAATGACACTCAAATAATTATTGATAAAGTATTTTCGAAAACAGAATTCGATAAGATCATAATGACTAGATTGAAAGATGATAAAAATAAAGATGTACAAGAACTACCGACCGGACATATTAGAATATGTGACAAAATAGAAGGAATGTGTGAAAAAGATAAAGAAGAAAAGAAAGATAATAAGATTAATTTTACAACTGATGTGTTAGTATATATTATACCTCTAGCCTGTATAATTACATTAGATAATCAAGAGACAGATATTTTGAATATGTTAAATCTAATAAAACAAGATAAAGAATTAACTAGTATATTTAATGATCAATGTAAAATATGGTGGAATAATAATAATATTATAGATCTAATTATAGATATATTATCTAAATTTACAGATAAAAAAAGTAATATTTATATTATAGCACTAAATCTAAAACTAACTATGATATCTCTAATAGATGATAAGAAAAAACTACTCAACCTAATAAAAGAGCATCTAACGCCTAAAGAATTAGAAAAAGCTAAATATGGTGAAGTATTTACTCCTCTCGACATAATAGAAGAAATGTTAGACAAACTACCTCCTAGTATCTGGTCAGATAAAAATACTAAATTCTTCGATCCCGCATCTGGTATAGGTAATTTTGAAATATGTATTTATTACAGATTAATAGAATCGTTAAAAATATCTATACCTGACAAAAAGATGAGAAAAAAACATATTTTTGAAAATATGATATATGTTAGTGAATTTAACAAAAAAAATATCACCATATATAAGAGAATTTTTGATAGAAAAAATAAATATAAGTTAAATATCCATCGTGGCGATACTCTAAAAGCAGATATCCAAAAATACTTTAATATCGATAAATTTGATGTAATAGTAGGAAATCCTCCTTTCAATAGTGAAGGAATTAAATCATATAAAAATGATAGATTAAGTAATACTGGAACATCTAAATCTATATGGCACAAATTTATCTTAAAATCTTTAAATCTTCTAAAAGAAAATAAATATTTGGTATTTATCAATCCACTTAGTTGGTTAAGAGAAAGTCATAAAATACATACTATTTTATTACACAAAAAAATATTATGGATGAAACTATTAGATCATGTAGAAACTAAAAAAAAATTCAATGTTCTTATATCTATATCCGCATATGTTTTACAAAACACTAATATAAATTACAGATATAGAACAACAGTAATATCTAATATATCCAATAAAAACATTAATACGACGAGTAAAGCATATCTAGATCCGAATGCATCAATACCTCTAGCATATTTTAGTGTTTTTGATAAACTAAAAACTTTTATAAAAAATAATAATCTGGATTTAACAATAAATACTAGAACAGTAGTGAGTATGAATAATAAAAAAATCAAACTACCAGAAAAATATAAACTGAGCGATAATTATGCAGTTGATACATATACTATACTAGAAGGTATAATAGTTAAAAAAGTTGCTATCAAACATCCTGATGCGGATAAGAAAAAAATCATAATCGCCAGTAAATCTAATCTATCTGGTATGTTTATAGACAACGGTAAATTAAGCCTAACAGGCACTCATAAATATTATATCTTAGGTAAAAACTTGAAAATACAACTAAAATTTATGAAATATAAAATATTTAAAATAGTATGCGATCTGATAAAATATGGTCAGTGCTTTTTAGATCTTTATGCATTTAAGTATATCCCTGATATCAGAAAGTATGAAGATCCTAATATATCAGAAGAAGATTTTTATAAAACACTAAGGCTGACAGATCTAGAGATCAAAAATATTAATAGCTTTTGATAATAAATTATATTATCAAATTATATTATGAGTAAAAGTCTGATAGACGATCAAGAAAAACTAATATCTCTCGTTAATAAAAATCTAAGTCCTAAAAAATTAGAAAAACATTTATTTGGTGAAGTTTTTACTCCTCTAAATCTAATAGAAGATATGTTAGATCAACTACCAACAAAAATATGGTATGATAAAAACTTGTTGTGGTTTGATCCAGCTTGTGGTATTGGTAACTTCGAAATATGTGTTTATTATAGATTATTAGAATCATTGAAAAATATCATCCCCGATAAAAAAACAAGAAAAAAACACATATTAGAAAAAATGATTTATGTATGTGAGTTAAATAAGAACAATGTAAAAATATACAAGAGAATATTTAATCGTAATAAAAAATACAAGTTAAATATCTATTCTGGCGATACTCTAAACTTAGATATTAAAAATTATTTTAACATTGATCATTTTGATATAATCTTAGGTAATCCTCCATACAACAAAGGATCAGTCAGATCACCACTAATAAAAAAAAAGAAAGGAGATGAAAAACATGAAACAATATGGCCTAAATTCATCATTAAATCACTAGAAATATTAAAACCAAACGGATATCTACTTTTTATTACTCCGCTCAGTTGGTTAAAACTAAATTACAAATTACATGATACTTTATTAAGCCTAAATATCATCTGGCTTAAGTTAGTCGACGGAGTTGAAGCAGTTAGAATAATTAACGCCGGCATCCCTATCTCTTTTTTTGTATTAAAAAATCAAAAAAATCATGATAAAAATAAAACAATAGTATTATCAAGCATTAGATGTGCAAATGTATCTGTTATTGCTAAAGCATATCTAGATCCTAAATATTCTATCCCACTCGGCTTCTTTAGTATATTCAATAAACTTATTAAATTCATTGAAAATAATAATCTCCAGTTAATAGTTAGTACTAAAAAAGTACAATCTAAAGGTGATCGGTTCATACTCCCTAAAAAATATGAATTAAAAGATAAACTAGCAGTCGATACACATACTATTAAAGATGGTATATTAGTAAAAAAAGCGATAGAAAAACATCCTGATGCAGATAAATACAAGATAATAATAGCTAATAAAACAGGATTAATTGGAGCATTTATAGATCGCGGTAAATTATCTTTAACCGGCGATGATAAATTTTATATTATTGATGATAATTATCAATCACTCAAGATACTCTTAAATTTTTTTAGTTATAAAATATGTAGAATGGCAGTTATTTTTACTAAGTATAGACAGTGTTTTTTAAATCCAGTTGCTTTTGATTATATACCAGATATTAGAAAATACAAAAAACCTGATATATCTGAAAATGATTTTTATCATCTAATAAATTTAAATAAATATGAGATTAAAGCACTAGAAAATCTATAAGATAAAAAAAATTGAACATATAATTACTATATACACACAGTAGATATAGTAATATTAATAAGATGCGGTTACACGTTATAGCAAATCCATTAATGCCGACATTATATCGGTTATCATTAGATGCACATAGTTTAATGATATTAAGATTTTGTAAATTATTCAATAAAAAACATGAAGTATATTTTTATGGATGTGAAGTAAATGATGTAGAATGTACTCATATGATAAAAGTTATAGATAGTAAAAAATATGTTGAACATGATATTAATTTTTATGATCCTGATCTTTTATTAAGAAAAATTACAGATAAAGAAGGAGAAAAAAAAATTTATAGTATATTTGAAGAAAATACATTGAAAAAGATAAAAAAATATTATAAGAAAGGAGATATAATATGTCAGATTTGGACTAAATATAAATTTAATCAAGATATGATATCAATAGATTTTATGAATTTTGGAGGTTATGTATCTGATAGTTATGTAGTTTTTTGTGGATATCCGTGGTATAATTTTCAAGGCAATATGAATCATGAAAATAATATTATAAAGAGTCGGGTAATTAGTCCTTGGTTTAACGACGACGAAATAGAATATACTGGAGACATAACTAAATATTGTATAAATATCAGACGATATGATTGTTTTTTATTTTTAGGTAGATTAAATAATTATAAAGGATTTGATATATATCTAAGACTAGCAGATATATTTATGAATTATATGTTTTATGTAGCAGGAGGTTATACTAGTTATGATAGTAAAAATAATATTATAACTAGTGGTGATAAACAATATGATTTGAATAAATATAAAAATGTTAGATACTTAGGAATACTGAATAATACTAATAAGTATGAAATACTATCTAAAGCAGAAGCATTAATCTGTCCATCTAGATATTTTGAACCTTTTGGTTTAAATGCTATAGAGGCACATTTATGCGGAACACCCGTAATAGCATCAAATATAGGGGGTTATACTAGCACTATCAAAAATAATATTAACGGTTTTTTATGCAATTTAGATAGTTATCAAGTAATTGATAATACTAAAGATTATGATGGTGATTTATCTGATTGGATCAATGTTTTAAAAGAAAAACGTTATTTAAGATTAAACAAAAGATTAATTCGAAATGATGCTTTAGTTAATTATAATTCAACTGTCGCATATAATAATTATCTGGATTTTTTTGATAATATTTTGTCATAATACTATCAGATAAAAAATTGAAAATACAAGTCTATATTATAATTTTTTCTAATAGAAAATATTAAAACCATGGCCAACGCAGTTGATGTTGATTATTCGGATTATCCAACTTACGAGTTGTTCAAGAAAGTGTATTTAAGAAGACATCAATTGTCTTATCCAGAATTTTTAGAAATAATACGAAAAGATTCTGTACTAAATAATTTATCAGATCATGATAAAAAATTATATTTTGATCTCATAAATGAAATTTCTAATAAATCATACTATCATAGATATATAAAGTATGACATAAATAATAAGTATACATTATTATATAAAAATAATAGTCTGGTATTTTTCTTTTTTATTATTTATAATGATGATATACATAAATTTGAGAATTATGTTAGATTATTCTATCAAGAATTAAAAGCAGATATAAATAAAGATATATATAATATATTAGATCAGCATCGGGAATGGTCTTTTTATGGTGAAGATATGAATATAAACTACTACCAATTAATATGCCTTTTAGATATACTACTGAAATACGGATTAATAATCAACGATGATGTTATAAATTATACGAGTGTAGAGTTCAAATTAAAAAAGCATCTAGAAACAATAAAGAACACTACGCATGATATTCTTGAAATTAAAGATCCTGGTTTTATATAATTATATAATCATGTTAAAAAATTGATTTTTGATTATTATCATAAGTATATGATAATAATCAACTATACACAAATATGAATCAACTCAGTTCATTAGATTATATTGTTTTACTAAAGAACCATACTAACTATAGTATTTTTATATCATATACAAAACAAGATGTTATACTAAGAAATTTATCAACAAAAAAAATAGATTTACTGTATGATTTTTATTATACTTTATCTATAAACAAGAATAAATATGATATAGAGAATATTATGATAAACAAAAACAATCGTTTTGATATGATTAAAAGAGCCAAACTAGATAATATATATTCATATATATTTGATGTCTATTATAACAACGATCATTTGGATGATTTGATAAAAATATTCAAAGATGATTTAAAAGTAGATATAAATCATAAAAATATATATGGAAATAATTTTTTAGTCGAAGATATAAAATACATGTTATCTGTTGAAAAACAGACATATTTATATTATCTATCTAATAAAATGGACAATACTTATAGATACATAAAAATATTTTTGGAAAATAATCTGGATGTCAATCAAACAAATAAAGATGGCAATGATCTGATTTATTATGTTAAATTATTAGATGAAAAATATGATAGTAATTATCTAGAACTAGTCTGTAGTTATGATTCATCTTATTTTATTAAGAGTGCGATAGATTAAAAAATTGAAATACAAATACATGGATGTATGTTTTTATAATTAGTTAATTATAAAAATGCTCACTGTTAAAATAATAGAAGAAATGAGAAAAAAATGTAAAGAAAATCATATATATGAAGTAACCCCCGGAGAGGGTATGCGGCTTCATGATGTATTTATAAATATTATGAAGACTGAACAGATATTTTATAAACTAAATAATAAAGAGTTAGATACATACTTTTTGTTTTTTATATCAGAATATAAATATACTACTAGGAAATATAATTTAACATACACAACAAATCCTAATAATAGTTATGATATTATATGTACTAACGGTTGTTATACAGGAGATAATATAATTAGTATTATATTCTACATATATAATGCAAAAATAATAACTGGGGAAGAATATATAGAAATATTAGATTTATTTATATTGAAATTTTCATGTGATATAAATTATTTAGATAACTATCATTGTACGAGTATAATCCATTGTATGAGAAATCAGTATATAATTGGAGGAAAACAATATGATCCTACAGATGTTAGAGTTTTTTTACTGTTGAATTACTTAAAATACAATCCTGATATTTTTATCTGCGATAATATAAATAAATCTGTTATAGATTATGCATTAGAATTGGATAGAACATACAACACAGATAATCTATACACTGATATAATTAATGAATATGAAAAGATGATTAAAAATCCTATTGATGATTAGATAAAAAATTGATTTTAATCATCTCTATTAGATATTATTATTATAATATCTAATAATAATAATGCCATCTAACAAAAACAAGAAGAACAAGAAAAGTAATAAAAAGAATTATAAAAATAAAAATGAATACAAATTAATATTATTGGACATAATAGATTATATGCATCAAAAATATAAAAAAGATAATATAAATTATCAAGACTTTTGTGAGTATATTACTCCAGATAAAAATCTAACAAACATGCCGGAATACGCTAAAATAAGATTATATAGATTTCTTATGTTATTTATTAGGATGAACGATTATAATTATTATCGCAACAGAATGCATCAAGTTAAAAACTCACCATATAATATAATAATTATTTTTGAAAATAAATCATATTCTAATGTTTTGTATCTGATAGATATGATATATTACAAAAAAGCGTTAGATTTTGAAATAACTGTTAATCTATTTTGTAATTATCTAGATCTATTTGTTGATTTAACTCTGTATAAGGGTAGGACTTACTTAATGAGAATATATGAAGAGATTATAGAAGATTGTAATTGCAATGAACCAGACTGTTCGTTCAAAGATAATCGTATAAATGAAGATGTCCTAATATATTTTAAGATTATGACTGAAAGTTTATTATACAACTCTAAAGATATAAATTTAGATTTAGATATAAAAGATGATGATGGATATTCAGTGTTAGATTATATAAAAAAAGTTGATAACAAATATAGCACTAATTTTTATGATTTTATCCACAAAGTTAGAGATAACATACTGTTTTATAGATCTGTGGATAATAATAATTAATCATATTGGTTATTATTAATTATTATTGTTACATAAACGTATGTATTACTAAATTAATCTATATTTTATCTTATTATAATATATAATGAATATGTGTATTGTTTGTGAAAAAAAATTAGAAACCAATGAAGAATATAATAAAAATATTATAGAAGATACAAAATCAATAGAGGATTCAATTTTAGAAGATAAACTAGAAGATCCAGACGAACAAGAAGATCTAGAAGATTTAGAAGATCTAGAAGATCTAGAAGATGAACTAGAAGATCTAGAAGAAGATCTAGAAGAAGATCTAGAAGAAGATCTAGAAGAAGATCTAGAAGAAGATCTAGAAGAAGATCTAGAAGAAGATCTAGAAGATCTAGAAGATCTAGAAGATCAAGAACAAGTAAAAAATATAAACATCACTATATCATATCCGACAATTACGATGATATTACTCTTAAATTTTATCAATAATTTATTCATACTTTTTTATCTGTATAACCATAATTAAGTAAATATACATAAATTTTCATAATTATTAATTAATAATTATGAAAAAAATAGATCAATTATTCGATTATATGATAAAAATAAATCCAGATTATAATATTTTTGATTATTATTTTACTAACATATTACATGTAAATCTAGATCAGGAAATAAAAATAAATATTTATAATATCATCAAACATGTAATATATTTGATTCATAACTATAATATAGATTATTACATTGGATTATTATTATCTAAATTAACAACTGATTATACGACAGTAAATCATATTTTTTTTGGTCATTTAGAACTAGACATCAATAGAATCATGATATATGGTAGGACTAATCTTACAATGTATTTAGAAGATTTACATAATTATATAAGTAATATATTATCGATAAACAATAAAAGTATATATCATGATATAATAAAAATACAGAATAATCTAGTTATTTTTTCTGAACATAAACTAGAATCAGTATATAAATTTATAAAAAACAATCTAGATTACAATTATGATATTTATTTACAAGACAATAACAATAAAAATGTGTTAGATTATGCATATGAGATAGATAAATTATCAAATACTAATCTACAATCATACATACTAAACTATCATATGATTAAAGATCCAGGTTATGACTAAAAAATGATATAAAACTGAATAACTAATAAAAAATCATATTATCATGATCTGTCTTTTGAATCTGTCTAGATATGCGAATAATTATTATAAACATCCGAATATATCTAATATAATTACTCAGAATACATATAATCCAGATGAACTTAAAAAGTATGGTAAATTAATAATCACATGTAATATACAGGATAATCATGATCTTCTTAATCTACTAGATATGAATCAAATAATAAAAGATAATACTAAAATAAAAAGAGAATTATACATACCGTACATTTATCATTATAATAAAAATTATAATCTAACTAGAGAATTACTTAACATACAAGATTATCATAAAATATATACTCTAAATAATAATGATTATAATCATGATTATAATCATGATATTAATAATTTACATATACTAAGTCCAGTTTATTTTTATAGATGGTCAATAAATAATATAAAATGTCATGACAAGATAGATATGATAATTTATCCAGAAAAATATGATCATGAAGAAATAGATAGTGTTTTTGATAAAAATATAGTTTTAGTATGTAGTAAAATAAACACTGGAATAAAACTTAATAAATTATGTAAAAGATTAAGATCATATGGATCTAAGAATATTTATATTATAGCTACACACGGAATTTTTAATAATTATTATATATTTGATGATCTAAAACAGTATGTAAATAATATATATATAACTGACAGTTATTACCATAATTATGATAAAAATTTTATAAAAATATATAGGAATAATTTTTCATTGATTTTGTAATGTTTGTATATTACAGATCAAGTCTCTTAAAATTAGATGAACTGATTAAAAAAAATAATCTGATCGATTATTACAAAATAAGTATAATAGATATACCAGACACTTTTTATATGACAATAAAAGAATTAGAAGAATACAGTATAAATCCAAAAAATAAAAAGATATACTGTGATCTTGAAAAAAATATGATAAGAATAACTGTTAAATATCCTGTTATTGTAAATATAGAACTATTAGAAGATCATATAAATAATTTAAATTTTAGTCCGAACGGTAGATATGAAAAAGATTATGTATGTAAAAATCTAGTAAATCATGATTGTGATTTAGGTAACATATCATATTATCTGTTTTTTGATATTTTAATAAGTGATATAGATAAAATTATAGATGATTTAATGAATATCTTATTTTATATAAAAGGATTAATAAAAAATTGAAAAATGAAGTCTAATGTATGTTGTTTAACTAATCTAGTTATTTTTTACTTTTTTACATCATCATGTCATCTAACCCGATCGAACTATTGTCTAGTTCTTTAGATGATTTATCCGTATCTCCTGAACAAAAAGTTAAAAAATTGTCAGACTCTATTGGAGAATTAAAAATATCTCACTGTAAAAAGAGAAAGAGAACCGACGGAGATGAAGAAAACAACTGTGTCAGTAACAAAATAAGAAAGACATGTGAAACTGAACAATCTATTTTGGATAAAGAGAAACTTGAGTTACAAAAGTTGATAGAGATGCATGAGTTGTTTGATTATAGTTTTCCTCTATCTCTCGATTATGTGTTTTTCGAGTAAAACTCTTCAAGCACAAATTATCTTAATCATAAATTATAATTAAGATAATAAAAAAATTGAAATATCATAAGTATAAAGAGTTCATTATATTATAAACTAATTAGTTAGATTTTTATTAGAATGTCTGATAATCAGAATCCCCAAATAGGTATAGAAATATATCAACAACCAGGTGCTCCGTTGATGAATACAACGCCAACGAGAGAAATATCAGAAGAAGATGAACTGAAATTATTGTTAGAAGAATATTGGTCATCGAAACAAGAAAACTCAACCGCTACACCTATGCAAAACAAGTCTATACCGGTATGTCCGGCGATCAAGAGAAAAAGACAAGAATATGTTGAAAAAAAGAAAGTCGATGGTCATGTTAGGAGAAAACTTGAATTTTAATAAATGATCATTAGTAATAACTAATAATCATTTATATAAAAAACTATTTGAATAATAATTGATCTACCTTTGTTCTAACACAAAATAATCTATGCATAATTATACCCAACAAAAACAATAAAACTAGAACAACAATTATATTATAATTGAAAACCCTAGATATTATAAAACCGGCTAAAATAGTTAATCCAAAATCAACTATAGCGATATCAAAAACTCTGTAACTATGAACACCTTCATTAACTTTACCAAAAATATCTTTGTAAGAACAAAACATAATTATAATATATATTTATATTATAATTATGAGTTTAATTATAGGGACTATAGCCTTTGTAGCCGCTGCATCATATATTACTAAACATTATATGAAACCAAATAGTATATATCATGATGCACCATACAAAAATATACTACGTGCCGCTATATTATCTAGTATGGCATATGACTGTCCAGAAGATTTTAAAGAAACTATCCGAGAATTTAAAAATAACAAAAATGCAAATATCTGCAAACTAGATAGTACTGTTAATATTATGAAAGAATTATTTACAAACTTAGATTTAGATCTAAATGATAACCAGGATATAAAATTTATAAGTAAAAAATTCTTTGATTGTCAATTATACATATTGAATCTCAATAATGATATTTATATTGTATTTAGAGGCACTGAGAGTGTTAGAGATTTTCTAGTTGATCTTGATGTTAGGACTCATGAACTAGATATAAATTCAGGATGTATTCACGATGGATTTTACAGACAGTTTAATTCTGTTTATCCAGATATTCAAAAACATATCGATAGTAATCAAGATAAAAATAACATAAATATATCAGGACACAGTTTAGGAGGAGCTTTATCTCAGATATGTTCATACGAATTAATGAATAAATATCCAGATAAAAATATAGAGTGTTATACTTTTGGATCTCCTAGAGTAGGTGATCAAAAATTCATAAATAATATTAAATTTAAGTCGTGGAGAGTATATAATTTTGAAGATCCAGTGCCTATGGTTCCGATGACCAAGAAATTTATGCACTATAATGATAATTGTTTATGTTTGTATAATAATAAATGTGATAATAGTCCTAGAGATTATTATTGGATGTTAAGACCAGTTACTAGCATGTTATTGATTAATTTTTTTAGTCCGATTTCATATCATTGTGTTGATAATTACATAAATAATTTAGAAGATAAAATAGTTATATAGGTTCAAAACTATAAGATGCATTAATCGCCATTTTGTTTTGTAATCTGGTCGCATAAATACTAGTGCATATCAAATCACCTGCATTTACAAATATTCTAGTATTAGTATTTTTACTAACACTCGAATGTTGATTATCTAGTATTATACATGATAATTTAGTATCTTGATTATTTACTCTGAGAGTGATAATAACAGATCCACCAATTGGTGATTGTGATATAAATGCATACATGTTTGATATATATCCAGATAATGGTATTGGATATTGTGCATATGATTCATTAATTTCTGTAAGTTGTAATAAAGAAAAATAATTAGGTTCAGTGTATATATTATCTTGTTCCATTGTTTTATGAATAATTATAGATGAACGATCACTCATGTTCATTGGTCCTGTTGGACCTGTTATTCCTATCGGTCCAGTTGGTCCAGACGGACCAGTGGATCCTGTAATACCAGAACCGGTTGGTCCAGTTAATCCAGTTGGTCCACTTGGTCCAGTAAATCCAGTAGGTCCAGTTAAACCAGTTGGTCCAGTTAAACCAGTCGGTCCAGTATGTCCACTTGGACCGGTTGAACCAGTATGTCCACTTGGTCCAGTTGAACCAGTATGACCACTTGGACCGGTTGAACCAGTATGTCCACTTGGTCCAGTATGTCCACTTGGACCGGTTGAACCAGTATGTCCACTTGGTCCAGTATGTCCACTTGGTCCACTTGGTCCAGTATGTCCACTTGGTCCAGTTGAACCAGTATGTCCACTTGGCCCAGTTGAACCAGTATGTCCACTTGGTCCAGTTGAACCAGTATGTCCACTTGGTCCACTTGGTCCAGTATGTCCACTTGGTCCAGTT
>Ga0315902_10008690_pt1 | contig 13731 bp, 9 predicted proteins | sample LakEriMetagenome_9_FD_203523 | JGI IMG/M metagenome (GOLD analysis project Ga0315902, IMG submission 203523) | Freshwater fungal communities from buoy surface, Lake Erie, Ohio, United States - Buoy 12 MA117 | ecosystem: Environmental > Aquatic > Freshwater > Lake > Lake biofilm | place: USA... | reverse complement strand
CTGAGTCCATAATCCCCCATCCTTCCAGACCACTAGCATTTGTGCTTATGAAGCAGAGAGCCTTGGTTATTCGCATCCTTGCTTTGATTTTCTCTCTTGCCTTCTCGCTTTTAACTCCAGTTTCAGCCCCAGCTCTTAGCTTTAAATCAATTCCGGCTACTAAGTGGGGACATTTATATGCTTCAGGAAAAATTACAAACATTACTGCCCAGCCAAGAGCAGAGAGCGTTGAGGTTGGGCCACCTCGCTCTAAATGGAATATTGAATTTATAGGAGTGCCAGAAGATGCCAAGGCGGCATTTAAATACGCGGTTGAAATCTGGGCCTCATATTTTGAATCAACAGTTCCTATTGAAGTTCAAGCGTATTGGGAGCCTTCAAATATAAATGGAGTTCTTGGTTCAGCTCGTCCTGGTGATTACTTTAATGCCTTCGATGGGGCGCCTGATCTAGATCTCTGGTATCCATCCATTTTGGCAGATCGCTTAGCAAAGAAAGATCTCGCTCCAGGCAAGCCAGATATCGTTCTTCGCTTTAACTCAAATGCGCTCTGGCATACCGCAATTGATGGCGCTCCAGGACGATTTAGTTATGACCTTTCCAGCACTGTTTTACATGAAATTGGCCATGGCTTGGGCTTTCTATCAAATGCCGAATATGACAAGTTTTTTGGCACTGGATACTTAGTACAGCCCACGCCATATGATGCATATGTTCAACTCAGCGATGGCCGCTTATTTACAGATTTTTGTGCTCGCTCAGTTGATTTAGGAAAAGCTATGACATCACCGCTTGTCTGGAGCGGCTCGCTTGCAACAGCTGCAAATAACGGCGTTAAGCCCAAGCTCTATTCACCTCAGAGTTATGAAGATGGCTCATCTATTACCCATCTTGATGAAGCAACGTTTTCGGCTACCGGGACAAACTCTATTATGACTCCAGTTCTTGACGCTGGTGAGGTCTTTAGAAGCCCGGGAAGTATCGCTCTAGCGATGATTGAAGATATGTTGTCAAAGCCTCCAGCAAATAAAGCCCAGAGCCTTCCTGCAAAACCAATTGATGTTAGAGCTTTAGTTGGAGATAAATATGCGCTATTGACATTTGATTCCCCTAATTGTCGCCGTATCGATCGAGTTACTGGATATACAGTCACTATCAACCCTGGTGGACTGGAGCGAAACTTTACTCAAAGCCCCGCCAAAATTACTGGGCTAAGTAATGGAAGTAGCTACTCATTTACGATTAAAGCTAAGAACGATAATGGTGAATCTGATGCTGTCACTAGTAATGAGGTAACCCCTCGCTCTACAGCCAAGGTTAAAACTATTGATAAGAGAGCCGATGTTAAATACCTTGCATCTGGCGTATTTAAAAAGAGCCAAGTTATTGCATACTCCGATGCCATCTCTGGGAATCTAAAACTTGCAACACTTGTTAGAAACTCTTGGAAGACATCAATTATTGATGGTATTTCCACTTCTGGCGGAAGGTCAGATAGGAATTTAGCTGGTCCAGTATCGCTCTGTGTTTCAGGGTCAAAGGCGGGTGAGAAGTTACATATCTTCTATACAGATACTGAGAATAAAGATCTTCGCCATGCCTCATATGATGGCAAGAAATGGCGCTATGAAACTGTAGATGGCGATGGCGAAGATGTTCAGAATTATCAAGAGAGCACCAGGCGAAAAACTGCCAGTGATGTCAGCGTTTCCAACGCTTGCGCTGTTACCCCTGCTGGAGTTCAAGTTTTCTATCGCGATCAGTCTCAAGGAATAATTCTTGGAGCAGCTCTAACTAAAAGTGGCTGGATATACGAAATTGTTGATGGAGACCGGCAGAGTGAAGGTCGAACAACGGGAGATGTTGGATTTTCTCTAAGCGCAGTAGCAAGCGGTAAGAGTGTTTATCTGATTTATGACTCAGTACTAACTCTTTCCTCAAGTAATGTTGCTACTCAAGGTGAAGTAAGACTTGCTAAGCGCAACTCCATATTTCCCGAAGATTGGAGATATAGCACCCTTGATGGTCCAGATAATGGTGTTGCAGTTGCTGGTTATGATGTTTCAATAAGTAACTCCGGAAATAGAATTGCAGCAGCATGGCTTGCTGCTAGCGGTATCCGTCTACCTAACGCTGATGAAGTTCGCTTTTTTATAGTCGATGTGGATGACTTGCCTAGCCGGTTATCTCCTGCGAAACATGGAACCCCTGGATCTCCACTTTTCATTGATAACAGCGGATTACTCTTTGGATGCCAAGAGCGCCTCTGTTCGGTTAGCTCATTTAGCTTAACGCCTAAATTAAGCAATGGCGCTATCCTTAATAACGTTAAGGATAGCGCCATAGTCACAATCAATAAGGTCCGCTATGCGGTAACCTCAATTTCCAAGAAATTAGTTCTGGTAAAGCTTTAAAACTACTTCTTGTTTCTACGCTGGATACGAGTCTTCTTTAGAAGTTTTTTATGCTTCTTTTTAGCCATGCGCTTTCGGCGCTTTTTGACAACTGATCCCATTTTTCATACTCCTCTAATCTAACTGTGGTTCGTTGGGGATAGCAGTATAGGCTGCAAAGAATTCTTTAACAGTCATCAATTCGTGAGACATTGGCCCTTTAATCATTAATACTTTGTCGCAGTACCTTAAGCTTTCATAACGATGGGCAATCATTAGGACTGTGCAAGTTCCTTTAAGTGATGCAATTGCTTTGGAAATCTCATTCTGTGTTTCATTGTCAAGAGCGCTAGTAGCTTCGTCCAGTAGAATCAATCTGGGTTGGGTTAGAAGAGCCCTTGCCAAGCCAATCCTTTGGCGTTGCCCACCGCTTAAATTCCTTCCATCGTCTGTGACTTCCGAATCTAATCCTTGTGCTAAATTTGAGACGAATTCATCAAGTTGAGCATACTTTAAGGATTTCTCTACGGCATCTTTCGGGATTGCATTGTCTTCGTAACCTCTTGTTAGGTTACTTCGCAGAGTGCCTTGGGCAACATACTCTTGTTGAGGAACGTACCCCACAGCTCCTGGCCATTTCTTGTGAACTTCTATGGGGTTCATCCCCGAAATTTCAATTTTTCCAGCAAGTGGACTTAACAAGCCCACAGCAAGGTCAATGATGGTTGACTTTCCTATCCCAGTCGACCCAACAATGGCTACATGTTGACCTTGGCTTATTCGGAAACTTAAATTCCTTATGATTCCTTGCTTGCCTTCCAAATACCCAAACGACACCCCTTCAAAAGAAATGTCTGCATTAAATCCATCGTGTTCAGTTGGAAAGTCTTTTTTCTCTTCAAACATTAACTCAGAGAGTGGTTTCACTTTTGAAATAAGTTCCAGGGTAGTTTTTGACTGTCCATAAGAAGAATTCATGCTAATCAAATTCTGTTGAAGTCGTAGGGCAGCTGGAGCAATTCGAAGGCTTGCAACAGAAAAGACGGCTATCACTGCAGCCGCAGTAGATGAACTATTAAAAAACCACTGGAAAGCTGCAATACCAACTACTCCAAGAATGAGAGCTACCTCCATTACATACTTTGAAAGATTGCCTTGAAATGCATAAATTGCGAATGCATCCGAAGTTGCTAATCGGTTCCTATAAATCCTACCCACATAATTAGTCTGTTGATTTCTTGTGATTATCTCGCGCAGAGAATGGACGATTTCTTGAAGTGCTAAAAAGTTCTCTGCATAGAGTCGTGAGTTTTCCTCACCTAAACGTCGTAATTTAACATTTTGAAGGAAGTAGAGAATATATGCCACAGCTGCAAAATAACCTAATGTGAAAACAGCTAGAACTGGCTCAGCAGCGAATAAACCTGACAAAATAATCAGGAGTAGTGAAACATCAACAACTATTAGAATTAGTTTGAAAACAATTCCTTGAATGATAATATTGATTCCATTAGCTAAACTGAATTGAATTTGAGAATGTGGTAAATTATTCATAGTCTGGAATTGCGTTGCAAAATAGGATTGTATGAGTTTTGCTGAAATTACCGCCGACCTTCTGCTCAAGAAGTAAGTTATCTTCCTCGAAAAGTAAAGCGTAGAAATAGACTTAAGGACTAAAAGACCTGCTGAGAGTAATGCAAGGATTGCAATCTGATCTCTGGTCGTCATTGAGCCTAATTTCAATGCCTCGACAAGTCGTAAGGTCATCCCTCCTGCAGGCGTGTTGCTAACTCCCAAGGTAGCAATTGAAGCCATCAAGCCAATTAAAATTAGACTTATAAGATCGATAAGTCCAAACAGTACTTGAACAACAAGAACGGCTAAAATTTTTATTTTCTCCCGCAAGTTAAAGAGTAACCAAATTGGTATTAGAGAATCTCGGATATTCTTAAGCAAAATCCGGTTCTCCTTTAAGAAGCGCACTAGAGATTCGTTCTATAGTAAAGTTTAATGAGTTCAACACTCGGACTGTATCAGAGATTAATCTTCGAGCTTTCCCATGATCAAAACTGTTTTCAATGAGTAGAGACTCTAAAAGTTGTTGCAGAGAATAGTTACGGCTATCTACCTTCAAACTTTTATTCATAACTACTTTCATACCTGACAGCTCCATGAGTCCTTTATTGTTTGAGACAATGTAGCATCCTAAGGATGCTGCCTCAAGAGGAGCTTTGTCAACACTTTTTTCGGTGCCCGAAAAACAGATTCCATAGTGACACAATCTTTTTGCAACATCTGCTTTCCCCTTGGAACCTAGAAAATTTAAGGAGACGTCCATTTCACTACCAATACCCCTTAAAAACTCCATGTAATACAGATCTGGCGTTTCACCGATTAGATCTAGTTTCCTAAATTCGCGGGGCAATGTTGCGAGAGCAAAAATAATATTCTCTATGCGTTTCACTGGAGCTACTCTGCCAAGATGAACTATTCCGCTTTTTTCCACTACTTCAAATTCTTGGGTGATAAACACTGGAGATATAGCATGCCCCGTAACCAAAAGTTTCTTTGAATGTAATGGAAAAGATTCGGTAGTTGAAGAAGCAACCAAATTTACAAGTTTCTCCGAAACTTTCAAAAGAAGAGAACTTTGCTTGTGAGAATACCATAAACCTGAAGGAACTCCCCAAAGCCTAAGAAATGGAGCTACGATAGGAATAGGTTTATGGTTCATATGAAAGAACACGCAAGAGCTTTTTCTATTCTTATAGATAGTCCCTAATGATGAGATGGTTCTTAACACAACTTCAATAGTGGATTTGCTATTTTTCGTCTTGAGTAGTTTCACAGTGATATTTGAAGATTTATTCTTAATCGAATTCCCCTGCATTGTGAAGATATGTACTTTAGAAAAATGAGATGTAAATTCATTCGCCCAGTCGATGGAATGAGAAAGAATCTCGTTTTCTGGATCAAAAGAGAGATTGAAAATATATAGTACGTTTCGCATTGGATTATTCACCTGTGACTGTCTGTAACCATCGCGAAACAACAAGTAATGTCCACATTTTTCTCAAAGTTGAAAATTCCCCATTTGCAAGGCCTTCTTGAGTTTCAATATTGTTATGAAACTCACCTACCGTAAAGCCAGTTTCTGCCAAATAAGTTAAATTCTGTTCAACATATTTCTTGTTAACCCTAATCCAGTTTCCTAGAGGGCTTATAAAGCCGACCTTTCTTTCTTGCAGCCTTAGGTCATCTAGTTCTGGAAAAGCACGAATTAAATCAGCCTTTGCCAGATGCTTACCTACTCCTCCTTTTAAATTCGCATTAAAAGCAAGTTCAATTATGTTCCTGTCCTGAAAAGGACACCTGGCCTCAATTGAATATGCCATAGATACTCTGTCGAGTCTTTTATTTGATTCCATTGTTAACCAAAGTCTTCGATCGAGCTCCATCATAAAGCTAGCCTTATCTTTATTTTTTGAATACAAAACTTCGTTCCAGGTATTTTCTAGGGTAGTTCTGGAATTTTGAATGTCATTTTTCGAAAATCCAAATAAGGTTTTAATTTCTTCGGCAGAAAAGTTTTGATGCCAAAAAGCCCAGTCATCAAAATTGTCAAGCTGCGCACTCAGTAGAGTCTTCAACGTACTAATTTCTCGCAAAATTGGTGTCTTCAATAGGGGAAAAATCCATCGGATTTTAGAAGCATTATTTACTATTCTGTAACGATCATATCCGAAAAATAACTCATCTGCTCCATCGCCCGTCAACATTAATCTCTGCCCATCAGATTTCGCTCTCTCATAAAGACTCATCATGCTTAATCCGCTGGGATTACAATTTGGCTCTCCCATTAATGATATGTATTTATCCAAAACCTGTGGAATTTCATCAGCAGAAACCATAGATACCGGGACGAATAGCTGTCCATTTTGTTCTGCAATTTTCTTGGCTAATTCAGCATCTCTATTGTATCTCTTCTTGTCTGCATCTGGCCACATAACTGAGTACGTTGTCGCTCTCTGGTTTAATATGTTAAGGCAGATTGAAATCACTGTTGAGTCAATTCCCCCTGACAAAGAGAGAGCAACTTTGTCGTGGCCGTTAACCCTTCGTTCTACTGCACCTAGGATTTCATGCCTCAGGCTTTTCTCTAGATTTACTGTTCTCTTTGGCAACATTGTTTGCCGCAAACTTTCACTGCTTTGGAGAAGTTGTCCATCTTGAATTTCAAAAGTTGCCAATTTTCCAGGATTTACAGCTTGGACATCTGAAAATATTGATTCGGGGTCAGAGACAAATCCCAGGGAGAGAACTTGAATCAGTGCAGAAATACTGAAATCTGAAGGATTCAAAGCCAGTTGAGTTTGATCAGATGAGAAAAATACAGAGTTACTGCTTCTCCTAAAATATAGAGGTTTTTTGCCAGAATCATCTCTTCCTAAAGTTAAACGATTAGACTTATGATCGAAGAATGCAAAAGCGTATGGCCCATTTAATTCCACCTGATTCCACAACTCGGGAGTTTGAAGGAATCTCCCGAGTACCTCAGTATCGCAGTGTGACTTGAAGAAGTGTCCATAGAAGAACTCATCTCTTATTTCCTCGTGGTTGTAGATTTCACCATTGAATACCAACCAATCACCGTTCAAGTGAAATGGTTGGTTTCCATCGCTTGAGGGATCAGTCATGGCTAAGCGAGCAGAACCCAAGAAGCAATTTGATGAAGATTTCACTGCAATCTGACTATCTGGACCCCTATGTTTTAATTCTGATAAACTAGTATTTATCCAATTAAAATTTAAACTTTTTCCGAAACATCCCACAATTCCGCACATGATAGGAGTTTATCGCGCAAGCGCTTCGTTATAAACACATTGTAGGTTTTGGACCATCAATTCTTCACTAAACTTGACTAATCGTTTCTCGTATCCACTGATGCAAATTTCTGTAAAAGATGGAGTTTTTGACTTAAGAATTAAGTTCGCAACTTCTTTATAGTTACCAGGCTGACACAGTCCTGGGTAGTGATCTCCTAATACTTCCGGGATGGATGAAACACGGGTTGCAATGATCGGAACGGCTGCTTGCATGGCCTCCACTAGGACAGCTCCAAATCCCTCGTATTTGCTTGTTAGAACGAATAAATCAATAGAGAGAAGAAAATCTTTAATCTGGTCAGTCTTTCCCAAGAAGTGAGTAAATTCGTTAATTGATAACTCTTTGCTGAGCGACACTAGGGTATCTCTCTGGCTACCATCACCCAGAATCTTTAAACAGATTGGTGTGTCGGGACTTAAACTCGCCACAGCTCGCATAAGAGTTTCTATGTCTTTCTGCTTTTCTAGGCGAGAGATTGTTCCTATCTTAAGTACTCTTGAACTATCTAACTCTCTACGGGAATTAAACCGAATCTTTGCAAATCCGTAGTAGACAAGTTGAACTCTGTCAAACATTTTCTTGCTAATTTCCCTATTAGATTTGATGTAGTCAAAAACAGCATTTGAAATCACTATCACACTACTAGCTCTGCGGAGCACTATACGACTGAGTAATGAAGATATCTCCTTCGGAAATTCTGGCCAATACTTTTCACAATTGTGGCGAGTAATTACTAGTTTACTTTTCGTAAAAAGTGTGGCAAGGAATGCGATAATCTCACTCCTCGGTAAATGCGCGTGAACCAATAAATCTCGATTCGCCTTCAGGTATCTTCTAAAGCAAAGAACTTGTTTGAAAAAAGAAAAATCTCTTAAATCCACAAAAGTGCAGCCTATTTCGTCAAAGTCTTTAAAGAGTTCTGGTTTGCCTTTTAGAAATACTATCGAGACCTCTGTTTTTAAGTTACGCAAACTCTTAGCCACTTGGAGAAGTTGGATTTCGGCACCACCTCGTTCAATGGTGGTGATAATGTGAGCAACGCCCTTCACCGCGTTAATCTTTCTTCCCCTATCAATATTTGGTGGATTGCGATTTAAAATGTTTATGAAAACTAGCAAACAAAATATCGTCGTTTCTCTTCTTTCCTAATTTATAGTATAACCGCGTGAATACTCTATCTGAATTATTTTTCCCCAACTCAACCTCTTCTAAATTCTTGATTATGTTATAGCTTGCGGGTACTAATCCATAGCCTAATTCAGACATAAGCGCCCCAATGGCTTCATCCTCAAAAAATACATTTCCAATATTGGCCGACCTATACAACTCTGTAGCTTTGTAGATGGCAGTGCGAGAAAATATCTGACCCCAACCTACAGCGAATCTGCCATTTTTTGAGGGCACTCCCATGTAGTCTGGCTTGCAATTGATGGCACTCATTAGAGCTGATTGGTTAACATAAGTTGTCGTATTAGTCTTGACCAAAAAATCAAACTCAAAAGTATCAAGGATCAATTTAGCTGCCGACAAGAACTTTAAAGTCATCGTATCCCACCGTTCGTCTATGTTTACTAATATTTTATCGGGGCCATTGAATGAAGCGTCAGGCAAATCCTTTTTTGACGTCCAAAATTTCAAAAATGTCTGGCGTCGTAAAATAAAGTTATGTAATTTTGCTAATTCTGTAAATTTTCTAGGTATGCCTGAGTAAGTGAAAAAAAATGTTTGTGGATTATGCTTCCAGTCTTTCACCCACGTCTGTCGCGGACCAGCTTCATAGAGCGACTTCCAGGGTTCATACACTGAACTAAGTATCAAGAAGCAAATTCTGGGATTACTCTGCTTCTGGGCTATCATGCTCCTAACTTACCTTAATTACTATTAATTTTCAGTCTTCCAGGGAGAAAATGCTATGCTCGTGGATTCATTCCCAATCAATCAAGAAGTAGAATTAGCTTTGTTTAGAATTCAGTATCTCTATAGCTTAGTAGACAGATTTATCGTAGCCGAATCTAGGTTCACTCATAAAGGTCATGCTAAAGACTTGAATTTTACACAATTACTTCAATTTAGACCTGATTTACAATCTAAGGTTGAGGTGTTAGAAATTTCACTAAATCCAAACAATGATTATTGGAAAAATGAAATTAGCACTCGAGAACAAATTCAAGTTTATATCTTCTCGAAATACCCTAACTGCCACTTTATTCTCTCTGACCTCGATGAAATCCCATCTAGAGAGCAACTCCAAAATTTGAAATCTTCTTTCGGTCAATACCATTTCTTAACGCCAACATATTACAGTTTCGCAAATCTACAATTGACAGATGCTCAGCATGCGCAATGGCAGCGAGGTGTCATGGGCCACACCAATTTATCTCTTGGTGAAAATGGTGGTCGCTTCATCAAACTACCAATATTAAGTAGTGAAGAACCCGGCGCACACTTATCTTGGATGCAGTTTCAATCAGGCGCAATTAGCCACAAGTTAGAGGCGACCCTACATGTCGAGTTTAATATTAAGGAAGCAAAGTCCCAAGACTTTCATGATTATGTATGTAAGTATCAGATTGATCACTTGGGGCGTTTCCACATGCCCGGGCACGGCCTATTACAGTTCATTCCACCATTTGAATTTACTGAGATCCAAAAGGAATTGTTCAAGATACATCCAGAGATTTTTTCGTCTAACGCTTCGCCTTATAGTAGGCTCTACCGCTTGTTTGCATCCCTAGTTGTTACTAGTATCTATCAATCACGTCGATTTCGAGGCGATATATTTTCGACTTTTGTGTCTCAACAATTCACTCTTAGTAGTTTCATCAAGGCTTGCCTTTCATTAATTATCTGTTTTATCAGAATTCAAGGGAAAAATAAAATATCTAATTTTATCCGTGGAGGATTTAAGTAATGCTTTTTCTCGCAACGCTAGACTAGTTATCTAGCTAATCTTTGTTTGACTTCATCAATAATCGCGCTTGCCCTGTTTTCGTATGTAAAATTTCGAGCCCAGTTGAAGGCTCTTTTTGCTTGAGCCTCTAATTCAGCGGAATTCTGAATCATTTCCAAAACACTTTCACTTAGATCAAGGTTATCGACACTCATATCAAAATACTTTACGCAGCTTGGGTCAAATAGTTCGCGATGAGCTTCGGTATCGGACGCAATGATTGGAACCTTGAGAGCCGCATATTCAACAGCTTTGATTGGAAATGTATCTCGGAAGTAATCGTTATCATAGTAGCTAAGAACCCCAATCATACCTGGCTCCAGTAAATTAGGAATTTCAGAATGCGAAACATGGCCAAGCACCCTAAACTTTGGATTCTTTAAATAATAATCTAGTGATTTTTCCTTGAACCAGTCCTTTGAGACCCCCAATATAATTATTGACTCAATTTCTGGGCGCGCAGCCAGCAACCTTGTATTTCTTAAAAAATAGAGAAAGCACTCTTCTTGATGAGGATTGGAAATGTTACCTATGTATAGGACTTTGTTAAATAATCCTTTATCGCTCACGGTGCGCTTGGAGCCTTCGAGAAGATATTTGTAATTAACCGCCATAGGAGCAGGGACCATGTTTCCTTTAGCACTTCGAAAGTCTTGCCCTAAACTAGACTTTATTGGGCATATAACAACCCTTTTCTGTTTAATAAGAATGTTTATGATCTTTTTATTCAAATACGTCGGCTTTTGGTGAATTTCAATAACAATAACCGCAGTTTTAATCAAAAGAAATGCCAGTAGTGCAAGTGGAGGCTCCCTTAGCCAAACTAAATCAATTCTTCTTCTGTCTAGTTTAGTAGCTAATTTGAACATTTTGAATCTAAGCATGTTAAAATGGAACTGAGTAAATTTCTTGGAAAAAACTAAATTTGTTTCTACTTGGATCTCTCCATCAACGCTTCTGCTCTTCTGACTTTCATGTAGGTTTCGTAGGGAGATTATTTCAGCTTCGTGCCCTAGCGTTGATAGCGCTTTCATGGTCTCATATGTGGTTACACCGTAAGCTTTGGTCGTGGGGAAGCGTGCCGTAACAACAAATAGAACGTTCATTTCCCAATCCTCCCGGGACACTTATTTTTTAATGGTTCAACTAACGCTAGGTAAAAGTTTAGTCCATTGACTCATTCTAATTCTTAAATCTTGCTCTCTTTTTCGGAACATCAAAATAATTTAGCGACGTTTATGGGAGCCGCCCATGAGAATCGAACTCATGACCTTGGCTTTACGAGTTCTCAGACCTCCTATCCACCATTGACTCACTGCGTTCATTATCGCTCAATCCACTGACATCCTTAGCGACAGGTGTCCATAGTAATTCGCCTATATCCAGCTCGATTGCATCCAGAATTGCATCCAAGCCTTGGTCTCAAAAGCAAACAGTTCACTCGAAGAATAACTAGACAATAGTGCCTTGATGATAGATAACTCGCCAAACAGAATCTGCCCGTTCCCAGAGACTGGATCGACGAGTGATTCGTTCTCCTTGTTGCAATTGATAGGTCAGCAAATATACATTTGAACCAAGTGCACGAATTCGAAAGTCGCTAGTTATCCAATCGTCAGGCTCGTTAGCTTTATAGCGAGATTCAAGAATGTCCCAAATGGATTCCAAGTCGTATACCTTGCCCGATGCTCCAATCTCCCAGAAATCAGGCGCTGTCATCGCCTGAAAGTCCATTCGGCTAGTTCCTAGTTCTTTGCGATGGAACAGAGGCTCTCTAGCCACCAACTCAGCAAGTACTTCATTAAGTTTTTCGTTCATTAGTCAAACGTATCAGTCGACTCGTGAGCCACTAAAAAAATACTTTAGCATTGAGGCCCTCCCGCCAAACACTCTCTCAAGCTCAAGAGCCGTTGGAAACTAAGACACGCTTAATCCCGATTACATCCACGTATTGCATCCAAGAATGCTCCAACGTTGCATTCTGCGCCAAAACAGCTGGTTTATTAGCCCAACAATGGAGCCGCCCGCGGGAATCGAACCCGCGACCTTCGCTTTACGAGAGCGACGCTCTACCGACTGAGCTAGGGCGGCGATGCTTTAAAGCTTCAAGCTTTGTGAGAATTAATCCAAGCGTACAACGCCATTAGGCGTTGCTAGGTGAACAGCTACAAGTCCGGTTTCTCCATCATTTACCGCTAGATCAACCCACTGAATTTCAACACCATCGAAAGCTTTTGATAGATCTGAGCCAAGCCACTCTTCAATTGTCTTTTCATCACCTGAAATTTCAATTTTTACAATCTCAGCAACTGCCTTGCCATCAGTTGATGGGTGATCACTAGACATCCATTGAATGAAAAATGGGAGCTGAGAGTCATTAAGAGTTCCAAGAACTCCAAGTTGCTTCCACTTTAACTCACTTCCATCAGGACGCTTTCTTGAACCATCAATGGCTTGCCTGCCAAGACGGTTTTCAATGGGTGAGAGATCATCAGTTGAAACCACCCAAGTAAGCCAGCCTCCGCCTTCATTAGCGCGCTGTGAAACTACGCGACCAAATGCAGAGGCATCCGCTGCCGGATGATCAAGGGGACAGACAACTTCAAGATAGTGACCATTCTTTAGAGCAAGTGTGAAGTTGCGAGTTCCAAATCTTGGATGAATTCCGCCATCGGTAAAGGCCGAACCAATTCGAGAACCAATCCTTTGAACGACATCTACTAGTTGATCATGAGTTGCTGCATAAGAGATATGGTCTAGGCGCATGTGCCGATAATGCCGAAAGCTACTTCAAAGCGCAAAACAGAGCCTCAAGGGTAGAAAGGGGGGCTGAGTTACGCCCGAGGTTTATCCGGGCCTCTAGTAACGCTTCAATCCGCTCAATACTGCGCTTAGGAGTAGATGTGCTGGCAAATTCTGCGACCTCGGCCTTCAAATCAATATTTAAAATTTCATCGCTGCCGCTTTGAACCACCAATACATCTCGGTAGATGGTGGCAATATCTAAAAGAGCGCTATCTAAGTTGTCGCGTACCGACCTAGTTGCAGCTGACTTTTGTTCTTTTTCCAAATCTTTGATTGCTTTTGAGCCCCCGGAGACAAGTGAGCGCCCTGTTCCTTGATAGGCATCTTGTAATTGCTGTAGCTGCTTACTATCTCGCTCAGAGTTTTCGCTCTCAGCTTGTTCTTGAGCAATATCTAAAAGGCGCGAGGCTGCTTTAAAACAGGAATCAATATCTTTTAATGAGAAAGCTAGAGAAAGTATCTGCTTTCTTCTTGATTGAGCATCTTGATTTGTTGCAATAAATCGAGCGCGGCCAATATGTCCTTGGGAAACTCGAGCTGCAAAAGCTGCAGTCTTTGAATCAACGCTTGTATTTGCTAGAAGAAATTCTTCAACACTTGCCTTTGATGGAGTTCGCAGTTGAAGATGCCTACATCTAGATCGAATAGTTATTGAGACATCGCTAAGAGTTGGAGCGCATAGAAACCAGAGCGTAT
>Ga0315902_10008688_pt1 | contig 13734 bp, 10 predicted proteins | sample LakEriMetagenome_9_FD_203523 | JGI IMG/M metagenome (GOLD analysis project Ga0315902, IMG submission 203523) | Freshwater fungal communities from buoy surface, Lake Erie, Ohio, United States - Buoy 12 MA117 | ecosystem: Environmental > Aquatic > Freshwater > Lake > Lake biofilm | place: USA... | reverse complement strand
GTTTTCTCTCCAACGCCGAATATGACCGCTTCTTTAGTACCGGTTACATCATCCAACCCACACCATATGACGCCTATGTGCAATTAGCTGACGGTCGACGCTTCACTGATTTCTGTGCACGCTCCGTCGACCTCGGTCGCGCTATGACTTCACCACTTACATGGAGTGGAGCCAGCGCAACCGCTGCAAATAGTGGAATAGCACCGAAGCTCTATTCGCCAAGACCATATGAAGATGGTTCATCTATTACCCATCTTGATGAAGACGCTTTTCCCGCCGGATCACCTGACGCAGTCATGACACCTGTCCTAGATCCTGGCGAAGTTTTCCGATCACCCGGCCCGGTAGCGCTCGCGATGCTGGCAGACATGTTGCAAAAACCGCCTAGCAACCAGGCACAGTCGCTTCCCGGAAAGCCAGTTAATGTCAGAGCCTTGGTTGGAGATAAATACGCTCTAGTCACCTTCGATTCTCCAACCTGTCGCCGCATCGATCGAATCACGGGCTATAAAGTCACAATCGACCAGACTGGCGAGGAGCGCGTCTTCGCTTCAAGTCCTGCTCGCATTACGGGGCTGAAAAATGGTCGGTCCTATTCATTCACGATTACAGCCGAGAATATGAACGGAAGATCTGAAGCCGTAGGTACAAATTCAATCAAGCCGCAAGCCGGTATTTCGAGCAAGACGATTGACCCAAAAGTAAACGCAAGATACGTAGCCACGGGAACTTTTAGTAGTACCCCCGTAATCGCATATTCAGATGCAATTTCCGGAAATCTCAAATTGGCTACATACTCAAAGAAAAAGTGGAGTGTCTCCATAATTGACGGTAACTCAACTTCGGGCGGGAGATCAGATCGTAATCTGGCTGGCCCAGTTTCCCTCTGCGTAACAGGATCTAAATCAAAACAGGTTCTTCATCTCTTTTATGCAGATGTTGAAAATAAAGACTTGCGACATGCAAGTTATAATGGCAAAAAATGGCGATATGAAACCGTCGATGGAAATGGCGATACAGTTCAAAACTATAAAGAACGACCGCGGAGACGAACAGCTAGTGACGTGAGTATTTCAAACGCGTGTGCTGTGACTTCCTCCGGGCTTCAAGTCTTCTATCGCGATGAATCACAAGGAATTCTTCTCGGAGCTGTACTTACGAAAGAAGGATGGGTGTATGAAATTGTTGACGGCGATCGTCAAACTGAAGGTCGATCTACCGGTGATGTGGGATTTTCATTGAAAGCAGTTTCGTCAGGCAAAAACGTCTATGTGCTATATGACTCTGTTCTATCTCTCTCCTCCAACGATGTTGCTACCCAAGGAGAAGTTCGGCTTGCTCGTCGTGACTCCATCTTTCCAGAAGATTGGCAGTACAGCACTCTCGATGGACCAGATTTTGGCATTGCCGTTGCCGGATACCAGGTTGCCCTCGCGCAATCTGGAGAGAAAATCGCTGCAGCGTGGCTAAGCGCAAATGGGAATCGACTACCAAATCCTGACCAAATTAGATTTCTTGTTATTGACCAAGATCAATCGCCTGGGAGCAGGGAGGTAGCCAATTACGGCACTCCGGGTTCCCCGCTTATGATTAATGCCAAGAGTATTGTCTTTGGTTGTGAGAAACGACTCTGCACTGCAAACAACACTTCAACTTCGCCGAAACTCTTGAACGGCGCCATCCTCGATGGTATCAAGGATGGCTCTATCGTGACCGTAGACAAGGTCGCTTACGCTGTCACTACTATCCAGAAACGACTCGTTCTAGTGAAGCTTTAATTACTTCTTATTACGACGTTGGATTCTTGTCTTCTTCAACAGCTTCTTATGTTTTTTCTTAGCCATGCGTTTACGGCGCTTCTTGACGACTGATCCCATGAAATTTACCTCCTTCAAGTCTTGGTGTTGATGATAGAGCAGCATAGGCTGTTACCGTGAGAATGTGGAAACGAATTCTAATCCAAGCCTTTGCGCGAAGAAATATTTATATCTCTCGAAAGTACCATCCCAATGACGGGACCATTACGTCGCGAATTAGCGAGGAGCTCATAAGACAAGCAGGGGGCGTGCTTCATATTGGTGCACACGAGGGCCAGGAAGCTTCGCTTTATGCACAATGCAATGTTCCAGTAATTTGGATTGAAGCACTACCTACGAAGTACGAAGTTTTAAAGCGTAAAATTCAACAATACCCAGGTCAGAGTGCGATTTGTGCTCTCCTTGGTGACTCTAATTTACTGGAAGTGGAATTCTTTATTTCTAACAACGACTCCGCTTCTTCCTCAATTTACTTGCCGAGTACGCAGGCGAATGTTCCCTTTGAAATGATCGAAAAAACTGTACTGGAAATGAAGAGACTTGATTCCCTATTCTCCCTCGAAGATGCAAAAAATTACAGGCATTGGGTGATTGACGTACAGGGGGCCGAACTGAAAGTACTTCTGGGGGCTGGAGAGTTAATACATTTTTGTAACTCTCTAATTGTCGAAGCTAAGAGACAATCCAACTATACGAATGGTACGACCTGGGAGGAGCTCCTCGATTTTCTGGAATTGAACGGATTCGTAGCCTTGTGGCAAATAGGTGAGAATGACGAGGACAATGCTTATTTCATAAGAGTAAAGAACCGCTTGAATTAACTCAGGAAACCCTTGATGTCATCTAATGTGGCATTTAATGGTTTCGTTCCACTCTCGACTCGCTTATACCAATCCGAAGTTCTCTCCAAGCTCTCTTCGAAATTCAATTTATCTTCCCAGTCCAGAATTAATCGAGCCTTCTTGGAGTCAAGCGCTAACAAGTCAGCTTCGTGCAAGTGTGCACCTTCATCTGGTTGCCATGCTGGTTTGATGCTCCACATCTTTCCTACTGCTTCAGCAACTTGGCGTACTGCCATGAACTCATCTTCGCGTGGGCCAAAATTCCAAATCGCATCTGTACCACCTTCAATTAAGTAGTCCGCAAGAGCCAAGTATCCAGAAAGGCAATCAAGGACGTGTTGCCAAGGACGGACCGCATTGGGATAACGCAGTTTCACTGGTTGGCCCGCCCTGTAGGCGCTAATGAGATCCGGAAAAAGTCGATCTTTGCTGCTATCTCCTCCGCCAATCACATTTCCTGCACGTGCTATTGCCGTTGGAATTTTTGGGAAACTCTTGATCCAAGATTGCGTAAGGATATCGGCCATAGCTTTTGAGGCGCTGTAGGGATCATCTCCTCCTAGTTCATCACTTTCTACGTAGCCCGCTCTTTGGCTTTTGTTTTTGTATACCTTGTCAGTAGTAACGATTATCTGCGCTCTTATGGAATCAGATTTTGCTGAAGCATTCAGGACGTTTAGCGTTCCGTTAACATTCGTCTCAACAGTATTTACTGGATCTCTGTAGCTTTCCCGAACAAGAGGTTGGGCTGCCATATGAATTACCACGTCTGGCTTAGATGCCTTAATAGCAGTTTCAAAGGCGACGCTGTCTCGAATATCAGAGCGAAAATCGCTTTCCAAAAAATCAGCTACTCCACCGTTGAGAAATAGGGATTCAGGCTCTGGATTAAGTGCATACCCTGAAACTTTATGTCCTTTGTGGGCTAACAGAAGTGTTAGCCAAGAGCCTTTAAACCCCGTATGGCCAGTAACTAAAAAGTGCATTACCTAGCCTTTTTTACAAAATCAGATATCGACTCAATCACAAAATCAAGCATTTCCTTCTGAAGTCCGGGATAAACGCCAACCCAAAATGTTCTAGACATAACTATGTCTGTATTTGTTAAATCTCCAACAACTCGAAACTCAACATCCTTATAAGCAGGTTGTTTCATAATATTTCCAGCAAACATCAATCTAGTTCCGATTTTTCTTTCATCAAGGTATCGAAGTAAGGCTTCACGGTTTACAGGGTGCTTAGGATCCAAAGTAATTGGAAAACCGAACCATGATGGATCAGAGTGTTCGGTTGCTCTGGGGAGAATGAGACCTTCAACACCTTGAAGACCTGCGAGAAGATAATTGAAATTCTCTTTTCTTCGAGCGATGAATGAATCAAGTTTTGCAAACTGTGACAATCCGATTGCAGCCTGCATATCAGTTGCCTTCAAGTTATACCCGATGTGGCTATAAATGTATTTGTGGTCATACCCCTCAGGAAGATCACCTAGTTGCCACTCAAATCGCTTCTGACAGGTGTTATCACATCCGGTTGCGCAATAACAATCCCGACCCCAGTCGCGGAAGGACTCAGCTTGCCGTTTAACTAGGGGAGATTTAACAAATACTGCTCCTCCCTCGCCGGTTGTAATGTGATGTGCAGGATAAAAAGACACTGTTGCCGTATCTCCAAAACTGCCGGTCTTTTTCCCCTTATAAGTTGAGCCAAGAGCATCGCAGCTATCCTCAATCAGCCACATATCGTGCTCTTTGCAAAGGGATTGAACCAAATCCAGATTAAAGGGATTACCCAAAGTATGCGCCATCATGATGGCTTTAGTTCTTGGACCAATTGCAGAGACAAGTCTTTCGCTTATCGCGTCATAAGTTCCAAGTTCAACATCAACAACAACCGGCTTCAATCCATTCTGAATTATTGGATTCACCGTTGTGGGGAATCCCATCGCTACCGTAAGTACTTCGTCGCCTTTTTGAAGAGCATCTTTTCCTAACTTCGGACTCGTGAGAGCACTGAGAGCAACGAGATTAGCGCTTGATCCACTATTGACGAACAGCGCAGCGCGGGTTCCCACGTATGAACTGAGAGCGCGCTCGAACTCCTCCGTAAATCTGCCAGCCGTCAACCAGCCATCCAAAGAGGAGTCGACCAAGGCAACTAGATCTGATGAGTCCAAAACTTTTCCTGAGACTGGCACTGGATCTATGCCGGACCGAAATTCTTTTCCGTTTTCGAGGTATCGAGCTCCAAATTCAGCAACACTCTTGAGAATTGACTGTCGAAGATCTATTAGATCATCATTGCTCATACTTCGAACCATTTTCTCTCATTGAAATCCATTAAAGTCCCATTAGCCTAGCCTGATTGTCGAACGCAGGCACTTTCGACCTAACTTCTTCGAAGTTTCCAAGAGCTAGAACCCTTCCTTGGTCAAGATACAAAATCTTGTCCGCGTCACGTACCGTGGATAGTCTGTGGGCAATCATTACTACTGTAACTTCACGCTTGAGTCGAGTTATAGCAAGAGATAAGTCTGCTTCGGTCTTCCCGTCAAGGGCACTTGTTGCCTCATCCAAAATTATAAATCTCGGATTTGAGTACAGCGCTCGTGCGATCCCAAGTCTTTGACGTTGGCCACCACTCAATTTTGTACCGCGCTCACCAACTTTAGACTCAAGACCGTCAGGCAAAGTCTGAATAAACTCATCTAATTGTGAAACCGTTATGGCGCGCTGGACATCTTTCTCTGAAATGCTTGACCGGGGATATCCCAAAGCAACATTCTCGCGGATGGTTCCATTGACGATGAGAGCGTCTTGTGGGACGTAGGCAATTGCACCGGACCATTTCTTTATTGCCTCCTGAGGAGTTAAGCCAGAAATACGAACTTCTCCTGATGTAGGTACTAGGAGGCCTAAAACCAAATCTGCCAGAGTCGACTTTCCGGCTCCAGATGAGCCAACTATTGCAACAAACTCTCCATCTTCAATACTCAAACTTACTTTACTGAGCGCCAAACGATCAGAGCCGGGGTATTCATAATCAATATCAGTTAACTCCATTTTTGCCATAAAGTCGGGGTAGTCAAACTTCGGCTCAAAATCGTGTATTTCTTCTACGGGAGAGTGTGGATCTAACTCGTTTATTAGTTCAAGAGTAGGACCTGCAGATCCAAGCGCCGACTTTAACTGGATTCCGCTTTGCTGCATGCGCAAGACAGCTGGTGCAATTCGAGTGCCTGCCGCCAAGAAGATAGAAAGAGTCGCTACCGCCTGAGCAGCATCCGAGAGCACAAATTGCAAAGCGCTGATGGCAAGTGCTCCAAGAATAACTGTGGTCTCAATAACATACTTTCCTATATAGGGAAGAAAAGATGACTCCGCCAGATCTCTACTCAGTGCAAATCTTAATTTTGATATCTCCTTCGAGTAAAAACCCTGTCGATTCTTCACAGCGGCTTCCCGATATCCTTGAACAATTTCTACAATTCTCTCATTGCTCTCAACAGTAACTCGAGCCTGTGATTCACCCAGTAATTGTGCTTTTTTGTGTAACACTTTGTAAAGCATTAACCCAATAACTGAGAATAAAGCAGCGGTTGAAATTGCTACCGATGGATTTACGACAAGAAGGCCGATAAATAAGACAACCAATAATGAGAGGTCTGAAACTAGAGCAACAGAACTTCCAATTACTCCCAAGGTTATGTTCATGACTCCATTTGTTAGGGCATAAAGAGTTTCTTGGGACGATCGCTTATGGATATTAGTTATTGGTTGTGCCAATAATTTACCAATTAGATTGGATGAGATTGAAGCACCTCTTGAACTCAAAAAGTGGAGAACGCGACGAGTAGTCAAAATAGAAAACACTGTTCTCGTTACAAGCGAGACTGCAGCTGCCACTCCTAGGATTGCGGTTTGTTGCTGAAAAGCTAAATCTGAAATTCCCAAATTCTCAAGAATTAATGCAATTGTTCCCGATGGACTCCTCGATTGAACGCCAGCAACCGTTAAGGCGCCCAAAATGCCAATCAATGCAACACCGAGGAGATCCAATAGGCTCAAGCCAACCTGGATTACGACCACAAGAAAAACCTTTGCAACGTCTTGTCGTGGTAAGACCCGCAGCGACTTGGAGTAAAGACCTTTTATCACAAAAACGCCTTCTCTCTAATCCAGTGAGGTGGAATCAAGTCCTTTGGTTCAGGCATTGAAGCAAACCAAGGTTCAGGAGCGATTACTCTACTTTTTTGATCAATGCAAAGGCTAGCGGCCCACCAACTAAAAGTGGAGTTGGCGATGACATAGTCTTTACCGTAGCGCATAACATGCAAGATCTGGGCTGGAGACAGCCCTTGATCCTCCACAAAAAAATAGTTGGTTTGAAATTCCATCGGTAGGAGTCTCTTTGCAGATTCAAGATCGTCAGAAAAGACCCAAATCTTGCGAGAACTTCCCTGTAGTCGAGTGAGTGAATTACGGTAATAGTCAAGATGAGGAATGCCAAAGTCCTTCTCTTTTAAATAGTCTTTCAAGCGCACATGCAAAAAAATAGGGCCTTCTACAAGTGCCTTATCTATAAGCTCCTTCATTCTTTCATTTATCACTAGAGGAAATGTCGCTGACAACTTTTCTCTAACTTCTGGACACTCTAAATATTTGTATGTTTGGAAGTAGCCGATTAGAAAATTATGGTCTTTAACTCTAACCTCTGAAAATCCAACGTCGTTTGAGACAAAAACGCAAATCGGTTTTCGATATCTCAGTGAAAAAACTATCTCGCTAATCTTCAAAATAATTCTTCGTGATATCGGGAGTAATTCAATTTTGCTAGGTAGTATTCCCATCCTCAACATAAAACCAGCTACTTTTTGTTCGAAGTAACTCGAACTCTTATTTGAGGACGCCACCGATGCTGGGAGATTTAACTGAAGAACGTCAGGATCTCCATTAGTTGACCTGGGTTTTCCTAGGCTCAGATCTAAGAAAACTTTACCTCCGATAGATTCTCGAACATACAAAGCAGCAGCTAATTGGAAAAGTTGATTTCCTAAACCACCTGTGAGATGAACGTAGGTAGATTTCATTTACTTAAGTTCTCCCACGAGCGACAATATTTGTTAAAACGGTCACAAACCCAAGAATCCATTCTAGCTTTTTCCGTATTCCCGACACTCTGGGTTTAAAAAGAAGACTTAGGAATCCGGCAAAAGAAATCTGACCATTTTTCAAGGCGCTCAAAATTAATCTAGCATTGATAACATAAATGTACTTTTTTACCTCATAACTGTTTTGAATGAATTCCCCAATTTCCTTCGTTGCCTCCAATACTTCCGCAACTGAACTTGCATTATTGGTGAGTTGATTCATATTGCCAATAAAATATGTGTAGAGACAGTCATCTATAAAAGTTACCTGGGATTCGTCGATTCTTAGTTTAGCCAAGAATACCTGGTCTTCACCCATTTTCATTTTTGGGAACTTCGTTTCCCCAATAACTTCCTTACGAAAAACAAAGCGCCAACAACCCGGGTTAACCATTAATTTGTCCAGTTTGCGACTCGGCATGAAAATCTTTGAAACTTGGTCATTGGAAATTAAGTGAGTCCGATATCCGCCTATGAGAATTTTGGTGCGTGAATTTACTTTGGATACGGCTTCGGTTAAGGCAATTGGGTTTCCAATATCATCACTATCCCAAAACGCGACCCAGTTCGCTTTCGTATATTCCATTCCGTAATTTTTGGCTAGTCCAGGTGAATTGAAATCTCCTTGCACAACAGAAACTCGATACTTCTCCGAAAATATTTCTAGCTCATTCGAAGTGCCTATGTCATGGCCATCATGAACCAATACAAATTCAATGGGCAAATTTCCACTTCGAGCGTCTTTAAGAACTCTCTCCAGGTTAAAGAGCCGTCCCGCCATTTTGTGGATGGGAACCACAATTGATATCAGCGGTTCTTCTGAATTATCCACTCGGGCATTCTAAGATTCTTTTGTGAATATGTCCGAATCCATAAGCGACTCTCAGGGTTTCTCGGTGCTTATAGTCGCTTACCGCCGATGGAAAAACATTTCTACAATCCTTGATGTTTGTCAATCTGCTGGAATCTCCAAGATATTTTTGAGTCTTGATCCAGCGCGCGACAATGACACTTCTGTGGTGGCTGACCAACGTGAAATCGAGAGAGTCGTGTTGGAATTTGAAGCTAGGTCTCAAATAGAGGTGCGTCGGCGACCTGTGCAACAAAACCAGGGTTGCGCAGTGAATGTAATCAAAGGTTGTGATTGGGCGTTCCAGTTTTCAGATAATTTAATGGTCCTAGAAGATGATTGCCTTCCTTCAATTACTTTTTTCCAATTTTGCAGAATACAGTTGTCAAATCTAATGAGTAATCCGAGTGTTTGGCTTATCTGCGGTACGCAATTTGCTCCAAAACATTTAACAAATCCTGATGGAGTCTTGTCTAGGTACGCACTTACTTGGGGTTGGGCCACAAGCAAATCCAAATGGACTGAAATCCGAGAATCTTTTTTCTCCAAACAACCTAACCCTAATCTGCGAGATCTATATTCCTTCAAAGCTGCCGATGCTTTTTGGAATGCTGGCGCAAGAAGAGCTCTCTCTGGCTTCACGGACGTTTGGGATACGGTCCTCGTTCAGCGCATGTGGACAGACGAGAAGTATTCGATACTTCCGCCAGAGAATCTGATACTAAATAACGGTAACGACCAGGTCTCAACGCATACTGATCTAGACTCCCCTTGGACTGGCCGACAAGTCAGCTCTATCGTTCCTGCCGAAGGAAGCAAACCTATTCCAAGTTCCGAGACTGATTTGTGGCTAACAAACAATTTTTACAAAATACGATGGAGACACGTGTTGTCTACGAAAGTAACTCTCTTTCTAGATTTACTCTTTCATAGACGCCGCGCTAAATTCCAGGTCAACCTGAAAGACCGACTTCTCTCGTGAGTAATCTTGAGACGGTTTCACTATTGATTACATGCTTCAATAAAAAGCAATTTCTTGACTCTTTTGCACAACAAATTGAAGCGGTTTATGAGCTAAAACTGGAGATCATTCTGGTTGATGACTTTTCTAGTGACGGATCTAGGGAGTCATTAATAGACTTAAAAGCGCAATTTCCTAAAGTTAAACTAATATTGAATCAATCTAATTTAGGTTCGGCCGCTTCAAGAAACATTGCAATTAACGAAGCTTCAAGGAAGTGGGTATTCTTTTGGGATATTGATGATCAAGTAGACTTTGAAGTTCTCGATAAAATGATTGAACAGGCTACCAAAAACGATGTAGATCTCTGTGTTGGTTGGTATTTATCTGTTGCTTCTGCAACAGAGTCAAAACCGTTTAATTTCGACCATCAAAAGGGTATTCATTCGATCCAAGAAGTTTCACAAAACCTAATTGATCAAATGGGTTATTGGCGGAATCTGTATTCACGGGACTTCTTGATGAAAAACCAAATATTCTTCTATCCAACATTTGAGCAACTTTCTTCACAGATATTTATTCTAGACGACGTCTTTTTTATGATACTTTGCTCAACCTCCCCAGGAAAAATGTCTTACTTTGATGAACATGAACCCGTCTACACTTATAGAAGTACTGTCCACTCCGAAGCTAGTTGGCATAGATTTCTTTTACAAGCAATGTTGTTCCCCAAGGCATCCGTCATGTTTGTCGAACATGTGAAGTCCGATTCGATGAGCGAATCAAATCTGTTTTACGAATTTGTTCTACAGAAGACTAGAGCGCACATGGCTTATTTGCACTTCTCTCACTGGACTCGCGCAATTCTGAGTCACTTGAAGTTACTTTACTTGATTCGACATCGTGTCAAATCTGCAAATATTATGACGGAATTTTTCCGACAAATGATTATCTCCGTACGGAACTCACTCTCCTACGCATTCCGTAGAGCCTCTTGATAAAGACTTTTCACTTGATCCCCAATTCTTGAAAACCCAAATATCTTTTGAGCGTTTTGTGATAGCTCTGCTCGAGAGTATTTATGCTGCATCTCCCTTAGAATCGCCTTCGCAAATAGATTTGGACTTGTCGTGTCAACAGCTGCGCAATCAAGTTCATTCAATAACTCTGGAATACCCCCTACAGAGCTTCCAATTACTCGTGTGCCACTCATAAATGCTTCACCAATAACATTCGGGGAATTGTCTTGCCGAGACGGTACCAATAGAAGATTCATGAACGCATATGGATTTTCTATTAATATGTCATTATTCATTACGAAACTGCTTGTTGAGATATTCTCGTTTCTAAAATTTACACTTGACTTCCCAACAAGCAATAAATGAATCTTCCTCTGTATGTCCAATGGTAGTTTATTCAGGGCATTAAATAGATCTTCAATTCCTTTCAGGGGATTAGTTAGATTAGCCGAGACAAAACCGATAACAAACTTTTTTTCTTCCAAACGCAGTTCTTTTACCAGATTGATTTCGTCTGCAATTGTTGTCGCCGGTATCGGATTCCTTACTATATGAACTGGTTTGGCTGGAGGAATGATTTGTGAAGTGATCTCCGCTAGCCAAGTTGATGGTGAAACTATATGAACTTGAGAGGACTGAAGTAGATCATTAACCAGCTTTTTTTCTCTTGCGACTTGAGACCAGAACAGCTTTTTCACTTGTGGGCAATGTGAGCAATCTTCGCTGAACTGCACACATTCTCCCGAGTAGTGACATCCACCAGTAATCGACCTTTGATCATGGAGTGTGATGAATACGGGTCTATCTCCAGCATGTTGAAGAATTTCGCCAATTTTCACCAAGTTGTATGTAGAGTGAAAATGCAATATGTCGAAGTTTTCTACCGCTTCACTTGTTAACGCTGTATGTGAAAATGTCGTCACTAGGTTAGATGAGGACTGAACCAAAAACCTTTGAAGTATGGTCGTGGCTTTGGAAGAGAGGCTTGTTCTACCGCCAGCTGTTCTCTGACTTACGATTTCGGAATCTACTCCGACATGCACAAGTGCCTGAGAAAGCCGCACTGCCGCGATTCCCGCGCCACCTTTCAGGCTTGTTGTAATTTGAGCAACTCTCATGTAGTTCTTATTCTTTTGTTTTTCAATCTCTCGGTTTTTCGTCCCAAGGACTTCCAAATCGAATTATATAAACTTGGAAGGGATAGCTGGCTCTGTGGACCTTTACCTGAATCTTTGGCCAAGTTTCGAAGCCATTTATTCTGACGATTCATCTTGAATGCCCTAATTTCTTTAGATGGAATATGTAACGCAAACAGTGGCAATTTTTCTCTAGAGTATTTTTCTACTACATTACAAAACTCCCGCTGTGAATCGAACTCAATAAGCAACTTACTCACTTCCACGTAACCATTCACAAGATCACTTCGCAGTAATTTCTTACCTCTTCGATTTCTTGGGTCTGTGCCGCAGAAGAATTGACCTATTTCGACTCCATCAATAACTCCACCGAAAAACCTTGAATTTTGTAATTGCTTCATCAACTCAATTTCTTCAATATTTCTGTAGCTGCTTTCATCACTTGTGCCAACAGGTAGCGCACGCACTTTTTCTGGATTCAATTCATAGACATTCTTGAGCGACAACATTTCTGTCGTTTGTGGATCATCTTGAGCGTCTTTGATTAGACTTGAAGTTAGAATTGCAGCCGATTCGATATCTCTCACGTAAACGACACTTGCGGCACCACGTGATTGAGAAATTATTGGATAACCCAATCCCTCTTGGATTTTTGCCAATGCTTCAAAAGGGAAATCTTTCGACAATATGACATCAGACTCAACATGCAGTATCTGCACCTTGGCCTGCTTAAGATAATTTTCCAGTGCAAAGAGTCTTGCGCTTGATGTGAGCCAAAAGTTGTTTCTGAAGTCTTTGGGATGGTCATAAAGGCGATCAAGTTCGAGCCATCTCGCATCTTCAATCGCCGACACAAGAGTCAATCCCTTTATATGAGGAATCTCAACGCCTGCGCTGTGAATTAAGACGATCTTGTGTTGTGGAAATTTGTCAATGTGTGAACGTAAATTCCAATACAGGTATCTGGGTATTTTTGAATTGAGGTGCACAAAAACAATGTCCATTTCCGCAATATTCTATATCTAGGAACACACAAGTTCATCAGATAGCGATATTCTCTCGGGGTGAGTTTAAGCAGATTTCCTCGATTAGTTTATCGATTCATCCAATTACGCTATCGAAAATTTGTTTTAAGTTCGTCCCGCTTTCTTTTATCTCCAAAATTTGTTTCTTCTAGTTTGGTTATTGGCTACTCAGCCGGAGGGAAACATGACGGATTAGGCGCCCAATTCCAGCGTATTCTTGCGATCAACGCCCTTGGGGACTTCTGGAATATTCCAATACGACACTCGTATGTCAAACAAATCGCGTTACATCCATTAGACGGTCTTGAAAACTACCAAGATTACGAATTGTATTTGCAAGACTTTAATCGATTGATTGGCTCTACCCAATCTTTCGGTCAGGGAAACAACGCGGTGATGTACGTAGATAATTTGAAGTTTCGACACATTATTGAAGTGCTTTTGAAAATATTTTTATCTAGACGATTTATTGAGCTGAGAATTACACATCCATATTTTTTCATTGATGCTCAAACTTCCCTTTATTTGTGTCAAAGAAATTATGAGATTCGAGAACGGTTACGATCCTTTACTACTGAAGATAATGAGCACAAAATCTCACTGCACCATCGTCACGGGGTAGGAAACATGGCCATTCAGCCGGGCCAGGTTGCTCCCCGCGAGATTTCTTTGTCGGCGTATTCTGTAATTCTCAAATCGCTAATTCGTAGACATCCGACTATGCAATTGTGCATCTACACAGATGCTCCTGAATTTGATCTATATTTTAGACCTCCCGTTGAGCAAAAGAGTTCGTGGAAAAATCTACCTTCATTTGATGGAGACTCTATGAGAGTTTTGGGTAATTCACTTAAGAGCATAGTTGAATTATTTCCCGGCTCTAAAGTCATTCGCGGGGGGCATCCACTTCAAACTCTCGCGAATATGTCCACAAG
>Ga0315902_10008687_pt1 | contig 13734 bp, 10 predicted proteins | sample LakEriMetagenome_9_FD_203523 | JGI IMG/M metagenome (GOLD analysis project Ga0315902, IMG submission 203523) | Freshwater fungal communities from buoy surface, Lake Erie, Ohio, United States - Buoy 12 MA117 | ecosystem: Environmental > Aquatic > Freshwater > Lake > Lake biofilm | place: USA... | reverse complement strand
CGCGCAGCGCAGCGTGCGCGCCGGCGGCAAGCACAACGATCTCGAGAACGTGGGCTACACGGCCCGGCATCACACCTTCTTCGAGATGCTGGGCAACTTCTCCTTCGGCGACTACTTCAAGCGCGACGCCATCCGTCACGCCTGGGATCTGCTCACCGGCGTCTACCGGCTGGCGCCCGAGCGTCTGTGGGTCACGGTCTATGCCGAAGACGACGAGGCCTACGCGATCTGGGCCGACGAGATCGGCGTGCCTGCGGAGCGCATCGTGCGCATCGGCGACAACAAGGGCGCGCGCTACGCCTCCGACAACTTCTGGCAGATGGCCGATACCGGTCCCTGCGGCCCCTGCTCCGAGATCTTCTTCGACCACGGCCCCGAGGTCGAGGGCGGGCCTCCCGGCAGCCCCGACCAGGACGGTGATCGCTACATCGAGATCTGGAACCTGGTGTTCATGCAGTTCGAGCGCGATGCCGCGGGCAATCTCACACCGCTGCCGAAGCCCTGCGTCGACACCGGCATGGGCCTCGAGCGTCTGGCGGCGGTGCTGCAGCATGTGCACAGCAACTACGAGATCGACCTGTTCCAGGCGCTGATCCGCGCGGCGGCGCGCGAGACCGGCACCACCGACCTCGCGCTGCCCTCGCTGCGCGTGATCGCCGACCACATCCGGGCGTGCGCCTTCCTGATCGTCGACGGGGTCATTCCCGGCAACGAGGGGCGCGGCTATGTGCTGCGCCGGATCATCCGCCGCGCCCTCCGTCATGGCCACAAGCTGGGCCAGCCCCGGCCCTTCTTCCATCGCCTGGTGCCCGACCTCGATGCCCAGATGGGCGATGCCTACCCCGAGTTGCGTGCCGCGCGCGAGCGGGTTGGCGAGGTGCTGTTGCAGGAGGAGCAGCGCTTCGGTGAAACCCTCGAGCACGGCATGGCCATCCTCGAGGCTGCGCTCGCCGGAGGCACCCGGACCCTCGACGGCGAAACCGCCTTCAAGCTCTACGACACCTACGGCTTTCCGCTCGACCTCACGGCCGATGTCTGCCGTGAGCGGCAGGTTGCGGTCGACGAGGCCGGCTTCGACGCCGCGATGCAGCGCCAGCGCGATCAGGCGCGCGCCGCCGGCAAGTTCCGCATGGGCGAAAGCCTCGCCTACGATGGCGCGGTCACCCGCTTCGTCGGCTACGACAGCCTCGCCCACGAAGGCCGCGTGCTCGCGCTCTACCTGGGCGGAACTGCGGTCGATGCGATCGCCGCCGGCCAGGACGCCATCGTCGTCCTCGACACCACCCCCTTCTACGCCGAGTCCGGCGGCCAGGTCGGCGATGCCGGCGAACTTTGCGCCGGCGAGACGCGCTTCATGGTTGCCGACACCCAGAAGATCCAGGCCGACGTCTTCGGGCACCATGGGCGCCTCGCGGGCGGCATGCTGCGGGTGGGCGATCTGGTCGAGGCCCGCGTCGATCTCGTCCGGCGAGGCGCCACGGTGCGCAACCACTCCGCCACGCACCTGATGCACAAGGCCCTGCGCGAGGTGCTCGGTGCGCACGTGCAGCAGAAGGGCTCCCTGGTCGATCCCGACAAGACCCGCTTCGACTTCAGCCACCATGCCCCGATGAGCGCCGACGAGATCCGTCGCGTCGAGGCGATCGTCAACCGCGAGGTGCTCGCCAATGCCGCCACCGCGGCCCAGGTCATGGCCTTCGACGATGCCGTGCGCGGCGGCGCGATGGCGCTGTTCGGCGAAAAGTACGGCGACAGCGTGCGGGTGCTCGACATCGGGTTTTCGCGTGAGCTCTGTGGCGGCACGCATGTGCAGCGCACCGGCGATATCGGTCTCTTCAAGATCGTGGCCGAGGGGGGCGTGGCGGCCGGCGTGCGCCGGGTCGAGGCGCTCACTGGCGAGAACGCACTCGCCTGGGTGCAGCAGGCCGCCGGCACCCTCGGCGAGGCGGCCGCGGCGCTGAAGGCCACGCCCGCCGAGCTCAATGGCCGCATCGGGCAGGTGCTCGATCAGGTCCGCACGCTCGAGCGCGAGCTCGCACGGCTGAAGTCGCGGCTCGCGGCCTCGCAGGGCGATGACCTCGCTGCACGCGCCGTCGACATCGCGGGCATCAAGGTGCTCGCCGCGAGCCTCGACGGTGTCGATCCGAAGAGCCTGCGCGAGACCGTCGACAAGCTCAAGGACCGGCTGCGCAGCGCCGCCATCGTGCTGGCGGCGGTCGACGGCGGCAAGGTGAGCCTGATCGCCGGCGTCACGCCCGATGCGACGGCGCGCGTCAAGGCGGGTGAGCTCGTCAACTTCGTCGCCTCGCAGGTCGGCGGCAAGGGCGGCGGCCGTCCCGACATGGCGCAGGCTGGCGGCACGGATCCCGCGGCGCTGCCACAGGCACTCGCCGGAGTGTCGGCCTGGGTGGCGCAGCGGCTCGGCGCCTGAGGGGGTGCACCGGGCGGAGCTCCGCGCGGTGGGAACCCGGGCTGGCAGGCTGCGGTGACGCCTTCCCGGGTAACGCTGCTGCCGGTCGTCTGCCTGGCGGTGATCGGGCACACCGCCTTCACCGCCAGCCGCATGACGGTGTCCCTCGCCGCGATCGCCCTGCAGGCGCCGACCTTCGTGGTCGGCCTTCTGCTGTCGCTCTATGCGCTGCTGCCGATGCTGCTGTCGGTGGCAGCGGGGCGCTGGATCGACCGCGTCGGCACCCGACTGCCGATGCTGCTCGGCTCGGTCGTCGTTTCGGTCGGCTTCGTGCTGCCCACCATCTGGCTCACCCTGCCCGCGCTGTTCGCCAACAGCCTGCTGGTGGGCACCGGCTTCATGTTCTTTCACCTGAGCATCCAGAAGCTCACCGGCGATCTCGCCGACGGCACGCAGCGCATGCGCAACTTCGCGCACCTCGCGGTCGGCTACTCGGTATCGGCCTTCTGCGGCCCGATCAGCGCCGGCATCCTGATCGACTGGTCGGGGGCCGGGTCATCCTTCGGTGCCGCCTTCGCGGCCTCCACGCTGCTGATCGTCGCGGCCTTCGCGCTGCTGCGCTGGCGCTGGACCTTCGGCGGGTCAGGCCCGCAGCCGGTGCAGTCACCCGCGCGCCCGGGGCCGCTGGTCGAGCTGCTGCGCCCGCCGCTGCTGCGCATGCTGTTCATCACGGTGGTCGTCACGTCCACCGTGTGGGATGTCCACATGTTCCTCACGCCGATCCAGGGCAGCGCCATCGGCCTGAGCGCCAGCCAGATCGGCGTGGTGCTCGGCGCCTTCTCGCTCGCCACCTTCAGCGTGCGGGTCGCGCTCCCCCTGATCTCGCGGCACCTGGGGCCCTGGCAGCTGATCGCCACCGCGCAGCTGGTCGCCGCGGCGGTCTTCGTCGTCTTTCCGCTGGTCACCAGCCACTGGGGGCTGATCGCCCTGTCCTTCGTGCTCGGTCTCGGGCTGGGCATCGGTCAGCCGGCTGTGATGGCGCTGCTGCACGAGGAGAGCCCACCGGGCCGGGTCGGTGAGGCGGTCGGGCTGCGCATGACGCTGGTCAACGCCACCCAGGTCATCCTGCCGGTGCTCTTCGGGGCCGTGGGCAGTGCGCTCGCCGCGGTGCTCGCCGGCTCGCTCGCCTACCTGCCGCTCTTCTGGTGCGTATCGATCGCCGCCTTCGCCAGCGGCGCGGCCTCGCTGCGGCGGGGCGCGGCGTCACGCACGCCCTGATCGTCCTTCGCTGGAGCTCACCATGCATCCCGACTACCGGTTCTGCCCGCGCTGCGCCACCCCCTTCGAGACCCGCGAACTCGGCGGGCTTGTCCGTCATGTCTGCCCGGCCTGCGACTTCACCCACTGGAACAACCCGGTGCCGGTGGTCGCTGCGCTGCTGCAGGTGGGCGAGCACATCCTGCTGGCGCGAAACGCGGCGTGGCCGCCGCGGATGTTCGCGCTGATCACCGGCTTTCTCGAGCGCGACGAGTCGCCCGAGGAGGGGGTGGCCCGCGAGGTCAAGGAAGAGACCAATCTCGATGCGCGCCGCATCGAGCTCATCGGCGTGTACCCGTTCGCGCGCAAGAACGAGCTGATCATCGCCTACCATGTGCAGGCCGAGGGCGAGATCGCGCTGTCGCCCGAGCTGGTCGACTTCAAGCTGGTCGAGCCGGCGCGTCTGCGGCCCTGGCGGGCGGGCACCGGTCTGGCGATGGCCGACTGGATGCAGCGGCGCGGCCTCGACGTGGAATTCGTCGACCTTCCGGGTCGTAGCGGCTAAGATGCCGCGCCTTGCGTGCTCGCCGGTGGGCCTTGCCACCTGGCAGTGTCGCCATCGGACATGCCTGCCGATGCCTTTCTCTTTGCTCGGGAAACCATGATGAGCTCATCCACCGAACTGCCTGCCGTCGACAAGGAAGTCGACGCGCGTGGCCTGAACTGTCCCCTGCCGATCCTGCGTGCCAAGAAGGCGCTTGCCGAGCTCACCAGCGGGCAGGTGCTCAGGGTGATTTCCACCGATCCCGGCTCGCAGCGCGACTTCGCCGCCTTTGCCCGCCAGACCGGCAACGCGCTGGTGGCGGTGGCGCCGGCCGAGCGCGAGTGGTCCTTTTACCTGCAGCGCCGCTGAGGGCCGACCGATGCATGCGCGCTTCGACTTCAGCGGCCGCACGGTGCTGGTCACCGGCGGGGTCTCCGGCATTGGCGCGGCCGCCGCGATCGCCTTCCGGCGAGCGGGTGCGCGGGTCGTCGCCTGCGGGCTCACCGAGACCGAACTGTCGGCGGCGCGCGCGGATCCCGCCTTCGCCGACATGGACGTGCGTGCGCTCGATGTAACCGACAAGGCTGCGGTCGATGCGCTGGTGGGGTCGCTCGACGCCCTGGATGCGGTGGTCAACAGCGCTGGCGTGATTCGTCGCGACGCCGAGCACGACCCCGAGGTTTTCGATCAGGTGCTCGACGTCAACGTCTCCGGCGGGATGCGGGTGAGCGCCGCGGCACGCCCGCTGCTGGCGAAAAGCGGCGGCGCGATCGTCTTCATCGGCTCGGTGATGTCCTTCTTTGGCGGGCCCCGGCAGCCGGCCTACTCCGCTTCGAAGGGCGCGGTACGCAACCTCACGATGTCGCTGGCGGCCGCGTATGCCGCCGACGGCATCCGTGTCAATGCGGTGGCCCCCGGCTGGGTGATCACGCAACTGTCGCGCGGCGCCCGCGAAGACCCGGTGCGCTCGGCAGCGATCATGGCGCGGGTGCCGATGGGCCGCTGGGCCGAGCCGGCCGAGATTGCCGACCCCATTCTGTTTCTGTGCTCGGATGCCGCCCGCTACATGACCGGCACCGTGATGCCGGTCGACGGCGGCTACACCAGCGTCGGCTGAGAGCCCGGGCGGGCCGGGCCGTCTCGCCGGGCGCGAGGGCGCCCGGCGCAACCGCTCATCGCAGCGGGTCGAACACCGAGCGCGCCACCGACGCGCACAGCGGCGGCACGATCGAGCCGTGGTAGGTGCTCAGCCCGCCGGCCGCGGCCACCTGCGCATCGATGCCCGGCTTGAAGGCCGGCACCATCTCGACGTCCACCGCACCGACCGTGGCACCCTGGCCGGCGAAGTAGGTCACGGCGCTGGTCATGTTGGCCACCGGCACCGTGGGGTCGCGCGACCCCTGGCACAGCGTGGTCACGGCTCTCGGCTTGAAGTTGAGCAGATCGTGCTCGGCGACGCGGCGGCGGGCCGGATGATTGACGTCGGCCTTGTAGCCGCTGACGAAGCCGCTGGTGAGCAGGCCGCCGGTACCGGTGAGCGCGAGCGGCAGCTTGCCCTGGACGAACAGCTCGTTGGTGGACAGGCTGCCCGGCAGGAGGTTCTCGATGTTGGTGGCCCAGGGCAGCTGGAAGACGTCGGTGGGCTGAGCGTAGACGTCGCCGTAGCGCTTCTGCAGCCCCACCAGCGCCATCGGCGTGAACACCGTGGCGCCGGCCACCGGCGCGTCGAAGCCGTCCAGCACCGTTTGCGACAGCGCGTACGGACCCGCCATCGGCACCGAGGCGGTGACGGTGAACTCCGAGCCGTAGTCCTTCTCGAGCGCGCGCTGGGTAGCCATCGCCGCGTGTCCGCCCTGCGAATAGCCAGCCAGGAAGAGCTTGCCCGAGGTGCTCACCCCACGGTCGGCGAGCAGCTTGCGAGCCGCGCGCAGCGCGTCGATGCTGACCAGCGCGGTGTTGTCGGCCTGCAGGTACGGGTGATAATTGACGGTCGATCCCGAGTAGCCATGGTAGTCGGGCATCACCACGACGTAACCCTGGGCGCCGTACATCATCAGCTGCAGGTTCATTTCCGCGTTGGTGGGCGACGACATCGTGTCGTTCTTCAGCACGGTGGTGCCGTGGTGGTAGACGAGGATGGGGAAGGGGCCGGCGCAGCCCGCCCCCGAGGGGATCAGCACACCGGCGCTCGCCTCGGCGTCGTTGTTCTTCGGGTCGCGGGTGTCGTAGATGATGCGGTTGATCGATACGTCGCACTTCGCGGTGCCGCCGATCAGCGACTGCAGGCCGGGCAGGGTGGCGACGGTCGCGTCGACCATCGCCCTGGGCATCGCCGCGGTCTGGCTGGTCGACTTCAGCGCGCCGCGATCGTTGGTGCTCTCGACGCTGCCGCAGGCGGCGAGCACGGCGGCGAGCAGGGCGAGCGACGCGCGTCGCGCGCTGCTGGGGTGCAGATTCATCGGATCGTCTCCTCGAAATGCGGGGCGTTGGTGTGTGTTTCTCGGGCCCCGCAGCCGCAATGCTACGCCAGCACGCCGCCGGCGTGGCGCTTCACGCCGGCCCGAGTCTGGCGAGTTGCTCGCGCAGGCGAGCGTGGGTGGCCTCGAAGCCGGCGAGCCGCTCGCGTTCCTGGGCGACCACGGGTGCTGGGGCGCGATCGACGAAACTCGGATTGGCGAGCTTGCCGCGCGCGCGCTCGAGATCGGCCTCGAGTTTGGCGATCTCGCGGCCAAGGCGCTCGCGCTCGGCGGCGAGATCGACCTGAACCTCGAGCATCAGGCGGTTGTCGCCCACGATCTGCACCGGCGCGGGTGACTGCGGCAGCTGATCCACCACGCGCACCGCCTCGAGCCGCGCCAGAAAGCGCAGGTAGGGCGCGCAGGATTCCAGCAGCCCACGATCGCCGGCCGCGACCAGCGGCAGCCGCTGCGAGGGGGCGATACCCATCTCGCCGCGCAGCGCACGGCAGGCATCGACCATCGGCTTGAGTGCGGCTACCCAGGCCTCGGAGGCCGGGTCGATGCGGGCGGCATCGCCCACCGGATAGGCCTGGCTGATGAGGCAGAAGCGCTGCTGGGCGATGGCCTGCGCAAGCGCCTCGCCCTCGAGGGTCTGGACGCCGCGCTCGCCGTAGCGCATCGCCAGCGGCGCGACCTTCTGCCAGAGCTCCTCGGTGATGAAGGGGATGAAGGGATGCGCCAGCCGCAGCACGGTCTCGAGGGTGCGCAGCAGCGTGCGCCGCGTGCCCCGGCGCACCGCCTGGTCGTCGCCGCCGAGCTGCACCTTGGCGAGCTCGAGATACCAGTCGCAGAACTCGTTCCAGACGAACTCGTAGACCGCGCGCGCCGCCAGGTCGAAGCGGTACTCGGTGAAATGACGGTCGACCTCGAGGCAGACGCGTTGCAGCGCCGATGTCAGCCAGCGGTCGAGCGCCGTGAAGTGCATGTAGCCGCCGGGCACGCACTGATCGGCGCTGTGCGGCGCGAAGCCGTTGTCCTGGCCCTCGCAGTTCATCAGCACGAAGCGCGTGGCGTTCCAGAGCTTGTTGCAGAAGTTGCGGTAGCCCTCGCAGCGGTTCAGGTCGAAGTTGATGTTGCGACCGGGCGTGGCGAGCGAGGCGAAGGTGAAGCGAAGCGCATCGGCGCCAAAGGCCGGTATGCCCTGCGGAAATTCCTTGCGGGTGCGCCGTGCGATGGCATCGGCCTGCTTCGGGTTCATCAGGCCGGTGGTGCGCTTGGCCACCAGCGTCTCGAGATCCACGCCGTCGATCAGGTCGATCGGGTCGAGCGTGTTGCCCTTGCTCTTCGACATCTTCTGACCTTCGGCATCGCGCACCAGGGCGTGCACGTACACGTGCCGGAACGGCACCCGGTCGGTGAAGGCGACGGTCATCATGACCATCCGGGCGACCCAGAAGAAGATGATGTCGAAGCCGGTGACCAGCACCGACGAGGGCAGGAAGCGGTCGAGTTCCGGACGCAGGTTGGGGCGCCCGTCGCGGAAGGGCGCGGCATGGTCGACCAGCGTGGAGAAGGGCACCAGCGCCGACGAGAACCAGGTGTCGAGCACATCGGGGTCGCGCATGATCGGACCCTGCCAGCCGGCGGCGGTGGCCTGCTTGCGGGCCTCGTCCTCGGTACGGGCGACGAACACGCTGCCATCGTGGATCGCCTCGCCGGCATCGTCGGCCTTGTACCAGGCCGGAATCTGGTGGCCCCACCAGAGCTGGCGAGAGATGCACCAGTCCTGGATGTTCTCGAGCCAGTGGTCGTAGGTGGTGCGCCAGTTGCCCGGTACGAAGCTCACCGTGCCGTCGGCGACCACCTCGAGCGAGCGCTGCGCGATGCTGCGGCCGGCCAGCTGCGAATCCGGCGGCGAGGCCTTGCTCATCGCCACGAACCACTGGTCGGTGAGCATCGGCTCGATCACCGCCTGCGTACGATCGCCGCGGCGCATCATCAGCTTGTGGGGGCGGGTGGCCGCGAGCAGGCCGAGCGCGTTCAGGTCGGCCACGATGCGCCGGCGCGCCTCGTCGCGATCGAGCCCGCGGTAGCGAACGGGCACGGCGTCGTTCATGCAGGCCTGCGGCGTGAACACGCTGATCATCGGCAGACCGTGGCGCTGGCCGACCGCGTGGTCGTTGAAGTCGTGCGCCGGGGTCACCTTGACCACCCCGGTGCCGAATTCGCGCTCCACGTAGCTGTCGGCGATCACCGGAATCTCGCGCCAGCCTGCCGCGATGTCGTCCGCATCGCCGCTCAGCGGCAGCCGGACGGTGCGGCCCACCAGGTGGGCATAGCGCTCGTCATCGGGGTGAACCATCACGGCGACGTCGCCGAGCAGCGTCTCGGGTCGTGTGGTGGCGACCGTGAGGTGGCCGCTGCCGTCGGCGAGGGGGTAGCGGATCTCCCAGAGATGACCGTCTTCTTCCTCGCTGACCACCTCGAGGTCCGACACTGCGGTCAGCAGCTGCGGATCCCAGTTGACCAGACGCTTGCCACGGTAGATCAGGCCCTGCTCGTACAGCCCGACGAAGACCTCCTTCACGACCTCCGACAGCGTGGGGTCCATCGTGAAGTACTCGAGCGACCAGTCGGTCGAGGCGCCCATGCGGCGCATCTGGCGGGTGATCGTGGAGCCCGATTCACGCTTCCAGGCCCAGACCCGGTCAACGAAGGCTTCGCGGCCGAGGTCATGGCGGCTGAGGCCCCGGGCCTCGAGCTGGCGTTCGACGACGATCTGGGTGGCGATGCCGGCGTGGTCGGTGCCCGGCAGCCAGAGCGTGTTGTCGCCGCGCATCCGCCGGTGGCGCGTCAGAGCATCCATCAGCGTCTGGTTGAAGGCGTGCCCCATGTGGAGCGTGCCGGTGACATTGGGCGGCGGCAGCTGGATCGAGAAGGCGCCGGCGTCGGACCGGTTGCCGGCGGCGAAGAGGCCGCGGCTTTCCCAGGTCTGGTACCAGCGGGATTCGATGTCGCCCGGCTCGAAGCTCTTGGCGAGTCCGCGGGGGTCGGCGGGTGCATTCATGGGCAGGGGCTCACTGGGATCCGGCTGGACCCGCTTGCGCATCGAGCGGCGGCGGGCGGGAAGTCGTCGAGGTGGCGGACCCGGCATCGGGGCCGTCGAGCTCGTGCGCCTGCAGCAGCGCGAGTTCCTCGGCGACTGCCCGCGCGACCAGATCGCGCACCAGATGGGAGAAGGCGTCGTGCAGGTCCTGCGCGATCTGGACGGCGGCCTGCTCGATCAGCGGCGCGACCATCGACTGCAGCGAGGCCTCGAGCATCGGGCCTGCCTGCTCGAGCATGCGGCTGGTCACGCCGTGCTCGATGCGTGCGGCGAGCTCGGCAAGGGTGCGCGCGTCGGCGGGTTGGGGCGAGGCTGTCGCTGGCTGCGGTGAGACTGTCGCGGTGTGGGTCGGCAGGCCAGGCAAGGCGGGCGCAGGAGCCGCCACGGCGGGTGCGGGAGCCGCCACGGCGGGTGCGGGAGCCGCCACGGCGGTTGATCGTGGCGACGAAAGCGCCGCTGGCGCTGGCGCCGTGGCTGCCGCCAGCGACACGAGTCCGGCTCCCCGGTCGGCGGCCATCACCACCTCGGTCAGCAGGGGAATGCTCTCGTCCTGATCGAAGGGATCGGGCTGAGTCGTCGGCTCGTGGGGGGGCTGGCTCATTCGCCCGCCTCGGCACCCGAGAGGTCGAAGCTCGACATCGGATAGCCCCGCTCCTTGTAGAAGCGCCAGCGGTTGCGCGCCGCGGCCCGATCCGCGTCCTCGCGCGCGACCACCTCGATCAGGCGCTCGAAGCGGCCGAAAAAGGCGGGCGTGTCGTGACCGAGATTGACCAGCACCTCCTGGTGGGGCGTCTCGACCGCCTCGGTGCACAGCAGGATCGGGGTGTTCCCGGCCAGTGGGTCGGACGCCGCGACATGCGGCAGGAAGTCGAGCGGCGAGAAGGTCCAGAGCGCTTCGTCGAGGTCGGCGATCAGCGCGGGCGGTCCGATCACCACCGCCCGCTGACCGGCGCGGACCACCTTGCGCAGCAGCCGACAGCCGTGGGCGAGCTTGTCGGGGGCGTTGACATGGAAGTCGATGCGCGTCATGGGCGCCTCCCGGGCACGCGCACGGCGCCTCAGTTGCCCGCGGCGGCCCGGTCGATCAGGAACTGCGTGAGCAGCGGTACCGGCCGCCCCGAGGCGCCTTTCTGGGCGCCCGACTTCCAGGCGGTGCCGGCGATGTCGAGGTGCGCCCAGTCGAACTTGCGGGCGAAGCGCGACAGGAAGCAGGCGGCCGTGATCGAGCCGCCGGCGCGCCCGCCGACGTTGGCCATGTCGGCGAAGTTCGACTTGAGGGCCTCGCCATAGTCCTCGTCGAGCGGCATGCGCCAGCAGGGGTCGCCCGAGGCTTGACCTGCGGCGAGCAGCGCATCGGCCAGACCGTCGTGGCTGCTGAACAGCCCGCTGCGGTGGTTGCCCAGCGCGATCACGCAGGCGCCGGTCAGCGTGGCGATGTCGATCACCGCCTGCGGCTTGAAGCGCTCGACGTAGGTGAGCGCATCGGCCAGCACCAGACGGCCCTCGGCATCGGTGTTCAGGATCTCGATGGTCTGGCCCGACATGCTCGTGACGATGTCGCCGGGTTTGGTGGCCTTGCCGCCTGGCATGTTCTCGCTGGCGGCGATCACGCCGACCACGTTGATCGGCAGGCGCATCTCGGCCACGGCGCGCAGCGTGCCGAGTACCGAGGCCGCGCCGCACATGTCGAACTTCATCTCGTCCATCTCGGCGGCGGGTTTCAGCGAGATGCCGCCGGTGTCGAAGGTGATGCCCTTGCCGATCAGCGCCACCGGAGCCTGCCGGGCGGCGCCCCCCCGGTACTGCAGCACGACCAGCTTGGGCGGCTCGTCCGAGCCGCGCGCCACCGACAGCAGCGACCCCATGCGCAGCGCTTCCATCTGCTTGCGGTCGAGCACCTGGATCTTGAGCTTGTGGGCGGCGGCGAGTTCACGCGCGGCCTCCGCCAGGTAGGTCGGGGTGCACACATTGCCCGGCAGGTTGCCGAGTTCTCGCGCGAGATCGGTGCCGTTGGCCAGCGCGGTGGCCTGGTCGGCCGCTGCCTGGGCGATCCCGGCGTCGCTGCGGGCGACGAGGAGCACGACCCGTTCGGGACGCACGGGTTGAGATTCCTTGCGCGACTTCAGGCGCTCGAAGCGGTAGGCGAGTTCGCGGCCGATGCCGACCTGCTGGCGCAGTTTCCAGGCGAGATCGCGGCCCCTGACGGCGACCTCGTGCAGCAGCGACACCGTCTCGTCGCAGGACAGCGCGCCGACCTGCCGCAGCCCCCCGCGCACCGCATCGCCGAAGGCGCGCTCGCTGGTCTCGGCCTCCTCGCCGACAGCCACCAGCACCACCCTGGCGATGCGTCGGGGCTCGCCATAGACGAGCAGTGTGTTGCCGGCCTTGGCCTGCAGGTCGCCTCGCGCGAGCGCCGCCGACAGCAAACCGCCCATCGCGGCATCGAGCGCACTGCCGCTGTTGCCGAGCGCCTTGCCACCGGTGACCGGCACAAGCACGCAGGCTGCGCGCAGCGAGTCGACCGACGAAGTCTTTATACTGAATTGCATGGCTCGACCGCCCCTGATGGAAGACGGCGGATTATATCGGGCCGCACCCAGCCCCCCGCGATGCTGTTCGAGAAAACCCTCCGCCGCGACCTCGCCAACCTCGCCGGCGTGGCGTTCGCGACCCTGTTCACCATTCTGGTCACGACCACCCTGATCCGCACCCTGGGGCGGGCTGCGGGCGGTCGTGTCGACACCGCGAGCATCCTGCCGCTGCTCGCGTTCTTCACGATCAACGCGCTGCCGGTGCTGCTGGTGCTCACGCTGTACGTCGCGGTGCTGATGTCGCTGACGCGCGCTTACCGCGACGCCGAAATGGTCATCTGGTTCGCCAGTGGCCGCAGCCTTACCGACTTCGTGGCCCCGGTGCTGCGCTTCGCGATGCCCTTCGTCGTGCTGATCGCGCTGCTCAGTTTTTCGCTGGCGCCGTGGGCCAATCGCCAGAGCGCCGAGTATCAGCGGCGCTTCGAGCAGCGCCAGGATGTCTCGCGGGTATCGGCCGGCCAGTTCCGCGAGTCGGCCTCAGGCGATCGCGTGTTTTTCGTCGAATCGCTCGCCGAGGATGAACGCAGCGTGCGCAACGTGTTCGTCACGCAGCGCGGCGGTGATCGGATGATCGTGGTGGTCTCGGCCGGCGGGCAGGTGCTCACCGAGGCCAACGGCGAGCGCTTTCTCGTGCTCGAGCGCGGACGCCGCTACGACGGCGATGCCGGAGCCACCGAATTTCGTGTCATGGAGTTCGAGCGTTACGGGCTGCGCATCGAATCGGCGCAGCCGCTCGCACCCGACAGCCCGGTCAAGGCGCTGCCCACCACCAGCCTGCTGCGCGATCCCTCGCCCCGACACCTCGGCGAACTGCTCTGGCGCCTGGGGCTGCCGTGCATGGCGGTGGCGCTGGCGCTGCTGGCCATCCCGCTGTCGTCATTCAACCCGCGCGTCGGACGCTCGATCAACCTGATCGTCGCGCTGCTCGTCTATGTCGTCTACAGCAATCTGCTGTCGCTCAGTCAGGCGTGGGTGGCTCAGGGGCGTCTGGGCTTTGCGATCGGCGTCTGGCTGATCCACGCCGTCGCCTTTGGCCTGGCTGGCTTGCTGCTGTGGCGTCGCGTCTCCATCGGCCGCTGGCTGCCCCGCTGGCGGCGGCGCGCGGCGGCCCGCGCATGACGCTGCTGCGGCGCTATCTCGGCCGGGCGATTGCCGCGGCGGTGCTTTTCGTGCTCGCGGGCTTTCTCGCGCTGTTCGCGTTCTTCGACCTCATCAACGAGCTCGACGATGTCGGGCAGGGCGGTTACCGGCTGCAGCATGCGCTCGGTTTCGTGCTGCTGGGCTTGCCCAGCCGCGTCTACGAGCTGATGCCGGTGGCCGCGTTGATCGGCACGGTCTACGCGTTTGCCCAGTTCGCCGGGAGCTCG
>Ga0315902_10008685_pt1 | contig 13735 bp, 17 predicted proteins | sample LakEriMetagenome_9_FD_203523 | JGI IMG/M metagenome (GOLD analysis project Ga0315902, IMG submission 203523) | Freshwater fungal communities from buoy surface, Lake Erie, Ohio, United States - Buoy 12 MA117 | ecosystem: Environmental > Aquatic > Freshwater > Lake > Lake biofilm | place: USA... | reverse complement strand
CCTCGTCCGACAGCAGCAACTCCGTCTTCGGCCTGCCTGTTCTCATCGCGGTATCTCCGGTTCCAAGATACCGCACTGGCATGCACGATTAATGCCAGTTATTTCCGGGACAGGACACTAGATCAACGTGCCGTCCACACTGAAGTGTGCCTTGGACAGCCAGTTCTGGCGTTCGGCCTGCGCGAGCACTTGGTCGAAGAACGCCAGCACCGCGCCGTGTTCGAGCAGGCGCTGGCGGTTCTTGCTGAACACCGTGGGCACCCAGACGCTGTCGTCCATGGACAGCCCGATGAACCAGCGAAACAGCATGTTGTATTGCACCTGCTCCATCAGCAAGCGTTCCGAGCGGACCGAATACAACACCTGCAGCAACATCGCGCGCAGCAGCTTCTGCGGCGCGATGCTGGGTCGCCCATACTTGGATGCGTCTTCGTACATGTCTGTAAACAGGTCTTCGAGCCCACTGAGCGCGTCATTGACCATCGTGCGAATGGCCCGCAACGGGCGCGTCGCTGGTACAAAGTCATCGAGCCTCTTGATGCTGAACAGGCTCTCGGTGAAGGTGTCGGGTCCGCGCATGTCGCATTGTCCTGCGCGCCGCCGCTTCTGGATCAGAACACGCAGCAAGGACCGCGGTATTTCAGCAGCCTGCTAGGGCGAAATCCACACAACGCAAGACAACGAGTTGACGTCGCGTCGTTGACCAAACGCCGATCCATCCACACCAGGCGGAATCCCCCGATCCGCGGGTAAACCCTGCGCTCGTTCCGCTGGACAAGCTTTGGCCGCTCGTCTACGATATCGGTGATACATCACACATATGTCATTAAATCAAAAGAGGAGCACAGATGAGACTGGATGGAAAGGTGGCATTGATCACGGGAGCCGCCAGCGGCATCGGGGAAAACATCGCCCGGCTGTTTGCGAAAGAGGGTGCGACGATCATCGTTGCGGACATGCTGGAGGCGGAAGGTCGTGAGATTGTCGAGTCGCTAAAGAAGCAAGGCCACCAGGCCGCGTACGTTCAACTGGATGTGCGCGACGAAGCCGACTGGCAACGGGCATTCGAGAGTGGCATCGCGCAATTCGGCAAGGTCGACACCGTGATCAGCAACGCGGGCATCAGTGGCTATGTGCCTGACCGTGAAAGCACGGCGTACATGGACGATCTGATGGCCGTCCACCTGCGCGGAACGTTCCTGGCGTTCAAGCACGGTGCCAAAGCCATCGGTGCCGCCGGCGGTGGCGCTATCGTGGCGATGTCATCCGTGGCGGCGTACTCGGGATTTGCCGGCATGCACATGGGCTATTGCGCGGCCAAGGGCGGCATCCTGGCGATGGTGCGTTGCGCGGCCGGCGAGTATGCGAAGGCTGGTGTCAGGGTGAACGCGGTGGTGCCGGGGCTGCTGCCCCCCATGCGAACCTCAGTGGTGTCCGCCGACCCGGAGATGCGGGCCAAGTTCTTCGAGCGTGTGCCCCTGGGTCGCCCGGGCGAACGCGCCGATGCGGCCAATGCCTGCCTGTTCCTGGCCTCGAGTGAGTCCGCCTACGTCACCGGTGCGGACATCGTCGTCGACGGTGGCTACCTGATCTACTGATCGCGAGGAGCGCATGACGACCTTTGTCGCCGTCCACGGGGCATGGTCCGCAGGCTGGGCGTGGCACCGGTTCCACCCTCTCATGGCGAAATGGGGACACCGGCTGCTCACGCCCACTTGCACCGGGCTTGGCGAGCGTGGTCACCTGATCAGTCCGTGGGTGGGCTTGAGCACGCACATCGAGGACGTATGCCGTGTGCTGGAATTCGAGGACTTGCGGGACATCGTGCTGGTCGGACACAGCTATGGTGGCATGGTGGTCACGGGTGTGCTGGACAAGATGCCGGAGCGAATTCGCCACCTGGTCTATCTGGATGCGCTGTTGCCGGAGAGTGGCGAGGCCGCGCTGGATGTGCTTCCTGCCGAGCACGGGCGTGCGATCGACAAGTTGGTCGAGACACAGGGCTACGGCTGGTTGATCCCGCCCCCTCCCCTGCCGCCCGACACGCCGGCATGGGATGTCGAACTGGCCAGAACGCGCAGGTTGCCTCAACCGGTCCGGACCTTTCGAGAACCTCTGCTCCTGCGGCCGTCGCACTGCCCAGTCCCGCGAACCTATGTCTACTGTCGAAAGGCCAATGAGTTCGACAGCTTTGCACGATCGGCGCAAAGGGCTCAAAAAGACCCGTCGTTCGCCTATTTCGAAATGGATGCTTCGCACAACCCTCACATCACGCAGCCGCTGGAACTGGCGCGGCTATTGGATGACATTGCCGACGCCCGGAGCGTGCCTGAAAAGGCCTGATGCATCAGGAACCCCAACCAAGGAGTCAACATGGAACTCGTCAACAGCCCCATGAAGGAGCGCCAGAAACTGTTTCGACAGAACTACCGCGAAAGGCTCGCCGGGTGGTACCACGGGTGGGTGCATCTTGTGATCATCTATGCCACCGGATTCACTGCGCTGTACATCTATCTGGCCAATGTCGATCGAGTGCAATGGTGGGAGTTGGCGGCATGGCCGATCGGCTTCCTCGCCTACCAGCTCGGTGAATACCTGCTTCACGTGCATGTGCTGCACAGGCCGCGGCGCAACGTGATCTTGCGGGCCCTGTATGTGCGCCACACACTGATGCACCATCAGTTCTTCACGCGCGATGAAATGCGATTCGCGGACCACATGGACTGGAGGGTCACCCTCTTCCCGCCGTTCACTGCCATCGGCCTCACACTCCTATCGGTTCCGCCGGCGCTGCTCGCGGGCTGGCTGCTGTCGGCGAACTTCGGATGGCTGGTCATGGCCTCTCTGATGGGCAGCTATCTGTTCTACGAGATGATCCACTTCTGTTGCCATCTCGATGACAACGTCGTCTTGCGTCACCTCCCCATCATTAATTCAGCGCGCAGACACCATGCGGCGCATCACGATCAAGGCCTGATGATGGAGGTCAACATGGGCATCGGCACGCCGATCTTCGACTGGGCACTGGGCACCTCGGATCTGAACCGAGGGCTGTTGGGCCACATCTTCAATGGCAACAGCACCCGCTACGTGAGAACCGACCTGCGGAAAACCTACCGCACCCCGCGCCCGTCCAAGGTGACGCAGACCACGGTCGCCAGCTGAGACAAAGGGAAATACCCATGCCAACACGCATCAAGGTCATGGTCTCGCTGGCGCTGGTCGTGCTTGCGGTGCTCGCGTTCCTGAATCAAAGTGCCAAGGGCCTAGTGGCGCCTGCCTGGGCCACGCTTGCACTGGGGGCCTTCATGATCCTGTCCATCTGGGTCTTTCCGGACGTGCGCCGGGACGACTATCAGAACAAGGACCTGAGCACCAATAAGCGCGTCAAGGATGGAGCCTGAGCGCGAGTTCACCCATGCGGTGCTCTCGCGCGGGTGTCGACTGTCCATGGACGGCAAAGGCGCCTGGCGCGACAACGTGTTCGTGGAGCGGCTGTGGCGCACCATCAAGTACGAGCGGGTGTACCTGCAGGCCTACGAGGCGGTGAGTGCTGCCCGCTCAGACCTGGACGCCTACATCGACTGGTACAACCGCGAGCGCGTGCATTCGCGCATCGAGGACCGCACGCCCGAGCAGGCCTACTGGGCGCTGCTGCCCGAGTTGGCCGCGGCTGCCTAGAATGAAAACCCCGGTGCGCCCCGAGTTGCCCACCGCGTCGGTCGGTTCGTCGCACAGCGACCACCGCCGCCGTGGACAACTCTGCACCTCTTCAACCCGCACGCAGTCTCTTTATCTCTCGGGGTAAAACTGTTCAGACAAGCGGGGCCACTTCTGGGTTCTCGGGCAGGGCTGGAAAACGGAGACATATCGATGTACGAAACCATCGATCAGCTGGTTGTGGATGCCGCCAGGCGATTTGGCGACAAGACTGCCCTGGTGACGGAGCAAAGAACACTCACGTTCTCCGAGGTGAACCACCTTGCGGATGCGCTGGCTGCGGCCTTGCGTGAGCTGGGTTTGAAGCCCGGTGACCGTATTTCCATCTTCTCGCCGAACTGCTGGGAATGGGTGGTGAGCTACTACGCCATATTCAAGCTGGGTGCCGTGGCCAATCCCCTCAACCTGATGCTCACGGCGGAAGAGGCCATCTACGCCATGGACGATTGCGGATCGCGTTGTGTGTTCGCCGGCGGCAGTCAGGCTGCCCGCTTGCTGGCCATGCCGGAACGCAGCGAAGAGCGGATCGTGGTGTCCTTTGGCGAGGCAGCGCATGGCGCGCAGCCTTTCGAGAAGTTGATTGAACAGAACGTACGTGAAGCGCCCGCGCCTGCCCTGAAGGCGTCGGATCTGTCGACGGTCTGCTACACCAGCGGCACGACCGGGCATCCAAAGGGCGCCATGCAGACCCATCGATCGGTGATGCTGAATACCGCCCTGACCTCCACCATGCACGTGCGGACCGAGCACGATACCGTGGTTTCCGCTCTGCCATGTTCACACGTGTATGGCAACGTGGTGATGAACAGCGCCTTCTTCTGCGGTCTCACGCTCGTGTTGCACGCCTCGTTCGACGCTGCAGCGATCGTGCGCAGCATCGAGACCCACAAGGCCACGATGTTCGAAGGTGTCCCGACGATGTACCACTACCTTCTGGAGAGTCCGGAACTGGATCTTCACGACCTGAGATCGCTGACCCGCTGCACCGTCGGCGGACAGACCATGCCCGTGGAACGGATGGAAGCCGTGCAACGCCGGTTGGGTTGCCCCCTGATCGAGCTGTGGGGGATGACGGAACTCGCCGGCCTGGGCACGACGTTCCCGTTTCATGGCCCTCGCAAGCTGGGCTCCATTGGCTTGCCTTTGCCCATGACCGAGGCCCGCATCGTCGATCCATCCGACCCTTCGCGGACCCTGGCGCATGGAGAGCCAGGCGAACTGCAGATCAGGGGCCCGCTGGTGATGTCAGGCTACTACGGCAATGAAGCCGCGACACGCGAATGCCTCCTGCCGGATGGTTGGCTGCGCACGGGAGACGTCGCCCATCGGGACGAGGAGGGGTTCATCTATGTCGTGGATCGCTTCAAGGACATGATCCTCACAGGGGGCTACAACATCTACCCCGCCGAGATCGAGCGGGTGATTTCCCGTATGCCGGGCGTGGCGATGGTGGCGGTTGGCAGGGTGCCCGACGCGGTCAAGGGCGAGTTGGCACGGGCCTATGTGGTGCCCGTCTCGAACCAGTCACTGACGGAAGAGGGCGTCATCGAGTTCTGCCGACAGCACCTGGCGGCTTACAAGGTGCCTCGCTCCGTGGTTTTTGTGGCGGATCTTCCGAAAACCAGTTCGGGCAAGATTCTGCGCCGCAAGCTGCATACACTGGATGCTGCTGCGCGGGCCTGACGCCCCTGGTCCCTGCGACGGATCAGGCCCCAGCCCATTTCCACACGCCACCGTTCAACCTTCCTTCTGCCTCATCGTGACCTCTGGTTCTTCCTCCAAACGCAGCCCCAAGAAGGTCAAAGGCTCTCTCATGGAGCAGGCCTACCGCAAGCTCGAAGAACTGATCATCACCCTGGAGCTTCCCCCAGGCATGGTGCTTTCCGAACAAGGCCTCTCCGAACAACTCGGCATAGGACGCACGCCCATCCGGGAAGCCCTGCAACGCCTGGCCGGCGAAGGGCTGGTGGTCATCCTGCCCCGCAAGGGCGTTCTGGTGTCCGACATCAACCCGCGAACGCAACTGCGCATGCTGGAGCTCAGGCGGGAAGTGCAGCGCCTGCTCGCACGCCTCGCGGCGGAACGGTCCACGCCGGCTCAGCGTGAAGGGTTCGCATCGATCACCCAGCAACTGCTCAAGGCCGCGTCGACCGTGAACGAGAAGGCGTTCGTGGCGCTCGACCGCGAACTCGATCTCCTGATGTGGGAAGCGGCGCGCAACGAATTCGCCGTGCGTTCGATGACCCTGATGACCGGTCTTTCCCGCCGGTTCTGGTTCCAGCATTACCAGGAGGCTGCTGATCTTCCTCTGTCGGCCAGACTCCACGCCGATCTTTCTGGCGCGATTGCCAACGGCTCGGCCGAACTGGCGGCGCGCGCCTCGGACAGCCTGATCGACTACATCGAGAACTTCACCCGCGAGACGGTTCGCGGATAGGTTCGCTTTCGCCCGGATTGCCCTTCTTTTTCCAGGCAGTTTCACGCTTTCCGGGCGGTCTCGTTTCCGAAAACTAGAAGAAGCATTTCAGGGGATTTCCCTATGTTGTATTTCTAACATTTCGCTAATATATCTGTGCCCGATCTCAACGCAACGGAGACATGATCATGACGATTCAACGCAGAACCTTCAGCAAGATCGCCGCCGCTGGCGCCCTCGCCGTGGCCGCACCTTCCATTCTCAAAGCCCAAACGGGTCCGCTGCGTCTGGGTGTGTTGACGCCGCGCTCCGGCGCCGCCGCCACGCTGGGAGAGGACAGCCTTCGGGGCATGCAGTGGGGCGCTGACCGAATCAATGCCGCAGGCGGCATTGCAGGACGCCAGGTCCAACTGATCGTGCAAGAAGAGACTTCGCCCAAGGACACCATCGAACGCTTTCGCCAACTGGTGTTGAAGGACCGTGTGGACAGCGTCCATGGCCTGATCTCCACCGGTGTGACGCTGGCACTGGCACCGATCGCGGAGGAAGAGCGCGTCCTGACCATGTGCTGGCATGGCACTACGCAGAACGGGGTGCAGGAAGTCATGCCCAAGACCAATTTCGTGTTCCGCTCGACGGACAATGAATGCGAAGCGGTCATGGGCGCCTTGCTGACGGTCAAGCTGCTCAAGGGCCAGTTCCGCACCATCGCGGGCGTCAACCCCGACTACTCGTACGGCCGGAACAACTGGGAGGCCTTCAAGGTCATCCTGGCGCGCTACGGCATCGAAGCCCGCGTGGTTTCGGAGCAATGGATCAAGCCGGGCGCGACCGATCTCACCGCGAACGTGGCGGCACTCAGCGCGGCCAAGCCCGACCTGATCTTCTCTTCCATGTTCCTGGCCGACGTGCCGATCTTCCTGCGCCAGGGCAAGGCGGCCGGCCTGTTCGACAAGTCGCGGCTCGTGCTGCCGACGGCTGGCGTGCAGACCAATGTGTTGCGCAAGGAGTTCGTGCCGGAAGGCACGGTGTTCGGCCACGACACGCTGTACTTCGCGCACCCGGGTGCTTCAGCGCTTCAAAAGGCATTCATCGCTGAATACCGCGACCGCTACAAGGCCATCCCCAGCTCCTGCGCGGACCGGGCCTACTTCAACTTGATGGCCTACAAGGCGGGTGTGGAAGCAGCGCACAAGGCGGTGGGTCGCTGGCCCAAGCCCGATGAGATTGCTGCGGCCATCCCCGGCCTGGCCATTGAAAGCATTGGCGGCAAGGGGATGTACCGGGCCGACAAGGTGGCGAACCAGATGTTCTACCAAGGGCTCACCACCAATCAGAACGACATGGATGTGCCGACGCTGTCCAAGGTGGAGTCCGTCTACTCCGATCAGTTGCAGAAGCCCAGTGGCGCGGACTTCTGGGAGTGGATCAAGTCCACCTCGTTCCCGATCTGACCGGTCCATGGCAACACATCTGAACCTGCTGCTGGGTGGACTGTTCTATTCGGCGACGCTCTTCCTGGTTGCCTGCGGTCTGCAGTTGATCTTCGGGGTGCAAAAGATCGTCAACCTGACGTGTGGCTCGTTCTACGCGTTGGGGGCCTATTTCGGCATCACGGTTGCAGGGCTGGTCCTGCCGCTGGGATGGCCGCCTCAACTGGTGCTGCTGGCCCTCGTGGTCGGTGGCGCCGCGGCCGGGTTGGTGGCGATTCCCCTGGAGCGGCTGTTGCGGCCGGTTTACCGGCGCGATCCCAGCTACCAGCTTCTGCTGACCTTTGGACTTCTGCTGATGTTCCAGGATGTCTTCCGCTTCTTCTGGGGAGCGACCCCCCAAACGATCGATGGCAGCCTCTACGCTGCGTTCGGATTCGTCGATCTCCAGGGCTCACTGGTTGCGGTCTACAACCTGATCGTGATTGCCGCCAGCGCGTTCATCGCCATTGCCTTGTGGGCTTTCCTGCAACGGACGCGCCTGGGGCGCATCGTCCGGGCCACGGCGGAAAACCGGCAGATGACCGAGGCCATGGGCGTCAACACCTCTCGCATCTTCACCGCGGTGTTTGCCATCGGGTGCATGCTGGGCACGCTGGGCGGTGCGCTGGTGGCGCCCACCACGGCCGCGTCGCTGGAAATGTCGGCGGAGCTGGTGGTGGCCGCATTCGCTGTGGTGGTCATTGGCGGCCTGGGAAGCATGTTTGGCGCACTGGCCGGTGCCGTGATCGTGGGCCTCATGAAGATCGCGAGCCTGATCTTCTATCCAGAGGCAGAAGTGCTGGCGATCTACCTGGTGGTGCTTGCGGTGTTGCTTTTCAAGCCCGAAGGCTTGCTTGGAAGGAAAACGGTATGAAGCCGATCGCGTCGGACGTGTCGTCCCGTAAGGCCCTGATCTCACTGAGCGTCTTCTTGGCGCTCATCGTGAGCCTCGCTCTGCTGCCCCAGGTCGCCACGCCATACCTGATCACCGTCATGATTCCGGCGGTGAGCTACGGCATCGCCATGTTGGGCTTCAACCTCCTGTTTGGCAGCGCCGGCCTGCTCTCGTTCGGGCATTCCATGTTCCTGGGCGTCGGCGCCTATGCCGCGGCCTACATGACCACCGCCGCGGGCATTCGCAGCATGGAGCTCATTCTGCTGGTGGCCATTCTGGCCGGGGTGGTGTTCTCGATCGTGGTGGGCAGCTTGAGTGTGCGCTACACGCACATCTTCTTTGGCATCCTGACCCTGGCCTTCGGCATGCTCTTTCATTCCTTTCTCTTCAAGTTCTACGACATTACCTGGGGAGACCAGGGCATCCGTGTGTTGCGCCCCGCGTTGCTTGGGCAGACGTGGGACGTGAGCACCACCGAATTCCTCACCGGCCCGTTCTACTACTACGCCCTGGTGATCTATGCGGTGCTGGGCGTGGCCATCTGGAAGCTGCGCGAGTCAGCTTTCGGCCTGCACCTGAGGGCCACCCGAGAGAACCCGAACAAGGCGGCCTATGTGGGTGTGAAGGTCTATGCGTTGAGGCTCTGGGCTTTCGTGATCTCCGGTGTCTGCTGCTCCATCGCCGGCGTGCTGATGGGTGTGACCACCGGGCTCGCGGATCCCGAGATCGCGTACTGGACACAGTCCGGCAACCTGATCTTCATGGCGGTGATGGGCGGCAGCGGCACGTTTGCCGGCCCCGCGTACGGCGCCTTGCTCTTCGTGTTGCTGCACGACATCGTCAACGCCGTCACACCATACTGGAGATTCATGCTGGGCAGCGTGCTGGTCTTCTTTGTGCTGTTCCTGCCGAAGGGGCTGGGTGGCACGCTCGACGAGTTCATGGCCAACCGGAGGCGACGGACATGACCCGACTGCTTGATGCGCAAGGCATCTCCAAGTCCTACGGAAAATTCCAGGCATTGAAGCGGGTGAGCTTTCACGTCGACGACGGTGAGTTCGTGTCCATCGTGGGACCCAATGGCGCGGGCAAGTCCACCATCGTGAACGTGCTGTCCGGCCTGGCGCGGCCCGACGGCGGCATGGTTGAGTTCATGGGGCAAAGCATTGCAGGCGTGGGGCCAGTGCGGCTGGGCCAGCGCGGAATGGCCAGGGCATTCCAACTGGTGAACATCTTCCCGGAACTCACGGTGGGTGAAACCATTTCGGTGGCGGTGACGGCTCGCCTGAAGCGGGTGTCGCGCATCTGGCGAGCGGCGCGGGCCGATCGCGAAGTGCAGGGTGAAGTGGCCCGCGTGGCGGCCGTTCTCGGGCTGGAACAGCGCCTGGATGTGGTCGCCATGCACCTGTCCCAGGGGGAAAAGAAGCTGCTGGACATCGCCAGCGCATTGGCCCTGCGGCCGCGCCTGATCCTGCTCGATGAGCCGACCTCCGGCGTCTCGAGCGGAGACAAGTTCGACATCATGGACCTGCTGGTGAAGGCGGCGCGCGCGGAAGGCGTGCGAGGCATCGTGCAGGTGGAGCACGACATGGATCTGGTGGCTAGGTACTCCCACCGGATCGTCGCGCTACAGGAAGGCTGCGTGATTGGGGACATGCCACCGGACCGCTTCTTCACCGATCCGCTCATGTTGTCGGCAGTGATTGGAAAGATCGGTCCGGTCCAGGAAGAAGTGGAACAGCCATGCTGAGCATTCAGGACCTCGTGGTAGACATCGAGGGCAGCCGCATCCTGCAGGGCATCTCGCTGGCCCTCCAGAAAGGTGAGATGGTCTGCCTGCTTGGGCGCAACGGAGCAGGGAAGACCACGCTTTTTCGCACCATCATGGGATACCGCCGCGCCACATCGGGTTCGATCGCGCTGTCGGACAAGGACCTGGGTCGACTGCCCACCTGGCGGATTGCACAGGCCGGCGTGGGCTTCTCGCCGGAAGAGTCCGAGGTGTATGCCGCGCTGACGGTGGAAGAAAACATCGAGATGGCGACATGGACGCGCACCGGAGGACGGCCGGCGGGCGAGCGCGTCGCGGAGGCCTATCGCGTGTTCCCGAAGCTCGAGCGCTACCGGGCCCGGGGCGGCGCCGAACTGTCCGGCGGCGAACGCAAGATGGTGTCCATCGCGCGTGCGCTGGCACTGGATCCCCAGGTGCTTCTGCTGGACGAGCCGTTCGAGGGACTGTCGCCCGCCATCATCCCCCTCGTTTCGAGCGGCGTGTCCGAGATCCGGAAACTGGGCAAGGGCATCCTTTTTGCCGAGTCCAACCTGAACCATGTCCCGGACTACGTCGACCGGCTTGTCGTCATCGAGCGGGGGGAGGTCCTCTTCTCGGGTTCGCTGGCCGCCGCGCGCAAGGACCGCGACGTCATGCGGGTGATTGCCGGCGAAGCCCTGGCCTGAATCCGCTCAACCTTTTGTTCATCCACACATGAAAACCTACCGCGGAGACCGAACCATCGACGGTCTCATTGTCACAGTCGACGATCGCCCGTTGCCCCTCATGACGGAGTTGACGGAATTTTCCAAGACTGGCTTCGAATGGAGCTACGAGGGCCCCGAGCCATCGCAACTCGCCTTTGCGATGCTGGTCGACCACCTGGGTGATGCCGATGCCGCCAGGCGATGGACCCAGCGTTTCATGCAAGCGGTCGTCGCCCATCTGGACAACGAGTGGGAAATGACCAGCGAAGACATTCACGCTGCGCTGACTGCCCTGGCTTCGTGGCCAGACGAATCCAGGGGGCAGTGAGTTTCCGCCACAACCTCAGGTCGACCGCAAGGCTACCCTTGCATGCTCGTCGGTGCGTAGTCCGACGAAGGTGGAGACATCGCCCGGCAGCACGCGCAGCGCATGGGCCCCAGACAAGGGTGGGGTTGCCGGCTGGGGTCGCCCTGGTACCGGTTGTATGCGGTGCTTCCCCTGTTCCACTCCGTGCCCTGACCCCGCACCACGTCTTGGTTCCAGCGTTGAACGGTGGCGTGGAGATTCACTGAGTCGATTCCGACTCGATGGGCAAGATCAGCGAGCGTGGCGGCCCGCACCAGATAGCCACTGTTCAGCAAGTGGCGGGTGCGCTCATCACCGTGAAGGCGATTCACGAGTTGCAGCGCGTGAAAGGCCGCTACGCGCTGGTCACCATGTGCATCGGCGATCGCGTGATCGGAGGCTACCCGCTAGTGTCCTGTCCCGGAAATAACTGGCATTAATCGTGCATGCCAGTGCGGTATCTTGGAACCGGAGATACCGCGATGAGAACAGGCAGGCCGAAGACGGAGTTGCTGCTGTCGGACGAGGAGCGTTCGCAGTTGCAGTCGTTCGCACGCAGCCGCTCGCTGCCGGCCGCGCTGAGCAATCGGGCGCGCATCATCTTGAGCAGCGCCGATGGCGAACTGAATTCCTCCATTGCCGAGCGCTTGAAGTTGACCAAGGCCACTGTGGGCAAGTGGCGCACGCGGTTCATCGAGCGACGCTTGGCTGGGCTGTACGACGATGTTCGCCCCGGCAAGCCCCGCACGATCGACGATGAGCGCGTGGCGCAGTTGATCAAGACCACGCTGCACACCAAGCCCGCCAACGGCTCCACGCACTGGAGCGTGCGCACGGTGGCCGCCGAGACGGGCATCTCCAAGACCAGCGTTCAGCGGTACTTCCAGCTCTTTGGGCTTCAGCCTCATCGCACCGAAGGCTTCAAGTTGTCCAACGACCCGTTTTTCGTCGAGAAACTGCGGGACGTGGTCGGGCTCTATCTGAGTCCCCCAGACAACGCTTTGGTCATCTGCGTGGACGAGAAGAGCCAATGCCAGGCGCTGGAGCGCACTCAGCCGATGCTGCCCATGGGGTTCGGTTACGTCGAGGGCGTCACCCACGACTACAAGCGCCACGGCACCACGACGCTGTTCGCCGCGTTGAACGTCCTGAACGGCGCGGTCCTCGCAACATGCAAGCCGCGCCACCGCCACCAGGAGTTCCTGTCCTTCCTGCGTGAGATCGACAAGGCTGTTCCCGGCGAACTGGACATCCACTGCATCGCGGATAACTACGCCACCCACAGCCATCCAAAGATCAAGGCCTGGCTGGCGGCGCGACCGCGCTGGCACATGCATTTCATTCCGACTTACAGCTCCTGGCTGAACCAGGTGGAACGCTTCTTCTCGCTGATCACCGACAAGGCAATCCGGCGCGGCTCGTTCACTAGCGTCAAGCAGCTCGTGCAGCGCATCGACCACTTCGTCGCGGCGTACAACACGAACTGTCAACCCTTCAAGTGGACCGCCACCGCCGATTCGATCCTTGTGAAGCTGCATCGACTTTGCTCACGTATCAGCGGGACAGGACACTAGTTCGGGCGGAAATTTGAAGACGCCCGTACCGATAGCGGGCATCGCCATCGACTTGATTCCTGCATCATTTGCAACCCGAAGTGCTTGGGTAATTGCAAGGTCAAGATACTTCTCCGGGTAATCGTCATTGATGTAACTGGCTGCCCTGGCATGAATGACGTACGGGTTTGGAAGCTGGAAGCCCGGGGTGACAACAGCTTCGCCGAGTGCGATAGGCGAGTAGCGGCGGCAGTATTGCTCTAGCTCTGCCCCGGCTGCGGTATGAATTGCACCGGCAACGCCCGATCCAAAGCGAAGGTTGGCGTTTACTAAATTTACCAGCGTATCCAGGTCAGGCTGGCGGACAATGTGGCCGACGACGACTTCAACGCGCACTTTTTTTCTTCTGCGCTTTGGCTTCTGCCACATCGAGAGAATCACCTGATCGGAAATTTCCCCCATCTGTGGGGTTACCCAGTTGTACCCGCCATCACCAACTGCGTCATAAAACTCTTCTGCGGTCCGCCATAGCCCCCACCACTCACAAACTGGCTCACCTTGTCCATGCACCTCAATAAGACAACCCAGAAAAGCATATGACCCGTCGGAGCCGTTCAGTTGGTATGCATGCAATGAAGCAAGCAAGTACGTGTCGTCACCGGACTCGGCGTAGTCGATCTGCTGACGAGCCCAATTCAACCGATCCGCATCCTGAATATCAACTTCCTCTGGGATATCAAAGTTGTATCTAACCTCCGAATACTAAGACGTCAATCAAACGACTCCGGCGGGTTCATTCAATGAGGAAACGTCAAGGTAAATCGAGTGATGCCGCGGGCAGAGCTGGCGTAGACG
>Ga0315902_10008681_pt1 | contig 13738 bp, 19 predicted proteins | sample LakEriMetagenome_9_FD_203523 | JGI IMG/M metagenome (GOLD analysis project Ga0315902, IMG submission 203523) | Freshwater fungal communities from buoy surface, Lake Erie, Ohio, United States - Buoy 12 MA117 | ecosystem: Environmental > Aquatic > Freshwater > Lake > Lake biofilm | place: USA... | reverse complement strand
TCGAGCAAGCGGTGCAGCGGCGCAGTGAATCGCACGCGAGCCTTTTCCGGCAGATGATGGTGGCGCTGGCGCGGGGCGCGGCGTTCATCGTGATGGCCGCCGCCATGCTCGCGGCGATCCCGGCCGCCGCAGCCGAGCCGATCACGGGCCGCGTCGTGAGCGTGCACGACGGCGATACGATCACCGTGCTCACCGATGGCCGCCAGGTGAAGGTGCGGCTTCACGGCATCGATGCGCCAGAGCTCGGCCAGGCCTACGGCCAGGCGGCGAAGCGGCGGCGGCCGCCCGAAACGGCCTCGGAAGCCACTCTGCTCGGGTGCCGCTTTTGCGGTGGCGAGCCAACGAAAAGGCCTTGAAAAAGGCACCAGCGATGCCGTGAGCGGCCACGCAGTTGCTTGACCCAGGGCGGCTTTTCCCCAGACTGAAGGGAAGTCCACTCCCACTCCAAGAGGCACGCCATGGAAGGCAATCGCAGACGCATCCCGGCCGACTTGGCCGAGCGCGTGATTGAGGCCGTCATTCAATCGCCCGACGGCATCTCCCGCACGCAGCTCGTGCGCCGCTTCCGCACGCTCTCGGCCGCGCAGATTGATGACATTCTCATCTTCGGTGCGGTGCGGCTTGGCCGCGCCACCGTCGCCTTAGAGCCAGCGGTGAACGATCGCGGTGATCGGATTCCCGGTCGCCCGACGGTGAGATACCGAGCACGCCCGCGACAGTCGCAAGCGTAATTATTTCCTTCCCAAGCGAGCGGCCTGCAAAACAAGGCCTTCGCAGCATTTTCGGCCATGGGAAGGAAATAATTCCCTGGCGATCCACTCCCACTCCAAGAGGCATCAATGAGCGAGCAAGCGACGGCCAGCATCGGCGGCGACATCTCCGGCAGGCTTGCCGCCATGGCCGAGAGCCTGGCGAAGCGGCTGGCCGAGATCGGCGACATCGACATCCGCGGCGTGATCTCGCCGAGCGGCCTCCGGCTTGAGCCGTGGAGCTGCGAGATGATCGTGCTCGGCGACGCCACCCAAGAGCCTGCCGATGAGGAACGGGCCAAGCAGGCCGCAGCGGCCTCGCTCCGGCTTGCGAGCCAGGCCTTCGAGGAATGCGGCGGCCTCTTGCTGGAAGTCGATCGCAACTGCCTTCCCGCCTGCCTGGCGAAGCCGCTCAATGAGCACGCCGATGATCCAGCCGCCGCGGGCCTGGCGGCGCTTGTGCGAATGCACGATCGGTATCCTGAGCACGCCATCTGCATTGAGCGTGGCCGCGACGCAGATGCCGTTTTCCTCTTCCCCGCGGTGTCGAAGCTGATTGCCACCCTGAAGGCTATCGGCAGCGAGCTGCGTGAGGCGCCGACGATGCCCGTCGCGAGCGACGATCAGCGGCCTGCTTCCACGCCTCGCCCCGACGTCGCTGAGGGCGGCAAGCCTTTGGCGGCAGACGATGCCACGCTCCCTCCGCGATCGAAGGCCGAGGTAATCGCTCTGCTTCGTGAAGTCGAGGAATCAGTGCGGAGCAAGGCTCATGCAGAAGCGATTCGCGACAAGCTCTCCGCAGTCGAGGCGGCCGCCGACGCAGAAGAGAAGGCCCGCGATTTCCGAGGCACGAAGTACAAGAGATTGTGGGCCTTGCTTGAGGCCGAAGGCTGGCTGCGGCCATCGGAGAAGCGAGGCCTCGAAGGCGATCCTTGGGGCCGGTTCGGCAAGCAGATTGAAGAGGCGCTCAAGAGCAAAGAATTAGGGTGGCAGTGCGCAGAGCCAGACGAATCGCGACGCAAGCTTCGCACCGCGAGCGACGGCCAGGCCGCAGAGATGCTCGGCAGCGGCGGGAGCCGCAAGCAGCGGCGGCAGCATCGCGAAGGCATGGAAAAGGACAGGTGCGCTAACTGCAACATCTACTTTGTCGATGAGTATGCCGCCGATTCGGTGACGCGACATTTTTGCGTCACCTGCGGCAGCCGCCATCCGCACTCCAAGCTAGAGAAAATCCTGAACGGCACCGTGCCGCCGGAGAGCGAGAGCCTCTCTCCGAGGGAGCTCGCGAGCCATCGGCAGGCGGCTGATGCGATGACAGCACGCCGCTGAATTATTTCCTTCCCGTCGGCGAAGTGTGGCTCTTGCTCGGCAAAAGCAGGCCGCAGCGAGTGGGAAGGAAATAATTCCCGCCGCTCGATTCGCTTGCGGGCGTGATCGCGGCCTCTTCTTGGCGGTATCACTGCTTCCTCCCTGCTTCCTCCCTGCTTGGCGAGCCTGCCGAGAAAAATGCTCGCGTGACGCTCGGCCGATCCTGCGAATTGCGGCAGGCCCGTGCTCCCTCTCGCCTCCCTGGCGGCCTCCCTCCCCGGTTGCTTGTGAAGTGCCGCACGACGCGGCATGAGCCACCCAGGAGATCAGGATCATGGAAGCCACCCCGTCGGCAAGGTTTTTTACGTGGGCGCAGCTGCGGCGAGCAAACCGCATCGCCGAGCGCCGCGGCTACAACCGGCAGCTCACCGATCAGTTTTTCATCGACTTCGGCCGTGGCACGAAGTTTCCGATCGCTGCCGTAGTGCTGCACTCGTTCGCTGGCGGCAAGCCGGTGGATGAGCACTACCGCTGCTTCATTGACTACCACGAAAACTTCGGCGAAGGCCGGGTAGTCATCGACTGCGACAAGTCGCTTTACGAAGAGCTGGAATGGTTGCCCGCAGAGGCATAGGCCCGCGGCGATCTCATCTCCCTACTGACAACTCCCCGCAGACAACTTCGCCTCTCAACAGCAAAGGCATCGCCATGAGCATCGACAGCACGCCGCAAACCGGCCGCGACTCCGTTCCCCTCCCGGCCTCGCCGTGGACGCCAGAGGACATCTGCCGGTGGTACCGCAATCGCGAGGAAGCAGAGGCCGCCGAAACGGCCGCCGAGGCTCGCACTCGCGTCGATCAAGAGATGCGTGATCTCGGCCTTCACGAATTGCATGGCCGCATCTTCGACAAGCTCGTCGCGGAGTTCGACGAAGTGGCGGCGGCCGACGAGTACCGCGGCCTCAGCCTTGATGAGTGCGGGATCGTCGGCGAGTACGGCATCGATGAGCTGCTCCACAAGTGGCGCGCGGCATCGAAGGCGATGTCGAAGCTCGATCGCGATCGCTTTCTCAAGTTTGCAGCCGACACCGCAGCCAGGCTCGCCGAGATCGTGGCACAGTTCGGCGACGGCAACCCTTGGCCGAAGGAGGACGCTTGAGATGGTGTCGCTTGCTCTTCCGGCCACGCGCGGCGTGATCGACGGCCAGGCCGTCTACACCCTCGACGCCATTCGTGATCGCCTCGGCATCACCGACGCCTGGCTCCGCACGGCCCGACGCCGCGGCCTTCGCGTGCGGTATGCCGGTCGCCGGGCCTTCGTGCTCGGCAGCGACTTCCGCGATTACCTAGCGGCCTCTCAGGAGCGAATCAGTGATCAGCAGCGAAGAGGGGCTTGAAGAGTTTGCAGATGCCTTGGCCGAGCTCGCCTTCGGCCTCTGGCAACAGGATCAAGACAAGCAACGTACCGCCGCGGAAGCGGCAACTTCAGCCGACGAGCCGGAGTCGGCAACCGAAGCAACTTACACCGGCATCTGAAGAAAGAGGCTCGCTATGAGCGTTTTTACGGTTGAATCTGGAAGCCATCCCGTCGCCAGTGGCGTGAGGGTAAAGCTCGTAAGCCACGAAGAGGTGGCCGCCACGCCGCAGTACGGCGCTGGCACGAAGTTCGTCTTCGAGTCGATCGACGGGCCTGCGCCCGGCACTCGCGTCTACCGCACGGTGAGCGGGAAGGTGACGCCGACGAATGCCGCCGGAAAGTTTTTCGCGCAGCTCTTCGGCGTGCCGACGCTCACGCCCGCGATGCAACTCGATGTCAGCACCCTGATAAACAAGGCCTACGTGGCGACGATCGCTCAGTCGCCGCAAGGCAAAGGCACTCGCGTCGAGGCGCTTGTCGTGGCGCCGTTCTGATTCTCCGCGGTGGCAGGAGCCGAGGCGGCGGCAGCTCGTCGCTCGCCGTCGCCTCGGCCCGTCGCCGACATCGCCTCCCACTCCCCAGGTTCACGCCATGCCCGACGCCTCTGCGTTCCTCAATCGACTCGACGCCATCCCGGCCGAGCTCAAGGCACTGCCTCGCCACGTGCCTTGGCAGTACCGCGCAACCCGCTCGGGCGGGAAGCTCGCCAAGGTGCCGCTCGGCCTCAATGCCAGCGGCCAGCTCGTCGCCGTCGATGCTCACGATCCCGCCAATCATTTCGCCTTCGAGCGTGCCGTCGAGATCGCCCGGCAGCATCCTGGCACCGGCCTCGGCTTCGACATCGTGGAAGGCGACGGCCTCGAAGGGCTCGACTTCGACGAGTGCATCGACGCCGCTGGCGAGATTCATACCGAGGTGCTTGAGCTGCTTCATATCGCCGACACGTATGCCGAGCGGAGCCCAAGCGGCCGCGGCATCCGAGCCTTCGGCTATGGCCCGCCGCTGGCGAGCTCCGATCGCAAGCAGGGCAGGACGAAGAGCGGCATCGCCTTCGAGCGGTACACCGGCCGACGCTTTTTGACGGTGACAGGTGATGCCGTTTCAGCCAGGCCGCTTGCCGATCTCTCAGCTCTTCGCGAGCTGCTCAATGCCACGTATCTCAAGAGGCAGGAGCCGACGCCGCGGCCGACGCCACTCTCGGACGATCTCGACTTCGACATCGCCGTCGCGAAGGCCAGCCTGAGCCTGCTCTCCGCGGAGCGTGCCGATAGCTATCTCGGATGGTTCAAGGCAGGCTCGGCCTGCGCCGACATCGGCGATGCGATGCACGATGCCTGGCTTGCGTTTTCCAGGCGCTCGCCGAAGTTCGACGCCAGCGAATGCGAGGCGAAGTGGCAGCACCTTTGCGAGCGCGGCGAGCGGCGAGAGATCGGCACGGCCGTCGGCACGCTCCTGGCGATGGCTCAAGAGGATGGCGGCGCCAGTTGTCGCGACATCTTGGCGATGGCCGAGGCCTCCATCGGCAGGCCACGCAAAGGCAGTGAGCTGATCTCGATCGTCGGCATCGGCAGCAAGCCGACGGTGAAGGCCGATCCCGACATCGACTCGCTGCCGGTGCCGGAGGCCGACGCCTTGGCCTATCGGCCATTCCCGATCCACGCCTTGCCGCCGGTGCTCCGCGACTACGTGGCCGAGCTCGGCCAGGCCTTGTGCGCCGATCACGGTGCCATCGCCACGGTGGCGCTTGGAGCCTTGGCGGCCGCCATCGCCACGACGCGGCAGGCTGAGGCCAAGCGATCCTGGCGCACGTATCCGATGCTTTGGTGCGGCTTGGTTGCCGACTCCGGTGATCTCAAGAGCCCGATCATGCGTGCCGTGCTCTGGCCGACGAAGGCGATTCAAGATGAGCTCATGCGGGAGTATGGCGAGGCCAAGCGGCTCTATGAGCAGCAGCTCGCCGAGCACGAGCAACAGCTCGCCGAATGGAAGAAAGGCAAGCAGACGGGCGAGCGGCCGCAGCCGCCAGAGAAGCCAATCGCTCGTCGCATTTGGACGGCCGACGTTACCGTCGAAGCGGCGGCCTCGACGCTCGCCACCGATCCAGCGGCCCGCGGTATCGTGATCATCAGCGACGAGCTCGTCGGCTGGCTTGGCAGCTTCGATCGGTACAAAGGCGGCCGCGGTGACGAAGGCTTTTTCCTGAGCGGCCACGGCGGCGATAGCTTCATCGCTGATCGTAAGACTGGCGATCGGCCGGTGATCCACGCCAGGCGAGTCGCGATCTCAATCATCGGCGGCATCCAGCCGGGCCGGGCCGTGGCCGAGTTCAATGCGGCCAGGCGAGCCAGCGGCCTGGTGCCGCGATTCATCATCGCCATGCCACCGCGGCGGCCCGTGGAATGGACGGAAGCCGAGCCTTCGCCGCTCACGGCCGACAGCTATGCAGGCTTAGTGCGGCGGCTCTACGAGCTCACACATGATCTCGACGGCAACGGCGAAACGGTGCCTTCGACGATCAGGCTCTCGCCAGAGGCGAAGGCCGCCTTCAAGGCTTGGTTTCGGGATCACAAGCAGCATCAGCGGCGGCTTATGGATGACGTTCGCGCCGCGATGAGCAAGATACTTGAGCTGCCGCTCAGGCTCGGCATCGTGCTGCATGAAGTCGCCATCGCCACGAAGAGGCACGATCTTCCGCCGGATGAGATGTCGCTGAGCACCATGGCATCAGCGATCACCATCGCCGAATGGTTTCGGCATGAGGTGCGGCGACTCTACCGCTTGCTTGCGAGCTCGCCTGCGGAGCTTGAAGCGGCGGCCACCCGCGACGCCATCGCCGCAAGCATTCTTGAAGAGCTCTGGCAACGCGGCCGAATGAGCAGGCGGGAGATCCGCGACGCCATCGGCTCGGCCGGAGTGAGCACCGACATCATGCACGCGCTGGCCGATCTTCAGGCCCGCGGCGATGTCGTGCGGGAGGCCGACGGCGAGGCCGAGGCCTGGCTCCCGGCGAAGGCCGCGGCCGATCGCAAGAGCGAGAGCACTGGCACCGGAGGCTTCACGCTATGACGCTCGATGTCGTTGAGACTATTCGGCAGCTTCAATTCCTCGGCCGCACGCTCGCCAGCGACGGCAAGCAGCTCACGGTGAGCGACGGCGGCGAGTTGAGCCCCGAGCTGATGGAAGCGATCCGCAGCCATCGCGACACCCTGATCGGCATCTTCACGCGGCCTGCGGTGGATGCCGAGCGTGAGGCGATTCAATGGGCCGAGCGGCAACCGAATCCCGAGGCCGACAAGGCAGTCGCCGAGGCCGTGGCCGAATGGAGTAGCGGCGAGGCCTCGGCCTTCATCACGGCGGCCGCTAAGGCTTTCCCTGGCTCCCGCGTGCGGTCGCTCAGCCAGGCCGAGTATGACGCCATCGGCTTCGCCGACAGCCGGGCCGAGCAGGCGGCGGCGCCAGTGCAGCCGCGAAAGCCAGCGGCCAGGCTTGGCGAGTGGCTCGTGCTCTCGGCCGACATCGAGCTCCGCATCGCGGGGGCCGCGGTGAAGCTTCACGTGGGCGAAGGCGTGCGGCGAATCGACAGCTTCGACGAGATCGCCGACGCATTCGAGCTGCAAAGCATGAAGCGAGCGGCTGAGCTCTACGAGCCAAAAGGCATGGTCGCCGTTTGGGTGCGCGGCATTCATCCGACTTTCCTTGAGCCAGAGCTCATCGGCCTGGCGGCTGCGACATCGGTGGCGGGAGGTGCGGCATGAGTTCCTCTTCACTGAATCGCACCCGCTCAGATGCTCGCTTCGGCCTTTGCCAGTGCGATACAATGCACGCAGTCCTCTCCCACTCCCGCCACCGTGAGAGCTGGACTATGCCAACTATCAATCCCCCTCGGCCCGTGACGCCTGGCGTATATGTCGGCGTCGTAGATGATGTCGCCTTTGGCACGCTGCCATGGCGAGTGAGCGAGAGCAATCCCGACGGCCTCACCGTGCGGCTCGGCGTGCTCATCGAAGCCGACAACGGCCCGGCTCACGTTTTCGACACGATCGACTTCGATCATCACGATCGGCTCGCGATGGCCTATGGCTCATGCGGCAAGCCGATCCCCGTGTCGCCAGAGAAAGCAGCTCAAGAGCTGATCGGCTGCCGTTGTCGCATCTTCACGAAGAACATCGTGCCGAGGCACGGCAAAGGTGCTGGCGTCGAAAAGGCCGTGATCAGCTCATGGCTCGCGTGGTCGCACTCAGAGCCGCAGCAATAGGAGCCACTGATGCCTTCACGAATCCCAAGCCACAAGCCGCCTCGCCTCGGCGGCCGTCCGAAGCGAGATGAGTCGGCCAGGCCGAATGCAGCGGCCCGCGGCTACTGCGACAAGGCTCATCGAGCCTGGCGGCAGGCCGTGCTCACCCGAGATGCGTGGCAGTGCCAGGCGTGCGGGCGGGTATGCAGCGGCTTGCGTGAGGCTCAAGCCGATCACGTGATCCCGATCTCGCAAGGCGGGAGCCGCTATGACATCAGCAACGGCCAGACGCTTTGCATCGCGTGCCATGGCCGAAAGACACGAGCTGAGCAGAATGCCGCGGCCAAGGTGACGGCCACGGGCCAGGCGAGGCCGAGCAACGCACCCCCCGCCGGAGGGGCATCGCTATCATACCACCTTGTACAGCTAAACCCTGATCGTACGTGCCGCGGAGGCCTACGGGGTGCCGTCTATGAAAAAGTGGCACCGGCCGACGCCTCGCCTGATGCGGAGGCCACCTGATGCCACGCCAGCCGAATGCACGCGCGAAGCATACGCTTCCGGCCGTCGCCGTGGAGCTGCCGCACGCGGCCGATGTCGATGAGCCCGTCGCTCTCACTGGCGAGCGGCTCGCGCTCTTCGACGATCTCCGCGCACGCTATGAGCTTGATGCCGCCTCAGAGGCTTTGCTGAAAAACGGAGTGCAGGCTCTTGAGCGAGCTCACTCGCTGGCTCAGCAAGTCGCCAGGGACGGTGCCGTTTTCAAGGATCGCTTCGGCGGCTTGAAGCCGAATCCCGCGATTCTACTTGAGCGCGACTTTCGCTCGCTGGCGTCGCGTGCGCTTTCGCAGCTCGCATCCAGGCTAGAGGGGTGAGCCATGCCACGGGCGGCAAAGAAACTTCTGAAGCGGTATGTCGAAGGCATGGATATTCTCGACAGCGAGATCGAGATGAGCTTGCTGCTTGGCTATGGCTTGCTCGGCACCGACATTCATCTTCGCACGCTCGATGATTGGCGGCGGCTCTGGGATCGCTGGCGAGATACGGTGATGCCGAAGGCGATCGAGGCCCGGCCTGGCCTGCGGCCTTTCGCTTGCTATGTCTGCGGCGAGCTTCCCGAGCGGCCGGTGCTTGTGGAGCCGCCGCTCTCGAATGGCTACTTCCGGCTTTACGTGCCAGCGAGAGGTGGCACCGGCACCTGGCACTACCGCTATCCCGAGCCTTACCAGCGATCCGAGGCGGCTCATCTCTTCGAGCTCGGCGTGATCGACAAGGAAGAGATGAAGCGACATCGGGCGTGGATTCGGAAGGTGAACCCCGGCCCGTGCGGCTATCCGTTCAAGGCCTATTCCTACGAGCAGGGGCTCTACCAATGACGCGGCGACTCGCAACGATCCGCAAGCGAAGCGATGCCGCTTCGCTTTGCGTGAATGATGAAGTGGCGGCCGCTGGAATGCTTCATGGCTGGCTCACGACAGTCGAGATGCAATCGCGGCGATGGTGGCGAGGCTTCGCGGCAATTCACGGCCAGCTCGTCGAGGCCAAGGTGAGAGAGCATCTGCCTGGCACGCGGCCTGGCTTTGCCTATGCCGTCGGCCGTTACCCTCCGGTGCCGCTGATCACGCAGCCGCCGGAGTGGCATCTCGACAGCCGGGCCTTCGTCGAGATCGACGGCGATCGCTTTTGGTTTGCGGGCCAGCAATTCCAAGCCTGCCAAGCCGAGCATCTCAAGGCGATCGGCGAGCTCGATGGTGACGAGCTGCGGCGCTACCGCCGCTGGCGTGATCGAGGCTTCCCGGTTGCCTATCCGCTCGAAGGCGGCAGCGATCGGCCGTGCGGCTGGATACATCACGGATGCTACTGACAAGCCACTCCTCATCCCGGCTGCGGCGGCCGGAAGAGGGAATCCCGAGTCGCCGCAATAGGAGCGAGAAGATGACAACTGCAACCCGCAAGGCGAAGGCCGACGCAGCAACGGCCACCGAGGCCGCCCCGGTGTCGTTCGCTGAGATCGCCAAGAGCAAAGCGAAGGAGCGGCTCACTGCCTACCGCGACATCGTGCGACGCCGAGCCGATGGTGAGATGCTGAGCGTGGCCGATATGGAGCGTGCCGGTGAGCTGCTTGATCAGCTCGGCTTGCCGCTCTACTGCTTCGATCGCGACGCCGACGCCTTCAAGCGATTCCGGCAGGCTCGCGAAAAGTATCAGGCTGCGGTCGATGCCGTGCCTGAGAATCAGCAACGGGCCGCCGAGCTGGCCGACGAGATCGCGGCCGCGAAGAGCCGGTTGCAGATGCTTCACGAGCAGCACCGAATCGCCTCGGCACGCATCGCCAAGCCCGCGAACTACGTGCAGTCGGTGCAGATGATCGAGCTCGATCACCCTCACCTGCTTGCCGATATTGATCATGCCGCCGAGCTGCGGCTCGCCGATCTCGATCGCCGTCGCCAGGGAGGTGCCGCATGAACATCGAGAGAGCTGCGATCAGTGCCAGGCCGGATGACATCGCGACGAAGCTTCGCTTCGCTCCGGCCTGGGTGCGCGCCGCATCGGCCAAGGCTCACGGCCTGGCGATGGCCGCGGCGGCGAAGCCTAGTACCGAGCCCGTCGCGGCATCAGGCGCCCACTACGGCGAGGCAAAGGCATCGCCATCGCGTCGCTTCTGCGGATGGCTCTCCGGCTGCGTCGCTCCGAGCGTGGCCGTGCCTTGCTTCAATCACGTAGACAAGCTTCGCGTGCGCGAGCAATTCACGCCTGCTTGCTGGGAGATGGTGCTCGATCAGGCCAGGCGATGCAAGCATCCGATCTCACTGCGATACGGCCATGAAGGCGACATCGTGGCGAGCACGACCGACATCTCGCTCACCTTCGACATCGATCGCCTCTGCGGCCTGCTCTTCGACGCCAGGCTTCGCGACGATCGGCTGAGCCGCTCGATCGTAGAGGCCGCCAGCGGCAGGGGGCTCGCGGTGTCGATCGCCTACAAGCGAAGCAAGGGATGGACGGTGGAGCGTGAAGGCGGCACCGTTCGCGTGATCGATGAGTGCATCGTCGATCACGTAGCCGTGCTTCCCGAGCCACAAGGCCCGGCCTACCGCGGAGCACGATGCTATGGCGAGATCACCAGCTCGCTCGGCTCGCCGCTTGAGCTGCGGAAGCGTGCCACGCTCTATGCCTGGCAGGAGCTCAAGCGGGAAGCGGGGGTGAAGCGATGATCGCAAGAGCGGCCTTCCAAGAGGCTCGCACTCTGCCGGTGGCCGTCGGCACGGCGGCGGCGACGAGCTCGTCGATGCTCATGGCCGACATAGCCGCCGGGGCGGTGATCGTCGAGGGAGTGACGAGCGAGCACTCGCTCACCGTCTACGGCTCCACCGATGGCACGACGTTCGTGCCGCTTTACGGCCACGATGGCCAGGCGGCCACGATGCCGGTGCCTGCCGGTGGCGGCGAATGCGTGATGCCTGATGCCGTGCATCCGCTGCGGTACATCAGGCTCGTCGCCGACAGCGATCTCGGCACGGCGGTGAGCGTGAGGGTGTCGCTCAGGGGATGAGCCAGGGGAAGCCGCTATGACTTCGAGCACGATCTCCCGCCAGGCCTCGGCAACCAAATGCCGCCGCTTTCGCTTCGCATTCGCCGACGCCTCGAAGCCAGCGGTGAGCGCGAGGCGTACCGCGGCCGTGGCCGAGCACGTAGAAGCCTGGATGAATGCCGCGATCATCGCAGAGCAACGGCTCGGCTCCGAGTGCCTGGTGACGGTGGAAGTCGGCAGGCCGGTGCCGGTGGCCGTGGCCGAGCGATTCAGCCGCGAATGCCCGCACTACGTTCGATATTCGTTCTCGGCGATCGCCGCAGCGACAAGGCCGAAGCAGGCGACGATCACCAGGCCGGAGGCTTGATGAGCGATTTTTTGCAATCTGAGCAATCGATTAGCTCGCCAGCCGCCGCTTCCTTGCCACGCACGATCCAGGCGGCGCAGTGGGGGCATTGATAACGGTTTATCCGGCAGTTGGCCGCCCAGATGCCAAGCCATACAAGGGGATTTGTGACGCCTCCGGTGATCGCGGCCAGAAATTTATCTCGGACATCAAATGACTGCGTTTGCGAAAACCCAACGGCAGCGCTTCCTATAAAAGAGATGAATGCGAGCGGCACTGCTATCTTCCACCAAGGGCTCGCGTTTCTTCCCGTAGGGTGAGTTGACTTCGGCACGGCCTACCTCGTTATCTTGTTTTCAACGACGGCATTTTTGAATGATCCCGCCACCCTCATCAAGACCAGTTTCCCGCCCATGCGAAGGGCTCGACTAAGTTTCCTTTTCCCACTCCAAGAGGCTCGCCATGAAAGTCGCTCTCTACTTGCGAATGAGCTCCGACAGGCAGGAGCTTTCCCTCAGCCAGCAAGAGGCTGAGCTCCGACGCCTTTGCGATCGCAAGGCATACCGCGTGGCGGCCGTCTACCGCGACGAAGGCATCAGCGGCGACAACTTCGAGCGACGCAAAGGCTTTCGCCAGATGCTCGATGATGCGAGCAAGGGCATCTTCGTCCGAGTGCTCGCCTGGGATCAGGATCGCATCGGGCGGCACGATTCGCTGACGAGCGGTGCCGTGCTCACGCCGCTGAGAAAGAGCGGCATCGCCATCGAAACGATTGCTCAAGGCGAGCTCGACCTCGAATCCTTCGCTGGCCGCGTCACCTTCACCGTGCAGCAAGAGGCGAAGCATCAGTTTCTCCGCGATCTCAGCCGTAACATTGTCCGCGGCCAGGCGGCCAAGGCCGAGGCTGGCGAAGGCTACTACGGCACGCCGTTCAATTATGGCTACACCCGCGAAACGAAACTGATCGGCAATCGCCGCTTCGCCCGCTTGCTGATCAATGAGCCCGAAGCCGCGATCGTTCGCCGCATCTTCGCTGAGTATCTCAAGCCGGATTCATCGTTCGCGAAAGTCGCCGACTCACTGAATGCCGACAAGGTGCGGCCGCCGCGGCAGCGTAAATTCTGGGAGCCGGATACGGTGCGCTATATGGTGCGGAATCCGATCTTCACCGGCCGCATGGTCTACGGCAGGAAGCCAAGCGGCAAGTATTCACGCCGCACTGCCGAAGGCATCGTGTCGATTCGGCCCGGCCAGGCCGTGAAGGTTGCCGAGCCGATCGTGCGAAAGGTGCCGGACATCGTGCCGCCGCTGATCGACGATGTCACCTTCGAGAAGGCTCAGAAGCTCATCGCCGAGCGACGCCTATGCACGCGCCGCACTGGCACCATCCGGCCCTTGAGCGGCTTGATCATCTGCGGCAAGTGCGGCCGCCGGTATCACGGCGAAGGTGGCTCGTACCTTTGCTCCACTTCCCGCAGCTCCAAGAAGCCAGATCGGTGCTCGGCTCGTCGCGTCCGCGAAGCTCCGATCGTGGCCGTGATCGATGAGCTTGTGCAGAAGCATCTTGGCACGCCTGCCGTGGCCGCTGCCTTGCGGCGAAAGATTGAGGCGAGGCTCGCTGCCGCCAAAACGGATGCGGCGGCCGACGAGCCAGCAAAGCAGAAGCGGCTACAGTCGCTTGAGCGGCAGCTTCGCGACGGTGCGGCGCGACTGCTTGAGGTGCCGCCAGGCCTGGTGCCTGAGCTCGCCAAGGCTCTTGAGGCCGTGCGGGAAGAGCGAGACACCCTGGCGTCGCAGATCGAAGCCAATGGCAAGAGTCGGCCTGCCGAGCCGACGCCGAAGGCGATCGTCGATCAGATGATGAGCCTTGTCAGCGACCTGAAAAAAGCGAGCCAGAAAGGCGACGCGGCACTGATCAATCACTGCTTCCGGCGGCTCGGAGTGGAGATCGTGATCAGGCGAAACGATCGCACGGCGGCCGAGGCGACGGTGAGGCTTCTGTCGATTGGTGACTCGACTGAATCATTAAAATATGGATCGTGCCGGTGACGAGAAATTCCCGCGACTCTTCCGCGGGCAGCGACTCCCGACTGCCGAGGAGCAACGCGGCGGCAAGCGGCGCCCGAGCCGCCGAAATGTGGCCGCGAAGGGCC
>Ga0315902_10008679_pt1 | contig 13739 bp, 12 predicted proteins | sample LakEriMetagenome_9_FD_203523 | JGI IMG/M metagenome (GOLD analysis project Ga0315902, IMG submission 203523) | Freshwater fungal communities from buoy surface, Lake Erie, Ohio, United States - Buoy 12 MA117 | ecosystem: Environmental > Aquatic > Freshwater > Lake > Lake biofilm | place: USA... | reverse complement strand
CGCCCACTGGTGAACGCAAGCCATGTACCGTCCGGCGACCAATTTGGATTGCCGTCGCGTTTTTCGCCCGCGGTGAGTGGTCGCGGGGGAGTCGACCCATCTGTGGCTGCGACCCAGACTTGTGAACGGTACTTGTTGGCTTTCTGGTCGACTCGCGTCACTACGTATGCGACATACTTGCCGTCAGGCGACACGGCCGGAGATGAAGCTCCGATCTGTCGGGAGATGATCTTCTCGGCCAGTTCGGCGTGTTTGCTCGTGGATGCGGCGTTGCTCATCGCTCCGACGCTAGTTGCTGTTGCGTCTAACCAGAACTGTGGAACTATTTCAGTTCCAAGTAGACGAAGTCGCCACTTCGGAACTTCTCAACTGCAAAAGGACTCCAGTCTCGGTGTTCGGTGAGTGCCAGGTTAACTACGTATCCGGAAACTCCGTAAAGCCTCAGTTTTTCAACAACTTCGAGTGACGGAGAATTAGCGAATCTAAGGCTCACACTCACACGCGCAATCTGATCGGGCGTCGGTTCTCCGTATCCAGTTTGAAAGCGCAGACCCTGCACGAGAAATCTACGTCGTGTCTCGGCCGGCAAAAGGTAGTTTGCGCCGCCCCATTTCGTTTCACCTGATGCTTCTCTTAGGTGTTGTGACGGTTCAAGAGCGATCGCTTGCCACCATTCATTTCCGGCGCAACAGAAATTGTTTGCAGCAAGAATTACTTCAAGATTCGTGTTGTCTCGAATCCAAGTCCCGAGATCTTTAAGGTCGTTGTTTGCAAAAGGTGCTGAGTTGCCACCCGAGTTCTCGTACTCACTTGGGCCGATTGCGTGCACTCTCCGAAAGACGTCCAGAGTCGAACCAGTAGTAAACGCCAGAAGTGTTGTGACGATTGGAGCGACTAGCAACCTGGACCTGCTTCTGAATACGCTTGCAAGGACGGCTACGACGAGGCAAGCGAGAAAGATGTAACCGGATCCGCGAATAATTTCCCAAAAGTAGTCCCCGGTCCACTCAGCGATACCTAAAATTCTGTCGAAACGATCGAGAAGTGTGCTGTTGTAAAAGCCAGCTAGTAGTGCGATCATGAAGATTAGGAGCGTCCCAACTTGATGCCGCCTCAAGGGGCTGGAACTGGCTTGCCAGTCAGTACGGCCTGCAAACACCAATGTGAGCAAGTACATGGCTGGAGTCCCGAAATACATCGAAGTGCCTGAAGCTTGAAGAATCCACCCCACAATCAGCACGGGGGTGCTCACGAGTAATGCATAGTGGAGCGAATTGAGATTGACTCCCGCAACCTTCTTTCCAAGTAGCACTGCAATAAGCCAGAGACAAAACTGAAGAGTGAAGTTAGGAAAATCAAGCAGTCCTCTCAGTTCAGTCAATGATGCCGTCAAGGATGGTGAAATTGTTGCAACCTGCGAACTCCCTGCGTTATTTGAAAAATTTACTGCTACTAAAATCAGGGTGAAGGCAGAGAGAACCAGAATGGGCAGGGAAGATAAGTCCTCTCCTTTAACTCGGGCAACCAACCATGCGGTTGCAAGAACCACTCCTACCACCGCAGCTGTGGAGACTTTTCCAAAGAGCAATGTTGGTGCCAAAAGTGAAAAGACGACAAGACGTCGCAATTGGCTTGTGCCTTTGGAAGCCTCAGTTGCAGAGATAACAAATGCCATCGCGATGAGGATTGAGAATGCGAAAGAGTCGACTCGTGTTCCGGGCATGACAATGACACAGAGTGCAACAATGGACCATCGCAATGCTTGTAGTGAATCGTCTCTTTTCGAAATGACAACGAGAAAAATGCTTGCGAAACCAAACGCAAGCAAGAATGGTCCAATCTTCATTAGTGAGGTCCACGGAGTAAGTCCCGCCAGGTGACTCAGGGAGCCAAAGAAGGCGTACGTAAGCCAGTGGTATTCAGCTATCGAACCTCCAACCAAGCCCGGGTGCTCAAAGACGCCCCATTGCGAAGTTGACCAGCTGAGCGCCTCAAAGAATTGGGCATCGTTCCCCTGGTAGTAGTACCACCAGTTCTCAACGCGAAGTTGCCGCGAGAGCCAAACGCCACCCGCAACCGTGGGTGTCACGGCGAATAACACCCACGGTTTGAGCCGTAGCAAGCGAGAGCCATAGAGAATGAACGCAAGAGAACAGCCGAACGGGAAGATCCAAGGTTGGCGTGCTGTCAGTGCAAAAACCGCAATGGCAAAAGCAATTTCCAAGTGTTCCACTTGGTTAATGGAGACCTGAAAGGGATATTCATTGGTGCTCCGCCAAATCCAAGCTGTACCAATTGCCATGAACGTAATGGACCCCCAATGTGTAGCCCACATGGGAGCGTCTGCAATCAGCATGAATTGAGTTAAGAAAACCAACGTCCCGATGCCCAGCACTAGAGCGACTCCCATGGGTAGATTCCGGAAACCCACCCACGACAGGACAACTTGCCCAAACACAGTTACTACTGCGAGAACAGTGATCACCAGAAGTGACGAGATCGGCGGCACACCCAACAATGAAAAGAAGAGTGGAGCAAGAACAAAAAGTAGACCTAGTCGGATGAAGGCTTCTACGCTCGTTTTCGACGTCCAAAATTCAGTAGTCCAATACATCAGTCTGACCATAGTTGATATGCAGCAACTCAACCTCAGGGTACGAAGAGCTGCACCGCTTCAATCACGCGAGATTGCTGTTCATCCGTCATGGAGTTGAACAGCGGTAGTCGCACCAGGCAGTCGCTGGCCTGCTCTGCAACCGGGCATTGACCGAGGTAACCCCCGAAGTGTTGACCCACTGGTGACATGTGGAGGGCTTGGTAGTGGAACACTGCACTGATCTGCACTTCCTTGAGGGCAGCGATGAATCGAGTGCGCTGCGCAAGGTTGCCAAAGCGCAAGTGATACACGTGGCCAACATGTTCACAACCCTCGGGCACGAATGGAGTGGTCACCCCATTCCGTTGCGCCCAACTTGACAATTCAGTGTGATACCGATTCCAAATTTGCAGGCGGCGAGCATTGATGTCGTCTGCACGTAGAAGTTGACCGTACAGAATTGCTGCCAGAAGGTCGCTCATCACCCAACTTGAGCCAATATCCACCCAGGTGTACTTGTCAACTTGCCCACGCAAGAAACGCGATCGATTGGTGCCCTTCTCTCGAAGTATTTCTGCGCGTTCAACCATGCTCTCGTCGTTGACAATGAGCGCGCCGCCCTCACCGCAGATGATGTTCTTTGTCTCATGGAAACTCTGCGTCGCCAGCGCACCAAACGTGCCGAGGCCCTTGCCTTTGTACTTCGCAAACAAGCCATGAGCGTTGTCTTCCACCAGAATTAGGTGGTGTCTCTTTGCGATTTGCTGAATTTGTTCCATTTCGCAGGCAATTCCGCCATAGTGGACAATACAGATTGCACGAGTCTTTGGGGTAATTGCTGCTTCGATCTTTGCGGCATCGATGTTGAGAGTGTCTGTACGCGAATCCACGAATACCGGACGGGCGCCGTAGAGAGCAAACGCGCTCGCCGTGGAGACAAATGTATACGACGGCACGATGACCTCGTCCCCAGGCGCGAGATTAAGTAACAGAGCCGACATCTCGAGTGCATGCGTGCAAGAGGTCGTCGTCAATGCCCTAAATGTGGCGAGTGTTTGTTCAAGGAAAATTTCCACTTTTGCAGTAAATGGCCCATTACCAGAACTATGTCTTTTCTCCACTGCCTGGTTCAGCAAATCTAAATCTGAGAGGCTGATATCAGGTCTGTTAAATGGAATCGTTGAACTACCCATGGCTTCATCTAATTCGGAAAGAATCGATGAAGATTATTAGAGAAGATGTTGTCTAGCTTTGTTGAGTCGAGATTTCCGGCAATCTGACGCGCCTTTTGCAACACCTCGGTGAACGTGAATTCCGGAGAGTCACTTCCAATGCAAATCCGGCGATCAAAATTCCACATAAGTTCTCTAATTGCTGGGTCGAGCATCGCAGTCATACGGTCCACTACCGTGAACGAGAGGTCGATTAGAATGGTATCAGAGTGCCGCGCGACGCTGGCGAATTGCATCAGGCGCAAGCCACCACCATGCATCAGAATCAACCTAACTTCTGGGACTTCATTGAGCGCATCGCAAATCTGATAGAACGGGTCAACAGAAGGCAATCGCCCAGGTTTGTCGGCCTCATATGTGCATAGCAGACACACGAGACCAGATTGACCACACAGAGAGAAGATCCTGCTGAGATAGCTGAGACTAGTGTTTTCCCCTAAGAGTCGAGGATGGACCTTCACGCCTCGAAATCCAAGACCTTTTATTTCATCAATTTCACGTTCTAGGTGGCCTGGTTGAACTGTTGTAACGGCAGCGATACCCTCAAAACCCCACGTTTCACAAGCTTGCTTGAATAGCCCGTGTTCGTAGTTTCCAACATTCGGAAGCCCGATCGCGAGCGCTTTGTAGCCAGGGATATCGGCTCTTAGCCTCGCAAGATCCTGAAACGTAGTACCTATTCGACCATCAGTCCAAGCGCCATTCAGCGTGGGATGAGTGCAAGAGTCAAAGTATTGTGAATTGGCCGAGGGCATGAATTAGTAACAATTCTCACTTCCGCCGACGAGATCTTTGAGAAACTTCTCGGTGGGCTGGTCACAGTTATCTCCTGTGATGTAAACCACTTGCGGACTAGCTTTCCGCACTCTGGCAGGTCGATGAATGGTTTGACGCGCAGCATGTCTATCCAAGGAACCGATTGGCCAGTCAAGAAGAGTCAGCAAGTCTCTTGCTAGTTGACCCATGTACGGGCCCTCTTCCATTGCACTCTGGATGAAAGCCTCTTCTGAATCATCACTGAAATTTGAGAAATGCAGGGTAAGAAATTTACTTGAATCAAATCCCATACGGCGCAAGCAAAGTGCTATCTCGAAAACTGTCAAATCTCCATCATCGAGAAGTTTCAATAGAATTCCGGCGAGTGCTGCGGCACCTGCCGGTTCCGTCTTTCTTGCGTATTGCTTGAAGTCATTAAACTCACCTAGTTTCTTGACATTCATAGTTCGAGCAACTCTCGAGACCTCCTCGCCAAGAATCAGAGCTTGTGCAACGGGATTTAGGGTGTGAGTAGCCGGATGAAATCCCAGTCTCCCAACAAAAGGACCACCCAATTGGGCCGAGTTATCAAGAATCTCGAAACATCGATTGCCATTTGAGTATGACGATGAGCCTAGTCCCACAAATGCTGTTGAACGTCCGGCTGTGTGGCGATTTGTTGCGACACCTAGTAGTTGAGCCAATGATTGCATGTTTGCTATGTCGAATACTCCGACAATTTCGCGCATTGATACTTTGCGAGGCTTGCCCAGTGTTTCACGAGTGATGTTCGGGAATGCTTTGGAGAATTTTGCTCGAGTGTTTGACGCCAGTAAGTGTGGCTCCACAATGATGTTTTCCGCCATCACGGCTGCTGCAAGAGCAGCTCCAATGGATGCCTGATTCCATGTCTCGATTTGAGTTACGGGACGTAGCGAGAAGATTTCCTCCAACATGATCCAATAAGGAAGCATTAGCCCATGAATGCCACCTTCAACCCCGCGCTGAACTGCAATTGTTGATTGGCTATGGTCAACCTTACATCCCAGGCTGAGTAACGTTTCCAAAGCTTTCGTGTCCGAGAGAGCTCTTGGCACCGCAATAGATCCATCTTCGCAATCGGCTACGAGGGATCCAAAGAGCAGGTTTTGAAGTTCTGCTGCCGACTGAGGATTGGTGGGGAAAAAGTATCCACCAACAGAAAGTGCATCGGCAAGTGCCCCTGGGTCTCGCTGCTGACGATTGATGTAGGTTCTGAGTCGTGTCAGTTGCGGCTTCTCGCTTTCGAGGCTTCTCAGTAATCGCGCCTTCTCTGGATTCATGAAGTCTGCTCTTTCGTCTGGACACCAGATGTAAAGGCTTCCCTCTGATTGATGGAGAATCGTGTAAGTTCCGAGATGGGACGTCTGTGCGCGGGTCTGCATCAGTCGGAGAATCTCGTGGAGCGAAACCCCCATATTCGAGGAAGTAGAGCAAACGATGGTCTTCCGACTGAAGCAGTGCCACATTGCAAGATCGACCTCGCTGATTGCCCCAGTATTGTCTTCGGTTGTGACGTTCAGGTCGTGGCCTATGAGAAACGCGTTAACAGCGGCTCGGCGCTGTGCCTCGCCCAAATTGCCAAACCGATCAAGCCAGTCGACTACCTGTTCGGCCATTAGACCCAGAGCATTGAAACCCTTGATGCAACTCTGGAATTGTTTCCAACCTCTTAGAAAATAGACGTCGCGATTGAATAAGCTGCTGATCATCGGTGCAGCGAACACCAAAGTGTCGGAATCATGGGAATACGGAAGTACTTTAGGGTTAGCGGATGTTGGAGTATTGATTCCGAGCCGTCGTGCCATCTCAAGAGTCGTAAGGGCAATCTTCACAGCGCGATCCTCTGATGTACTGTGCGGATCCTCGGAGACGAAGATCTTGCCTTCCGGTCGAAGTGAAGTGACAAGAAAATCCTGATCGACATGGGCGTAGTGAAAGCTCTGACTCTTAGACATGAGTACAGTTCTGAACGGTTGCTATGACCTTGAGTTCAATCAAGACGTCAGATGGGAATCGCACCACTTCAACAGTGGTTCGTGCGGGCACTTTCGTTCCGAAATAAGCACCGTACACCTCGTTCATTACGGCAAAGTTATCCGATATGCCGAGAAGAAATACCTGCACGTCGACGACGAGAGCCTTGTTTGAACCAGCGGCTTCGAGAATTTCATCAAGCTGACGAAAAATTGATTGCAATTGTGTACGAAGATCGTGTGTTCTGCCGTTGACTCCCTCCACAACACCGACACGACCTCCATCCGGCCTGCGTTCTGCTACTAGACCAGACACAAATACAAAGTTTCCAGCGATAACGCAGTGGGGATGATGGCTACTCGTTGGATCCGGAAGACGGTCGACGATGATTCGTTTGATACCGAGTGCTTCACCCATGCTGGTTACCAACTTCCGAGAATTCAATCGATACAGCTTCAAGTACCGACTTCTCAGTGGAAAGAACTTGATCTCGGGTTGTTGCACCGACGATGAAGTAGCCAACACGGTCTCTGCTGCTACGAACTGATCGTATGACGTCCTTCGGCTTGACATTGAGTTCAAAATGAAGCAATTGACGGGTGGGAACACGCTCATGGGAGATTTTCTCGACTCTTCCCGTAGGGAAGTCGAAAAATCTAAGTACCGCGCATTTACTTCTGTAGCTAGTTGCGTCCATGGTTGGTTGTGAACCCAATGCAAAGTCCAGTAGCGCATCGGTTGGAGAGAATCCAGTGAGAAACGGAATAATTTTTCCTGAGATGTTACCTCCACCACCGCGAGCAGCAATTTCCATCAGCACAATACGGTCTCCGTGAACCTTATACTCGCCGTGGGTACTGCCTGTCCTCAATCCTAAAATCGATATGACCTCCGAGTTCACCGAGTAAAGACGATTTTCGAGGTCAAGCGGAATATCTCCCAGATAGGTATTTCGGTTGTCGATACATTCATTCTGGGGGTAGTGGAACTTCCGTGTGACTGCGAGGTTGTGTACTGTGCCGTCGATCACGAATGCTTCAACTGAGAACTCGTCGCCCTCGATGAATTCTTCAAGTAGCACTCCATGACCCCGGGACTCTCGAAAGGCAATTGAGGTCAATTCTTGGAAGTTACTTGGGTTAAGGCGCGCAACTCCTTTACTGCCCTGGGAATTCAGTGGCTTGACAATCAGACTCTGATGAACTGTCTGTTGCAAACAAAGATATTCAATTAAGTGTTTTTCTCTTTCAAAGAGGCGTGAGTTCGGAAGCAGGTCAGGTCGGAACTGGTCAATGGCCTGGCGCATGAGATGCTTGTTGGTGAACCGCAATGCACTTTCAAACGTGATTCCCGGCAAGCCCAACTGCTCTGCGATGTAGGCAACCGTGGGCACTGCAACATCGGATTGGTCCGTGATTACGGCAGAGATTCGTGCTGACTTGGCTGCGCGGTAAGTCTCGACCTTGTCGGTGGTGTCAATTTTCCAGAATTCGTCAGCCTCTCGCCGGCACGGGGGATTGTCATTCATGTCAGACACGAGAACCCAACACCCCCGCTGCTTTGCACGCCGAACCAGCTCCAATTGGTTGACCCCACCGCCGACGACGAGTAGACGCGGGTTCATCTATCTGCGCCACTCGAGATGAGAGAAAACGGCATACTCCTCGGTGAATTGGTCACGTCGGTCAAGAAAGAGAGAATACTCAAACGGCATGTAATCCTGTCGCAGGGTCACATTGCGTGTGAGTCCATAAGCAATATCAAGCGCTCCAGATGGGGATTGATAGTGCATCAATGGGTCCTGAAAGTCAACACGATCAGTGACAAAGTTACATGCAACTCCGAGCTTGGAGTACTTGAAAGCTAATCCTAAAACGGAGCTAATAAATTCTTGATTCATTCCGTTATTCAGGCGAAAGTTGAAGAGTCCACTGATAATCGTGACGTCGCATTCTTCGAAGAGGCTTGCATCGGTTGCTGCCCCGAGTTTCATTGTGAATCCAGGCTCGTTCCCGTATTTGCTATTGCCCGCGGCTACAAGTCCGGGAGTTAACTCGATTCCTATATATCTTTGGATATTGATTGGCTTCGCAAATGAATAGAAGTCTCCGAATCCTGCTCCGAGGTCGAGAATTGTCTTGCTACTGAGATTCCAGTGGGAAGCAAGTACGGAAAACCTGAGTCGCTGGCGCCCTTTTTTACCCCAACCGAGTGCCTCCTCGCTGATTCCATGCTGCCGAAGGCGGGCCTCGTATCTCGCAATCACTGTTTGCGACTCATCACGCGACCAAGGCGAATCTTCCAACTTCATGTCAGCTCTAGTCGAGCGTATCCCAAACCTGTCCGACCGAAATCATTGCCGTTGTAGATCATGAAACGATCTCCACCGAGATCAAAGACGTAGGCATACTCAATCATTTCGGAGTCCCAGCCCGCATCCGAAACATCGATGCCAACCTTCTCGTCCATTCGAACAAAGTCGCGCCCATTTGCACTTTCGGCATATCCGATACGGTAGGACAATCCTCTGTGTGAGTACCAGAGCCGTGTTACCTCAACATCTTTGAGCACCATCGGTTTCCCGATTATGTGTTCGTCAGGATATGAGAAGTCGATTACGACTCGACCAGTTCGATGCCATGTAACGCCATCTTCCGACAGGGCTTCTTTCAGTCGGTAGCGAGGGCGGGCTTTAGGGCCGTCACCAATCCAAGATTCAAAGCTCGTATATATCATTTTCCAGCCATCCTGGTCAACCCAAACTGCACAGGAACCACTGCCGAACGGTTCATCTTTAGTGCGATCAAGTATCGGCACATTTTGTGCCCTTCTGAATGTGGCACCACCGTCATCACTAATTGCGAGCCCGGTGTAATTCTGAAACCGAGTTCGTCCACCGGCCACCCATCCCACGTAGTACATGAATACCCGACCCTCGTGATGAACAATCCACGGGTACGAGACACCACTTTCGTCGAATGTGCCGAGCTCTCCAGGGGAGAGAATTAGGTGCGCCGACTCGGGCGAAACCTCCAGATTCTGGCCCAACACGCGGATGTCAAAGACGCCAATGTGGGAGCAGTTTTTCTGATCGCGCCCTGTCACATACAGACTAGTGCGGTTTTCACTCTTGTCAACGAGCGAGGGACCAACATGGGACTTACACCAAGGGATTAAGGGAGTTGGGGCAAGTAGTAACCCACATTTCACCCATCGGACTCTTGTGGAAGTTCGATCAGTCATGAAGTCAAGCGACAGCCCATCTTTGTCCTCTTCTTCAAGCGATTGCTCTCCACTCCACAATCGTAGAATTAGATGCAGTCACTCTCGTTGTGCGGTTTGTGAAGTCTCCTCATCTCGATGATAACTTTTTGACCATCGATCAGAGTGAATGCAGGATGCGTTAAGGCGTTACTTGCTCGCACAATTTTGAGAGCGTCCGAGAGCGAAGTTGTGGAAGCAATAAATGAGTCTTCTGGAGTTCGCGTCTCAAAGAATGAACTGGCATAGTCCGCATTTTGTGGTGTCGGACTAAAGGTTGAGTCAGATACCAACTTCAGCCCCTCCAGTACTAGGTTTAACTCGAGCTCGCCCGCCTTTCGGAGCAGCGAGTTGACTGTATCAAAGGTGTCTACCGAAAATCGCAGCTGGTGCACAATTGCACCGGTGTCATATTCGTCGTCAATTAGGTGGAGCGTCACGCCACTTTCTTTGTCGCCCGCTATCAACACCGGTTCGAGGTATCGCCCCCGGTACCTCGGAAGCAGAGTCGGATGTATGTTAAGAGCATGAAGGTATCGACCGAAGACGAGTCGTGGGATTTTGAGAGGAAACCGAGCACTCAAAAGAACTGAGTTCGCAGCTGGAGTTTCGGCGAAGCTACTCCAACTAGATGAAGAAACTCTTGTAACTTGCAGGCCGTGTTCGTGCGCAATTTCAGCAACTCGGCTCGTGGTTTTCGCATATTTCTCAGACTTTGGCAAGACAACCTGTGCTACCTGATGACCTGAGCCCAATAGAGAACTGAGCAACTCTGACTTATCAAACCCGGTGAAAAAATGAATTGGTGGAAACTCAAGCACTACGAATCTGCATTCGTCAATCATCTTTCGGCTCTGGTGCAGCCGGTATCACAAGCGCAGATTGTGTCTGATTAATTGAACCAATAATTATGGAAGTGAGAAGTACGAGTACGAGTCCTGCGCCTAGGGTAAACAGACCTAGTGCAGCGAGGCCGACGATTAGGGAAAACAAAGTTGATGTATTCGTGAGCAACAGATAGACCAGGGTAATGATTAATGCAACGAGAGCTGCCGAAATCCAAATCAAGCCTTGGACGCATAGGGATTGAAAGCCTTTGCCAGCAAGAACCAGTGATTTGAAAGCAAGCAGTAGATTCTCGAAAAAGGAGTATGTTGATCGTCGATTTTCGCTATGAGAATTTTCAACTGGTACCACTTTAATCGAAACACCTGAGTCCAAAATCTTTATTGATATCGGGTCGTATGGCGATTGATTTTGAACCATTTGTCGAATGAATTGTCCGTCAAATGCCGCGAAGCTGAATGAATTGAAACCGAGCTCTATCAGATCGTTCCTGTAGCAACGTGAAAGCATCTTGCCGTAGAGCCTTCGAAAAATCTGTCGAACGAAGGCTCTCTTACCGCGCTCAGAGGTACTCCCAAGGACGCAAACATCTCTAACTGAAAGTTCGGAAACAAGTTTCAAGATATCCTCAGGCTTGTTTTCTAGGTCACAGTCCATAATGACAACACAGTCACCTGAACTCTCTAAAATTCCACGCGAGGTTGCCCAATGTTGTCCAAAGTTTCTCGGAAGAAGTATCGCGCGACACTGGGGGTACCGAGCGTTTATCGTTGAAAGAATTTCTGTACCGCCATCGCGGCTAGCATCGTCAACTAGGATTACTTCTATTGCCATTTCATTGTTTTCCAACGCAACTACTCGTTGGCAGAGTTCATCAATAGTCCCAACGCAACCATAAATCGGTACAACAACACTCAACGAAATCGCGAGAGTCATTGCTGTCCCCTCTCCAAGTCTCTCGCATTTGTTATCGTGTCGTTGTCAGCCAACTTATTAGTAGCAATGAGGCAAGTCCAGCGACCCACAAAATCGAGCCATGGTCGCTCTGTATCTGGATCGACTTTTTCAACTCCGTGAATCGACCGAGCATCAAAAAACACTACGTCACCAATCCCGGTATCGTCATCTAAAAAGTGTCGGGTTCCGTCACTCTCTTCAATGAAGGCACCACCAGATCTAAAGTCCCGCGACTTTTCACTGAAACAGACGGTTGGAACTGTCAGTTGGTGATCGCCATAAGGATCTTGATGGCGATTGAGGAAGCCTTTGCCTGTCGGATAGAACTGGAATGCAAGTCGGCTGACGATTCCATCCTGGCCGTATCTGCCAGCGAATTGCTCTGCAGGATTTCCGGTAATCAGATTCTTGAGTTTGAACAGATTCTCAAATATTTGAAATAGTGAGAAGACATCCTGATTCCATGGATAAAAAACAAACTGATGAAAGCATCCACGGACATGTGCGCGTTCGTCATCAAGATTAAGTCGATGGAAATTCGGTCTGCCAATCTTGATTGGTTCGTAGGTTGGAAGTGAATTTCGGCCGATTTGTGTAAGGTACTCACGGATTTGTATCGCAAAAGCACGATCGACGAATTGTCGAACAATCCCAACTCCACCAGCTTGGATCCTTTCTCGAGTGGAAACGGCAAGGCTCGGCTGACTCAGGATGCTCTTTACGGAAATATCGAAGAGCTCGAACGACATTTGATTAAATCCCCAACACAGTCTAACTCAGTTCGGCGTAGCGGGGCTTCACGATGTTGTTGATGATCTGCAAGCGTTCCTCGAAGTGGGCGAATGCGCTCTTCACCGAGTTGACGGTGATCCATTGGAAGTCGTCCAGTGTCCAGCCGAAGGCGTCGGCGCACTGCGTAAATTCGCGTGTCATCGATGTGTTGCTCATCAATCGATTGTCGGTGTTGAGCGTGACTCGGAAGCGCAGACGGCGCAGCATCCCGATGGGGTGTTCAGCAATCGATTTGCATACACCGGTATTCACATTCGAAGTGGGGCAAAGTTCCAGCGGAATACGGCGATCTCGAACGAACTCGGCAAGTCGACCGAGTTGCTCGTGTCCCGGCTCACCGGTGATGTCGTCCACGATGCGTACTCCGTGACCGAGCCGCTCGGCGCCACAGAATTGGAGTGCTTCCCAGATGGAAGGCAGACCGAATGCTTCACCTGCATGAATGGTGGAGTGGAAGTTCTCCCGCTGCACCAGCTGGAAAGCATCGAGGTGTCGCGTTGGCGGGTGTCCGGCTTCGGCACCCGCAATGTCGAAACCAACCACACCCTCATCACGAAACTTTACGGCAAGTTGTGCAATTTCCGAACTGCGAGCGGCGGTACGCATGGCGCAAAGAATGGTGTAGATCGTGAGGTCGGTCCCTGCTGCGCCTCGGCGGAAGCCCTCCAACACTGCGCGGACAACGTCGTCGAGCGACATTCCAGCTTCGGTGTTGAGTTCTGGTGCGAACCGAACTTCGGCATACACCACGTTGTCAGCGGCGAGATCCTGGGCGCACTCGTACGCCACTCGCTCAATAGCGTCACGGTGCTGCATTACCCCCACAGTGTGGGCGAACGTCTCCAAGTACAGCACGAGGTCGTTGCGTTTGGCGCCGCGGTGAAACCACTTTTGCAAATCCACCACATCGCTCGTCGGCAGGCTCTTGTAGCCGTACTCACGGGCGAGCTCGATGACGGTTTCGGGACGCAAACCACCATCGAGGTGGTCATGCAGCAGGGCTTTTGGGGCACGAGCCAAGAGTTCGTGCAGATTGCTCGCAGGCGCCGACATAACTGAATTCTACGGACGATGTTTCGTCTAATGTCGCTCGTATGCGCAAGGTCACTGGCCGGCTCGGCGCACATGATGTCGCAGGATTCACGTACGAATGAAACACTCGCGAATCGCCCGTCGACTTGCATCGATGACACTGGAAGAGAAGTGCCGATTGCTCGGCGGTGCCTCCTCGTGGCGAACGAATGCGATTCCACGCCTGGGAATTCCGGCCATAAAGATGTCGG
>Ga0315902_10008675_pt1 | contig 13741 bp, 2 predicted proteins | sample LakEriMetagenome_9_FD_203523 | JGI IMG/M metagenome (GOLD analysis project Ga0315902, IMG submission 203523) | Freshwater fungal communities from buoy surface, Lake Erie, Ohio, United States - Buoy 12 MA117 | ecosystem: Environmental > Aquatic > Freshwater > Lake > Lake biofilm | place: USA... | reverse complement strand
ATCGGAGTCGTCCTCGTCTCCTACGAAATGAACATCCGGCGTCGTACTGCCAATGAGGTGGTCGAGGACGATCGGCTGCTTGAACCGAATTTGGTTCTGGAAATTGCCCGCTGTAAATCCCGCAGCTGCAAGTAAGTACTTGAGCTTTGTTTCGCCATCATTGACAGGCTGAGCATTGGGGTCGCCGGAGTGCGGTGTGGGTTGCGTGGCCGGAATCGCATGCTCTTCCTTTAGCGTGTCGCCCCAAGAAGCCAGGGCTTCCAAGGCAACATGCCGGTCGAGGTATTTGTGATAAAACCCATTGCGAAATGTCTGCAAGCAATCGATGCAGGAGCTTTCGCAGGCCGATGGGCAGCCCGACACTATCTCGCGTGCCACCTGAACGATGCGATGAAAGTTTGCTTGAAGTTGTTGCATAAGGCCCGAACCACCTGGCATTGGGTCCCAAAGAACGCCATCGACTTCGTCCCGGTCTACATGCCCGATCACAAGCACTTGCAAATCTTCTAAGTGCATGTCTAGGACTTGGGCTGTTGCCATGCGAAGAGACTCGAGGACGCTATATGCAGTCCCCGCGTCGTGACAAGCTGGCAAGGTAAGGCAGTCAGCTACGATATCGGCAAAAAAGCCAATAGATACAGGCTTGCGCCCGCATCGCTTTTCGTGATCCTCTTGAAAATGGGTTAATTGGGCGTCCGATGCCAACGGCGAGACGCTCTGTCCGCAGACCGTGCAGACCGGGTAACCGAGTTCAGGCGTATCCTGCTCGACGAGCGACGTGGCACCGACATTGACGAGTCTCAGATGCACTCCACGTCGCAACGAGAGTTGACGCTCGCCCCATCCGAACATGTCGCCACCGTTATGCCGTCCTTGTTCTCGTCCGTACGTCGCCACCGACATTTGGAAGCGGGTCTCTTCTTCGTCCGAAATCTGTGATTGGTGCATCAAATCGACGTCGCACACCGGAATCGCCGGCAGTGTCGATGAAGCCAATGCGCCGGCATTCTGTCCAACGCTCGTTTCACAGACGGCCTCCCTGTCAATGTTCACTTCGAATAGCGGCATTTCCCCCTGCTCGCTTTCCACATCCCGGTGAAAGCGACGCGCCACGAAACGATGGCCATTGGCGTAGATCAAGTTTCCGGGAACGTATTCACGCAGCGCAATGCTCGCTGGGCGTGGCAGGTCGAAATCCATGCTCCCCAAGTGCCAGTAGGGAACCTCAGCCATCGCAACCACGGAACCCGTATCGAGACCGTAGCCGGGCAAGTAGCCTTCTGCGGCCAGAACGCCATAGGTGTTGATGTCATCGATACCTTCCGCCTCGCGACGCCGTTTGGATTGGACGCCCTTAAGCTTCTTGATCAGCCGATCGCAGCGCCGGAAATGAGCCTCGTCTTCTTGTTCGAGCGTCGCCTGCTGCTCGCGCACCTTGTTCAACCGTTGGACTTCGCGGAATGCCCATAGTAACCGACGCCTGAGCCGCTTGAGGACGCCCTCAAGTTCGCTGGCCATGTGGTCTATGTGATTCGCAAGCGCCGCCTCAGTTGCAACTTCGGAATCGGCGGCTGGCCAACCTTGCTGGAAAATCTCTTTGACATACGTCAACAGATCGACGCGGTGCTGAATGATAAGTTGTGCGAGCGGCGTAAGGCTGAACGGCGTTATTCGCAACTGCCCAGTCGTCTCGAACAAATAGGAGGAAACTCGCGGTGGCAACACCATCGCCAGGGTGCCGCGAATCGTCTCTCGCGTTTCCTCGGGTAAGGTGGCGTCGCGAGCCAACTGATTGAGACGAGTGATGATGGCCGCATGCACATGTTTGGCGACCATTACCTGGTTGCGAAGGTTAAACGCCGGCGGATCAACACGCCCATCGAGCATCTTCGTCGGCTCATTGAAGTAAGCCCGGTCGTGCGATGTCGGGCGGCAATACGTCAAGTTCACCGCCATGCGATGCCGGCGACCAGCGCGACCAGCGCGTTGCCAATAATTGGCGGGTAGTGGGGGCACATTGCGCAGCAAGACGGAATCGAGCGCACCGATATCGACACCCAACTCCAAAGTCTGCGTGCAGACGAGCGTGTTGACGGCGTCGCCGCTTCCCTTAAACCAGTTCTCGATCCGCTCACGGTGCTCCTGCGGCACCATTGCGGTGTGCTCTTCCGGACGTAGCATCTCGTAACGCTCGTCGAGCAATTGCAAGTTGTAGTTGTCAGGGTCTTCGCCCACGAACTCCAAGGCTCCATCGCACTGCCACGCCATGCACTTATTGCCCGGCGTGCGTCGCATCACCTTGCGGCGACAGCGCTTGCAACGGTAATAGCCGTGATTCTCGCTCAAAAGCAGCTTGGCGGAATCGATCTGGTATACGCCGCTGCAATTGGCAAGCGGACGATCCTTACTTCCCTTGAGGGTCACGGGTATTAGCAGGGCGACGGCGGGACTGGTGAGATACTGCCAGAGGCTTTCGAGAAACTCAGGAACTTCGTCGCTCGCCACGCCCCACTTCTTTGCGATTTGCTGGACCAGAGTGCTTCGAGTGCCGATCCACTGGAACACGTGTTCCTTCTTGTCGTCTGTCGCCGCCCGCAGCTTAATACCTTGCGGGGCCGGCAGTTCCGGAAGATAGCCGCGTTGGATTTCGCGATCCCCCGCGTTCCAATAGCGCGAAAAGATGGCACGCCGCGAGTCATACAGCAGCCGACGCCGGCGCATGTGATCTAGCAGCGCTTCTGTCCCAGAGAACAGGTCGTCGGGGGGCATCTTCAGTCGATGCGACCAGGTCTGCACGAACCGCGCCGAAGCGTCCAAACCGCGATAGCTCACTTTCATCCGACCCCACGGCTCCAGGCCAATCTGCTGATTAGCGGCCATCGTCACTTCGCGTAGTACTTGTATGCGTAGAAAGTGCAGGCGTTCGTCTTCATGAGTGCCTCCGGTGCCTTCCTTGGGCACGGCGCGCCAAACCTCGGGAATCAGGGCGCGAGACAGCACGTCGCTCTGGTCCAGTTCCTGGCTAATCTTCGTCGTCATGTCGCCAATGCTGACGGACGACTCCTTCATGGTGTCTGCCATCAGACTCCGCAGGCGAAACCGGCGGGCGTGATCCTTCATCCACCCGGCCTGAAACGCGGCATCTTGGCGGTTGTCGGCAAAGACCAGGAGGCGCTTGCGCTGGGCGTGATGTACCATGTCTTGCGCTAGCACGTGCACATCGGAAACATTCACTGCCCGCACTTCACGAATCGGCTCGCGGAACCGTCGCTCCTGGCGCTTGCCCCGCGCCCCGCACGAGAGACAGCTACTTAAATTGCCAGGCTGCTTCACCGTCTCCCGGATGGCATAGAGCTTTACCGGCTCGCTAACCGAACCGCAGCCGCAACACCGCGTGAATTCATCGAGAGCAGCACTGCCGCATTGCCGGCAGAAATAAAGCGATTGAGTACGCTCCAATTCGTCCAGATCTTGGTCGTCGTCTAAACTAATAATTTGGTCTACCAAAACCACGCGGTTACCGCCGTTGTTCTTGTCGAGGGCTTCCCAGTAGGCTCCCCCTCCGTCAGCCAGTTGGCCACCCTCGGGCTTGGTCTTGGTGAACTGGTAGTCCTTCAGGAAACTTGCGTAATAGTGTTGGCCGCAGGTAGTGCAAGTATGCACCTTCGGCCGCCAAACGCGGTCGGCGTCCGTGCCGCGCTTCAACTCATCCTCGCTGCTTAGCCATAGTTTCGGTTCGTTGTCGGTCGGAAACGTCACTACAGCGCCGCTAATACCGCGTAGAAACGCATGCACCACCGGCCTCAACAGTGGACGACCCAATTTGTGCGAAGCGGCTCCTAAAGTCAGATAGCAGAGCAATTCTTCTTCGCTGACTTTCCGTCCCACGGATTTTTCAAGCTCGCTGAGTAACAGGTGCAGCTCGCGCGGGCGAAGCAGCGACACGCGGATTTGGGCCGCCACTTGGTTTTCCCGCAAGGCGTCGAACAGCGATGCCTTCCAGTCGCCAGCCGGAAGCGACTTACCAACCAATTGCTGGTAGATCGCGCGAACCTGGGCTTCGGCATTCTCTGCATCCACGGCCGCGAGCGCTTGATCGAGTAGGTCACGCGGTTGGGTAACCGGCGCTGGCGGAGTGAAACTGGGCGACCAGGTATCTTCCTCGTATTCCTCATGCACCGTCACCACGGCTTCGCTCGGAACGCCAAAGAATCGTGAGGCAAAAGTCCGTGCGGCATCGGGGGCGTTTTCATCGACAATTGTCGCACTAGTTGCGATGCAGGTCGTTTGGTTGGCGTCTTTGTCGCAGAACCGTCGCAATCGGCGAATCAGGCAAGCGGTCTCCGCGCCGTTGGTTCCGGAAAACGTATGTGCCTCGTCGAATACCAAAAAGTCGAGCCGGGCATCCGCGAACAGATCCACGTCCACCTGGCGCGTGAGAAGCAATTCCAGTTGTTTGACGTTCGTCAACAGAATGCGCGGCTGGGTGCCGTGCGTGCGCATCTTCTCACGAGAACAAACCTCCTCAGGCGGATGCACGGCGTCGGGCCGGCCCGCGTCCCGGTAGCCGGCTAGTACCGCCTCGTAATCGGCGCGGCTACTACCCGCGGGCATGCGATGGCCTGCTACCTCACGCTCCTTCCCCGGCGTTTTTCCCACATACATTCCGAACGAGATGCCGCTTCCCGCCAACAGACCGCGCAATCGGTCGAGTTGGTCCTCGGCGAGCGCGTTCATTGGATACACGATCACCGCGGAAATGCCCGCGGGCGCAGCGGAATCCTTGAGCTGCAGGCACTTGCTGATGATCGGATAGAGAAAGCATTCGGTCTTGCCCGACCCGGTACCGGTGCTGACAAGCGTGGTTTGGCCGGCATGCACAGCGCGCACCGCCCGCTCTTGGTGACCATAAACGTTGGTGATGCTGGCCGGGATGATCTGCCGCATGTGCGGGTGAAAGATGCCGTCCGTAACCAATTTGGCGACCGTCGCTCCAGCCCGGAAACCGCGAGAGAGACTAATGTATGGCCCGCGCAACAGCGGGGTGCGGCGCACCTTATCCACGGAGAGCAATTCACGCATCTGTCCGTGCAGCCGTCCATCGGCAAACGGATACGCGGAGAGCTGGTACTTCAGAAAGCTGCGGACGATCTTCTCGGTATAGGCGGTCGGGTTGATCGCCCCTTTGATCTGTCGCGACCCGGTGCTTTTCAATCGTACGGCATTTTCCGCAAACAGGGATGCCACGTCCTGGTGTCCCAATCCGCCCCAGCACTCACCCCTCAAAGCGTCGCGCTCGTCGCGCGGCAAGACGTGCGGAGGACGCCGCAGAAGTTCCAGAGCCTGGTCCCACTGTTTCTTTTCTAACGCGCTATGCAGGGCCTCGGTTAAGGCTGCCTCCGACATCGGAGGCCAATCCGAAGCAATCACTACTTCGTTGTCGCGCAGCGAGTTGAGGTCGGCCGACAGCCCCCACAGACGCTGGTGCTCTGCGTCGTCGAGATCGTCCCATAGCTCGTTTAGCCGCTCTTCCTCGGCCTCCTGCTGCGGTGTGCGGGTGCCGTCCCAGGCTTGGGTGCGATGGGCATCAACGATGTGGAGTACCCAGGCCAAGTATGTCATGCGATTATCAGTGTAGCCGTTCATTCGTCGCACTCCCCGTCGCACCACATGGGGCGGGTAGAAATAATAGCGGCCTTGAAGGCCGTAATGTGCATTGAGACGCAGGGCTGCATCGTGCCGTGGTCATCAACATCGGGTTCAAGCGTGACACTTCCGGTCAAAACACCTCGCTCAAATCGACCTTCACCGATTCGAAACACTCGCAGATCGTTCGATCCAGCGGCACCTGGAACCCGGTTATGAAGTCGTTCCGGAACCAACGTCGGTGGGAACTTTCGCTTCGCGATACGGCGGCGCAACCCATCGATGCACGACACAACCGACATTCCGCCCTGTCCCGGATGTGCATGACCTGCCTCGTCGGGGGTCAAATCGTGTTCGCGGACGCCGAGACCGGCGGCCGTATCCGCGACGCGCGGGAGCTCGTCGTGATCCTGTTTCATTGGGCGAAAGGCGGTGGGCATATTAGTCGTCCGGAAAGAGTGGCAAGTTTTCAGTTTCAAACAGCATTATTTGTCGGTGTCGATCGTTCTTTTTTGAACTTACAGGTGGCGCGGGCAGTGGTGCTGCAGGACGCGTCCTGCCCTCGAGCTCGTCGAGCAGCGCCTGGTAGCCATCGGGGCCGAGGAGGTTGCGGGCGTGGAGGTGGCATTCGCGCCAGGATTCTTCGGCGGATTGGGCGAGTTGCCAATCGTAAAATCGCGGGCCGAAGCATTCGCGGACCGGCTGATGCTCGTGGGCGCGGTCATCGTGCCCCAGGCCGTAATCTGCTAGGCGGAGCGTTTCGGGGAGAAGCCACCCCTCTCTGTCGTTTTGGTTACAGAACGCCTCGATCCCCGCCGTCACATCGCCACCACATTCCGCGATCTTTCTTTGGAGATCGTGATAGGCAACAAAAGTGAGTACCGTTCGACGGACTTCCGGATGTTGATCGCGATTTATTCGCCAGAAGCCTTTCGGATTCTGAGCATTTCTTATGAAGCTTCGTTGCGAAACCAGAGCCTGAGGATAATCGCATTCGGAGAGCAGAAGCAAAAAGTCATTGACTGTCAGCTCGGACAAACGAGCAACAAGAACATCCTTGATGATATGCAGTCGGAACTGCTCATGCGTTGTCGCTGCCCATCTTCGACGTGCGCAGATATCCTGTCCCAACTGAAGTCGAAGAATGGCATTACGATTACCTGCCAATCCAATTGCCGAAACAATCGAAGCCATCTGTATTGACGCGAACTCACTAAGTTGCGGTACTCGCGACTCTTTTAGGTAAAATGCATTAATGTTGATCCCCGCAAGACGCGATCGCAGCACCCAATCAAATACTAACGAATCCATGCAGGCTGCAATTGCCGCAACGATGGGAAGTGGAGTTCGAGGGAAGGAAATACAACCCAAGGAATTTCCGCATGGCAGTGATCCCAACAGCGCGGGAATCGAAGTCCGTTCATTGGACAATGGGCCTGAAAGTGTTCGATGGACGATTCTCGCGGATGCAGCATTGTGCGGGTTTACGTACAACGGAAAAGCGACGAGATATTGTGGGTCGACTGGCTTGCTTGGGTCGACATTCCGTTGCCACGTCGCGGCACTGTTTCCTCCGCTCAAGTAACCCGCCGCGTTGTTTGATAACCCGTAAATGAGAGGGCCTTGAAAGAGAGGGAGTGCGACCGCGGGTCCAGTTAGTTCTGCATCTTCCAGCTCTCCATTTTCATTTCCCACTTTGACTTTGAATGCTTTACCGCTTGCGTCAGTAAAATCTATACTGGGAATATCAGACTCGTGAATAAAATGCGAAGCGTCACGGGAGAGAATGATGCCAGGGGCGATGTCGCTGCGCGAAACGGCAAGGCGGTCATAGGGAGGCTGAGCACTCCTGTATTCGCCTTCCGCCAATGGTTTGGCGCATAGTTCGCTGTAGAGCACTTCTATTGGCTTCCACGGACCATTAATCCAGCGGCTGTATTCATCCGGACGGTAGCCCCACTCCTCCCACTTTGATCGCGACGGAAAGAGCTTGGAGTCATTGGTCATGTGGAACTCGGTGGCGTACTTCATTCCTCGTTCACCTTGATCGCCGACTAAAACACCATTCGCATAGATCTTGGTCAGTACCTCCATGTCTTGCTGCGAACGAATTTCGAGAAGTGCGCGGCTGTTTGGACTAAAACGCAACACTTGTGCATGGGTGTAGTCTGCGGCAAATCGTTCGGCATTCTCCCAATCGGTTAGCCTCTGTCGCGTGAAGCAAGTGCGAATTCTGGATGTAACGCCTCCCTTTTTGACAATAATTGGATTGAATTTATTGCGCGGATCGATCGCAAATATCTGTTCGCGGTTGCTAAATCCAAAAATCCATTCCCAAGAACATTTGTCCAAGAAAAGCGTCCGGAGTTCCGATGCGCCATCGTCCGCGCATATACCGGACGGAACGATCATGCCCAAGCGACCGTTGGCATTGAGCAATGCATGAGCCTGTTCCAGAAACAGTTTGTACAGATTGATGTCGGCTGAGCCTTGATGGCGGAAGGCATGGTCGGTATCGACATAGCTCGAGGATTCTTCGCGTTTTCGCTTCCAGCGAGCATGGCGGCGCTCGCTGGTGGCAAAACTGCTACGGCCCCGGTCGCCGATGTTGAAATCATGCTGAGGCGTTTTCTCGCCAGTTTCGACGTCCACCTTCCACCGAACGCGGTCGCCGAAAGGGTATCCGGAGTGCTTCACCCAATTGCTGTATGCTTTGAAGTTAGCGCAGTAGACCAGCCATTGTCGTTCGGCATTCAGGTCTCGTTCAAAAAACACCTTCTGCTTACTTATGGCTTCTTGCTTGCCATAGCTGCGATATAGCGGGTCAATGGCCGAGAAGAACTCCTTGCTGTTAGGCTTCGCAATATCCCACGGCGGATTGCCAAGACAAGCATCGAACCCGTGCGACGTGCTACTGAACACGTCAGGAAACTCCAGTTCCCAATGGAAGAACCGCTGTTTTATGGCGACTTGCCGGGCGACTTCGCGCCCTTCCTCGTCGATTTCGCCGGCGGCAAACTCGGTTGGCAGAGGTGCATGTTCTAATGCATCCGCGGGCCAGAACCAGAGTGCGCACCAGAGATCGAATGCCCCTTTAAGCCGTTGGAAGGCCGGATCGGCCTCGAGCGACGCGTACCTAGTGGCCCGCTCGGCGGCTTGCGCGATGCCCAACGCGTGAATCTCTTCCAGTGTGGCTTCGGCCGCGTCATGCTCGCCCTTGACCGTTGTCAGATCGACGTAGTAGCTGAGCGTCCCTCCGTCGATGAAGGTAACTAAGTCCGGTTTGACACGGGCTTTGAACACCTTGATCGCGCGGGTCCAGCCTTCCTTGGGAAAGTGGACGTCGTTGGTGTGGTTCTTATCACCCCCCTCGCGATCCCAGGCCATCGCCGGGTAGTGTAGGAATTGATCGAACCACGCTCCCACAAGACTATTGCCGCACTTGATCTTGTGATTGAGGAACGTGAGCGGCAGCGTCCGGTCCATCGTTTCAATCCAGAGCGATAGCCGGCAAAGTTCTACGGCCAGCGGATCGAGGTCGACACCGTAGATACAGCGTTCCACCACGTAGCGGCGAAGGATCGCGCGGGTCCGCGGTTCGAATTCGTCATCCTCGGGCCGGCAGGGAAGCGCCTCGCTGGATAGCATGTGCTGCGACTGTTCGTCACGGATCAAATCGAGCACAGCTCGGCCGCCGTGGTCACGTACGCGGCCGTGAACCACGAGCGATTCATACAAGGCGTTCGTTAGATAGCGGAGCGCTGAGAGCGGGAACGACCCCGAACCGCAAGCTGGGTCGCAGACTTTGAGCTTCAGGATTTGCTCGGGACTTTTTGGCTTCCAGGTTTCCGCAGGAGCGTTAGTGTCAGGCTGGCCGTCAGCTCTTTGCGGCGGGTCGTAAGCCAGGGGACGCAAGGTGCGATGTACTGTGGGAATCGCCAGTTGCGGACGGGTATAAAAGGTGCCTGAGCCCTTGCGAGTGCCGCCCCAGCGGACGAGATACCACTCGCCGGGCAGCACCACTTTGACTACGAGTTGACGGGCCTTGCTGGCGAGCGAGCGCTCGTACTGCATCTGGGTTTCGTGCGTTGCTCGACCGCGCGGTCGGTTGACCAGGTTGCCTACGCGACACGCTCGGATGGCCCACTCTTCGGCTCGGTGGCGTAGCGAAAAACGCGGATCGTCGGCGGCTGGTTCTATTGCCGGTTCATCGGCTTCGACCTCAACAATCTCTTCGGATTCCGCCTCGACTGCTTCGTCGATCTCGTCGGATTCCTCGGTAGTTTCTTCAGCCTCGGTGTCTTCACCTTCAGCTCGCTCTTCGTCGCCCGATGAAGTGTCTTTCAGCTTTTCGAGAAGGTTCTTAATCGCCCGGTCGTCCATCCCCAGGAGTGTGGTGAGGGGCAACGCCGGCTGATTACCGACAGCAAGGAAAACGACCGGTTCGTTTTCCACGGCGCAACGCAACTCGAAATCGAGCAGGCCTTCGTAGAGGATGCCGATGTACTCGCTATCGAGCGTGGAGAAATCGACCGGTGCCGGAACGAGCAGACTCGTGCGCCCCTGACGGATTTTTACCTTGGTGCGGGTGAGTAGGTCGAGAATCTGCTGGACTTGGTAGTCGGTCATGACGACCGCCTGATGTTCGCCGAACGTGGCGGTCTCGAATAAATGCAAGGCGCGCTTCATGCCATCCGGGTTGTCGGCCCGACCGGGAGCAAAGAGCTCGCCGCCGTACGCGGGGACAGGCAATGCGGCGTGGCTGGAACCTTCGTAGATAAGCTGAAACAGTCCCAAGATGCGTGGATATGCTCCTACACCGCTAGCTAATTTGTAGTTGCTGATACGCTCAAGCTGTTCGCGCAGGCCTTGGAGGCTATAGGCGCTATGGAACACGGGGTTATCGCGGGCCAGCAATCCTTCGCGGCTTTCGGCGAATAAGACGACGACCAGACGCATGATCATGCGCACGGCGGCGCGGTAGATATCTTGTGGCGCGAGACTGTTGATATGCTCTTTGAGTGCCGGCGTGTGAGCCTGGATCAGCAGTTCGGCCGCCTGGCGAACGCGTTCGCCGAGGATCTGCGAGAGATCGGCTTGTCCCTTGCGGCTGTTGTTGACCGCCGCCAAGAGCGGGCAGGCTTCGCCGTTCTTGGTCGGCGTCCAAAGCTCCGGAGCCAGGAGCGCACGCAACCCGCTAAGTTCCGGTGCGGCGCTGCCTTCGGCAAACCAACTATCGACATCCCATTGGCAGAAGGCCTCGTAATCGAGACCAGCAAAGACCAATCGCCACTCTTGGCCATTGGTAATGAGTGCCAGTTGCTCCTTGCCTTGTCGCAGCCAACCGAGCACGTGGCTGACCACACGGCGTCCCTTACCAACCCCGAGTCGATGCTGGTCGTCGACGAAGATCGGTAGCGTCGCTCCGTTCTTGCCGATCCATAGGTGCCGCGGCCGAACCGACTCGCCCGTAATGGCTTTGCGGGACCACTGGGTCTTTACCTCAGCGCCGCGATACCACTCGCCTAGCGGACGGGCAAAGCCGCAAATGGACTCCAGCACGAAAGCCACAAACTCACCGCGATGCGAGCCTGGATCATCTTGAAACTGCGTCAGGCGACGACGCAAGCGGTCTTGATTGAAACCGTTGAGCTCGGGCGGGTCGGTGGTGATGAGCGTTGTGAGTCGCGGCGGATCGAGCAGGAGGCCGCCGTGTCGCAGATTGCTCCACCAATTGAAACGGTCATTGATCATCGGTCACCTCCTTTGGTGGCCGGGAACCGCACTTCAACCGCGACCGGGAACACCTGAGCATCGCCCTGCAATGCGAACCTCTTAGGAAGCAGAAGATTCAATATGCGGTCGCGTTCGCGAGCGAGTTGCTCGCGAACCTCCTCGTAATGGACGCGGCGCCGTTCGAGTTCTTCCTTCTTGATCTCCAGGGACCGGTCGAGTTCGTCGAGGAACAACTGGTTCTCGAACAACCGACCTTGCTGGCGTTCGCGTTTAAGACCCGCAATTTCGCGTTCGAGCTTGGCTAGCGAGTTCTCAGTAATCAGCGCGGAGACTTCGCCCTGGCGGCTTTGATATCGTTCCTGTTCTTCCTGGCGGGCCTGCTTGCCGTCGACTTCCAGCTGGTCACGCAGTCGCTTGGTGAGCTGCGTTCGGGCACCCGTCACAACTTCTCGCAGGTCGCCTTCGAGGTCGCTGATTAGGTCCTTCGCACGCTCGATCTGCTTTTCGTCGTAGATGGCTGGGGACGTGCGCAGATCTGCCGCGGGAGAATGAGCTAGCGGCGACCCTAAATCCCCCTTCAGCACTGGAAGCTGAAGCGTTTGAATCCAGTGGTGAAAGGTCTCACGCAATTCATTGACGGCCAGTTCCTCCAAGTGTAGCACGATGACTGCTTCCGCGCCAGCTGGCACGTTGCCCAAACGCACGGTCCAACGCGAAACCGCCTGGGGACCTGGAAAGCGGCGGCGCGTGAGCCAATTGATCGCCATGCCCATGAGCGGATGGCTGAGGTGGATCATCTGCGTATCGATGCGCGGGCGAAAGATCGGACGGCCGCTGATCTGCTCGATAAACGGATCTGCGCTGAACGCAAGGAAAGGCACGGGACCGAGGCCGCTTCCAGCAGTATTGCGGCGCACGGCCAGGTCGATGGTGTCGCTCCAACCTGCGAGTGATGGCTGAACGATGCGACAGCGCAGGGAAGTGTCCAGCGGCGTTAACTGCGGGCGTCCGGCATGAATCGACATGGCGGCGTCGAGCATGGCGTGCTGGGCGGTGTGATCCAGGTCAAGTTCTTTCGCCAACGCATCCAAACCGGCCGCTGCATCATGTTCCTCGGATGCAACGACGCGATCATCGGCAGTCATCGACGAGGCTCCCTGCACCGATGCAATTTGGATATCCAACTGCTTCTGGACCGCCTCAACATCGTCACCCTCGATTAGGCAGCGATGCGTGGCTTCGTCGAACAGCTCGCCGGTGGCCCCGAGATCTTCACGAATCTTGTCCACCTTCTCGATCAGATAGCTCATGAACTTGAGATCGGCGTCTTCATCGCTGGCAAAGTGGTGAATGAAAACGTCACGAGCCTGGCCGTGTCGGTCGAGGCGGCCGTTGCGTTGCTCCAGCCGTGAAGGGTTCCAAGGACAATCGTGATGGAGCATGTACCGAGCGCTGGCCTGCAAGTTGAGACCTTCCGATGCGGCGTCCGTCGCTACCAGCACGCGAACGTCGGCCTCCGGGTCATTAAATCGCTCTTTGATCCGTTCGCGTTGGGAATCGTCCATGCCGCCAAAGAGCGTAAGGAATCGCTCTTCGCCACCGGCATACTTCGCGCGCAAGCGACGCAACAGGTAGTCAAGTGTGGTTTTGTTCTCCGTAAAAACGACTAGGCGCTCGTCGCTCTTCCACTTGCCGTCTTGCTGCAGCAACCGGTCAATCAGTTTGCAGAGCGAATCGAAACGAGCGTCTGCGCGGGGGTCTTGCGAAGTTACTTGGCTGGACTGGAGATCGATTCCTAGCTGACGAACAGCGTCGTCGATGGCGCTGATCTCTGGTGCGAGGTCGTCGGCGAACGCCTTCATCCACGAGCCGATAACTGTTGAAGCGGTTGATTGGCGCTGCTCGGATTCACGGTCGTCGGCCGTTTCTTCGGCCACGTTCTTTTGGGCCGCCATCACGTCGCTCTCGTCGGCAACTTCCTCCTCTTGGAGCCCGAGTTTGCAGCGTCGCCACGACTCGGCGAATGTTACGGGACCGCTCAACAGACGCTTGCCCAGAATCTCGATAGCGAATGCACCCGCCAAGCGACGCTTCTTGGATTCGCGAGCAATCTTACCGCGTACCTTGGTGCGGAATTGCCCGAACGCATGAATGACCGCTTTTTCCGGCTTGGTGAACTGCAGCACGACTGCCTGCGGGGGATTTCGAAGACAGAAACGCGGCGGGTTCGTACGCTCGTTGATTTCGCGCTTAAGGCGTCGAACGACGACCTGTTTGACGCGATCCTTCTCGGCCGGCCTGAGCTCGTCAGTACGGGTGAATCGAACGGGGTCGAGTAATTCCAGCAGTCCAGAAAAGC